>Ga0315281_10002583_pt1 | contig 26809 bp, 20 predicted proteins | sample YL17G07_0_MG_FD_204540 | JGI IMG/M metagenome (GOLD analysis project Ga0315281, IMG submission 204540) | Sediment microbial communities from Yellowstone Lake, YNP, Wyoming, USA - YL17G07_0 | ecosystem: Environmental > Aquatic > Freshwater > Lake > Sediment | place: USA: Wyoming | collected... | reverse complement strand
GCCTTCCATGCCGACATCGACCGGATCATCACCTACAACCACCTCGCCGGCGACGTCGTCGTCATCGGCGAGACGATCATGGTGCCCGACGGTCGCGGCAAGTCGATCCCCGCCACGCCGGCCCGCTTCCGGTATGTCGGCGGCACGAGCAGTTCATGCGGTACCTGCTCGTTCAGCGGCGCGCTGAGCTGGCCCGTCGATGGCTGGTACTTCATCAGCCAGCACTACTGGAGTGGCCACCCGGCCATCGACATCGCCTCCACCTACGGCACCGCGGTGGTGGCGGCAGCCTCGGGCAAGGTCATCCGCACCGGATGGGTGGGCAACGGCGGCTACGCGATCTGGATCAGCAATGGCAACGGCGTCTACATGACCTACAACCACCTGTCGTATATCGGGGTGAGCGCCGGGCAATATGTGAGCCGGGGCACACAGATCGGGCGCGTCGGCTCGAGTGGCCATTCGACCGGCCCCCACCTGCACTTCGAGATCTGGGTCGGTGGTCCTCCCTACGAGGGTCACCCGATCAATCCGCTCGGCTCCTTCTGAGCGCGATCGCGCACATCGCTGCGCAAACCCCCCGGCTGAGGCCGGGCGTTGCGGAACCCCCTGCTAGGATTCGGGCGATGTTCCCCGACCGCGCCAAGATCTGGGTGGCCGCGGGTGACGGCGGTAATGGAGCCGCCACCTTCCGGCGCGAGGCCCACGTCCCTCGCGGCGGCCCCGACGGTGGCGATGGCGGACGCGGCGGCTCCGTCTACCTGCACGTCGATCCCGGCGAGACGGCCCTCATCGAGTATCGATACAAGCACCATTTCCGCGCCGAGAGCGGCGGTCACGGCACCCGCTCGAAACGCCACGGCAAAGCAGGCGGCGATCTGGACCTGGCCGTGCCGCCCGGCACGGCTGTCCTCGACGATGCCAGCGGCGACCTGTTGGCCGACCTCGTGGCCACCGGGCAGCGGCTGATGATCGCCCGTGGCGGGCGTGGCGGCCTGGGCAACGTCCACTTCGCGACGGCGACACACCGGACCCCGTATCACGCCCAGAAGGGCGAGCCGGGCGAGGAACGCTGGGTCCGCCTCGAACTGCGGCTGATCGCCGACGTGGGCCTGGTGGGGCTGCCCAATGCCGGCAAGTCGACGCTGCTTGCCGCGCTCACCGCGGCGACACCGAAGATCGCCGCCTACCCCTTCACGACGCTCGAGCCGAACCTCGGCGTGCTCGACCTGGCCGCGGCCGACTATGCGGATCCGCGCCGGCCCACGGTCGCCGACGTGCCTGGCCTCATCGAAGGCGCCAACAGCGGCGCCGGCCTGGGCCACGCCTTCCTGCGGCACGTGGAGCGGACACGCGTGCTGGTCCACGTCGTCGATCTCTCGGCGCCCGACCCGGAGGCAGACTTCGCGGTCATCCGCGAGGAGCTGCGCCTGCATGATCCGCGGCTGCTCGAGAAGCCGACCCTCGTGGTGGGCAACAAGCTGGATCTGCCCGCGGCCGCAGCACACCTGCGCGCGTTCCTGGCCGGGCGACACCGGGAAGGATCCGACGTCGTCGCCGTCTCGGGCCTGCTCCGGGATGGCGTGCCCGAGCTCGTTGCCGCGCTGCGGCGTCTGCTGCCGAACGCGGCAGCCCTCGCCGAGCCGCCGGAGCCTGCCGGCGTGGTCGTGCATCGCTTCGACTCCGCGAGGGACGGCTTCTCGGTGGAGCGCGAGGGCGATGCCTTCCGGATCCACGGCCGGCGCATCGAGCGCCTGGCTGCGCAGACCGATTTCACCATCGACGAATCGGCCGAGCGCTTCCAGCGCGACCTCGAGCGGATGGGCATCGATCGCGGCCTGCGCCGTGCCGGCGTGGAGCCCGGGGATCTCGTGCGCGTGGGGGCTGTGGAACTCGAGTGGCAGCCAGAGCCGTGGGCCTGACGCTGGCGTCCGTGGGGTCATGGGGCATCCTCGGTGGCACCTTCGACCCGGTCCACTACGGGCACCTGGCACTCGCCGAGAACGCCCGCCAGGAGCTTGATCTGGCCGGGGTGCTCTTCCTGCCGGCCGGCCTTCCGCCCCACAAGCCGGATCGTGTGATGACCCCGCCGATCGACCGTGCGGCGATGCTGGAGCTGGCGATCGCGGATAATCCCGCCTTTCGCCTCTGCCGCCTGGAGCTGGACCGACCCGGTCCCAGCTACGCCGTCGACACGGTCGCCCAGGTGGTGCAGGAGCCCCCCATCGTGGGCGCCGATCCGCATGGCTTCGTGTGGCTGATGTCGAGCGAGGCACTGGCCGACCTGCCTGCCTGGCGACAGCCGCAGCGCATGATCGAGCTGGTGCGGATCGCCGTCTCGCCGCGCCTCGGCTATCCGACCCTCGGGCGGGCGTGGGTCGCCGAGCACTTCCCGGCCCAGGCGGCGCGCTTCCTCTTCCTCGACGGCCCGCACCTGGGCCACTCGGCCTCGCGCATCCGCCGGCTGGTGGGGGAGGGGCGATCCATCCGCTACCTCGTGCCCCCCGTGGTCGAGGCGTATGTCCGTGACCGGCAGCTCTATCCGTCGATATCGTCGAGCACATCCTGATCATGGCCGACGAAACGATCCCGAAGCGTCCGCGCGTCCGCCGCGTGGCCGGGCCCGGGGAGAGTCCCGCGCAGCGTCGACCCGGGCTGCCCGCCCGCGATGCGCCGGCTCGGTTGGCGGGCATGCTGGTCGACGCCCAGGCGGCCCTGGAGTTGGCGCGGCGCGTGGTCGACCTGGCCAGCGACAAGAAAGCGGCCGATATCGTGCTCCTCGGGGTCGGCCAGCTGACGACGCTGGCGGACTACCTGGTCATCTGCTCGGGTGGTTCGGAGCGGCAGCTCGGCGCCATCGCCGACGGCATCGTCGAGGCCCTCAAGGCGGACGGCCTGTTGCCCGTCGGTCGGGAAGGCGGACCCGGCGCGCACTGGGTGCTCCTCGATCTGGGGGCCGTCGTCGTCCATGTCTTCGCGCCACCCGAGCGGGACTTCTACCAGCTCGAGAAGCTCTGGTCGGACGCGCCCACGCTGCTGCGGGTCCAGTAGCCGGCCAGGGGGTCCTACGGCCGACCCGTACCTCCGTGTGATGGGTCGGCGCTGTGGCGTTGCGCATCCTCGCCTCAGCCGCGATCCGATCGATGCGGCCGTGTCAGCCGAGGTGGTCGTAGCGATGTCGCCGCAGGAGCGATGCCCCCAGTGCTCGCGGCAACTCATCAACTCGCGCTTCGACGCGACCTTTCGCCTGGGCGACGATTCCGAGCGCCTCTGCTTCGGCATCCCCGGCGGGCTCTGCGAGGATTGTCACCAGTTGTACATCGATCCCGAGCTGATCGAACTGCTCGATGTGGGCGACGGGCGCTGCGTTTTCGCCATCGAGTCCGACGGGGTGCTGCAGGAGCAACTCTGGTCCTCGGCCGACTGATCATCAGCGTGCTCGGGCAACGACGCCCGCGATCCACGCCTGTAGCGCCAGCGCCGAGCCCTCATCCGAGCTCGATATCGATCCGCCATGGCCGGCCGAGCCCTTGCTGGCAAGGTCCAGCCCGAGCAGGCCTTCGAGGCCGTCATCCAGCTCGCCGGCCGTCCAACGGCCGGCCTGCTTCACGAGCTTCTCGGCCCGGAACGGCTGCAGCTTGAGTGTGCGCAGCAGCTCGGGCGGCCGCATCCCCGCCGCAAGGTGGTCGCGGACCACGATCAGCTCGCGCAGCCTCCGATGCAGGTGCGTGACCAATACGGGCAGGACCGACCCGTCAGCAAGGAGCTGCTCGGCCAGCCCCGAGGCGTCACCCGCCCGCCGCTCCGCGACGGCGTCGAGGAACGCCCAGGTTGAACCCGGCACCGCTTCGGCCACCAGCTCGGCGACGTCCTCCCGCGTGGCCGTACCCGAGGGTCGATAGAGGGCCAGCTTCTCCAGCTCCCCATTGACCAGCTCGGTCTGGCGACGGCGATCGACGTCGCCCTCGCGCACGAAGGCGCCGACCCGTTCGGCCAGCAGCCGGGCGGCGCCCGGCTCGAGCCGCAGGCCAAGTTCGGCGGCGCGCTCTTGCGCGAAGCGTTCCATGCGCTCGCGCGTCAAGGCCGGGTACTCACGCACCAGGCCGTTACTCGCCGCCACGGCCTCGCGCAGCACATTCGTAGTGCGGCTCCGTCGTGCGCCGCCATCGACCAGATCGACGAAGGCCAGACCGTTGCCGGGGGGCACATCGGCGAGCATGCGCAGCAGCCCCTCGCGCGTCACCTTGTCGGGAAGCAACGCCGCGGGTTGGTGGACCACCACGAGCGTGCCGCCTCCGAAGAGCGGTGCGGTGCCGACGTGTTCCGCGATGCGCTCGAGGAGTCGAGCCGCCCGTCCCGGACCGGCCCCGCCTGCCTCGCCGTAGGCGTCCACGCGCCAGGTCTGCAGCGGCGCATTTGGTTCGCCCAGCCCGATGGCGAGGGCCTTGAGCCCGCGCTCGATACCATAAGCGTCCTCACCCCAGAGATAGGCGACGTTGGACGTGGCAGGTGATGTCTCTGCCGCCGCCCCAAGCGGCGCCCCCATCACCAGCTGCCGGTCGCCACGAGCCGCGTCATCGCGGCCTCGGTCACGCCCCCGGCTCGGTCGGCGCCGGCCACGCAGCCGCCACCCAGCGCAGGCGGCGGACCTCGTCCGGGCGCACGCCGGCGGCATCGCAGACCTCGCGCTCGAGGCGGTTGGCGCGTGGTCGGGCGACCGCGAGTCGCGGGACATACTCCGGGAAGCGCCGCGCCCAGTCGGCGAAGCGGCTGGCCATCGGCTCGACCTGCTGGCCGCAACGCTTGTCGGCGTAGGCGACGATGCGCTCCTCCCGCGTCGCTCCGGCCGCCCAGCGGTGGTAGCGGTCCTCGTCGGTCAAGCGCGTGACCGAGTGGGCGGCGACCGCGCGCGCCAGTTCGCCCTGGCCATGCTGGAGGAGCCAGCGGCCACCGGCCTCGCCATGGCCGAGGGCCTGAAGGGGGTCGTCCTCGGGCAGCAGGCGATCCAGGTCGTGGAGGAGCGCGGCGGCCTCGACCAGGGGACGGTCGACGGAGATGCCGCGCGCCACCATGCGTGCGGCGAGGAAGGCTGCCACCTCGGCCACGCCGGTGACGTGTCGGACATGCCAGGCCGGGGGTCGGAAGGTGGCGAGGAGCGCGACGGCAGCGCGCCGATCGGGGATGGCCATGCCCTGATTCTAGGGGTGTCGCAGCGGAAGAGCGCGGCGGCCCCGGAGGACGCCCCCATGGGCGCTGGTCGTGCCGTGTCGCCGCGCCCGCCGGACGCTTGGACGCGGAGGTCGCGACCGTCGGATTCCACGGTCACGCTGCCGTCCAGGTCGGTGCGGTAGGTGCGCGCGCTGGCGGCTCGGAGGCGGTCAAGGGTCTGCTGGGTAGGGTGCCCGTAGGGGTTGCCGGTGCCCGCGCTGATGATCGCCACGCGCGGCTGAAGTGAGGTCAGCAGCGCCAGGGTCGAGGCGGTGCGGCTGCCGTGGTGCGCAACCTTCAGCACGTCGAGGCGCTGGCCGTCGGCCAGGCCACCGCCCAGCAGCTGCGCGTCGATGGCCTCCTCGACATCGCCGGTGAGCAGGAACCGGCGCGCCCCGAAATGCATGTCGAGCACGATCGAGACGTTGTTGATGCCAGTGCCGGCGTCGGGAGGTTCCGCGGGGACCTGGCCACGGGGCGGCCAGCGAACCTCGATGGTGGCCGAGTCAAGGCGCACGCGGTCGCCCGCGAAGAGCCGGCCGCTGCTGCGCCCCAGGCGCGCAAGCGCGTCGCGATAGGCGCGATATCCGGGCCCCGGGCCGCGCATGCCCGGTTCGACGATCGCGTCGATCCGATAGCGGGTCAGCAGGAGGGCCAGACCCGAGACATGGTCCTCGTGGGGATGCGTGAGCACCACGAGATCGATGTGCCGATCCCAGGGTGGGAGGCGTGCGTCGAGGACGGCCAGCAGGCGATCGGGGTCGGGGCCGGTGTCGACGAGCAGCCGCGTCCCCCGATCGCCTTCGAGCAGCACGGCGTCGCCCTGGCCGACATCGAGCACGGTCACGCGCAGCCGGCCGTCCGGCCGTGCCACCGCACCGAGAGCGACGGCGCCGACGAGGAGTGCCATCCCGACCAGCGCGACGCGCACGCCCAGGGAGATCCGGGGTGGCCCCGGGGTTCTTGCCGCGACCCGGCGCGCCGGGTCGCGCTCAGCAGCCCGCCGGGACCCTGAGGGGCGGGCTGGCCAGGCCGCCCGGACCACGTCCCGGGCGATGCGGCGGCCGCGTGCGGTGCCGGCGACGGCGAGGAGCACGCCGGCGGCTGCGGCGACGCCCGGCGCGGCCGGGCCGTCGAGGGTCAGACTGGCCAGCGGGATCGCCGCGGCGAGGTGCCCGACGGCGACGATGCCGCCGAAGAGCGCCCGCCCGGCCACCGCGACCGGCGCACCCAGGAAGGCCGGCGCACCGGCCATCACCAGGCTCCCGACGAGCATGCTTGCGACGCCTGCGGCCATCGCCGGTGCCACCAGTGGCGCAGCCGCCAGGTTCGCGAGGGGGGCGACCAACGAGAGGCGGCCGAAGGCGACCAGGACAAGCGGCAGGGTCGCCGCCTGGGCGGCCAGGGAGACGCCCAGCGAATCGATCAGCCAGGCGGGCGTGCGACTCGGCAGGCGGCGATCCAGCCACGCGCTCAACGCCGTGGCCCAGGCGAGCAGCCCCGCGGTGGCCGTGGCCGACAGCTGGAAGCCGGCGTCGGTGATGGTCTTCGGGTCCGCCAGGAGCATCGCCAACATGGCCAGGCTGAGCGCCGTGGCCGCCCGACCGGGTCGGCCCGTCTCGCGCACGACGAGCACGACGCCGGTCATCAGCGCCGCGCGCACGACGCTCGGCGAGGCGCCCGCGAGCACGGTGTAGAGCGCCACGAGCAGCAGCGTCACGATGACGCGCCGCCGCCGTGGCCAGGCGCGCAGGAGCGCATTCAGCGCGGCCACGACGATGGCGATGTTCCAGCCGCTGATGGCCACCACATGGCTGAGGCCGGCCGTGGTGAGGTCAGCCGCAACGCCACGGTCGACGCGGTCGCGGAGCCCGATGACGATGCCGGCGGCGAGACCCGCCTCGGGCTCGGGCAGCACGACCGCGAGCGCCGCATCAGCGCTCCTCCGTAGGTGCTCGACCGCCGCGCCGGTGTCCCCTCCGGCGGAGATGTCGAAGCCTCTGATCTCGACCGTGGCGCTGGCGCCGATGCGAGCGAGGTAGTCGGCAAAGCCGGTGCCGGTGGGCGGTGCATCCAGGGCGGCGCGGAAGCGGATCCGATCGCCGGAAGCGAGGAACGGATAGCGCGGCAGCCGTGCGTAGATCGTGCCGGTCGCTGGATCAGCAAGCTCGAGGACGGCGTGTTGCTCGCCGCCTGAAGGTGCGTTGACGCTGACCACGCGAGCGATCCATGGCTGGATCACCCCGATGGGCAGCGGGGCGGCGGTCGGCGGGGCCAGCGCGACGCCAACGATGATGCGCAGCACGACGAGCCACGCCCCCGCGGCGACCGCGGCCGATCGGTGGCGGCCACGGGCAGCGGCCACGATGACGCCGATGCCCATAACGGCGAGCGTGGCCAGCAGCGGCCCCCCGCCTGACCGGTCGGCCAGCGGGAACGCGGCCAGGCAACCGCCAAGGGCGAGCCAGCCAGCTCGCGGCATGGTCAGCCGCCGACGCTCACGAGGTCGCGGATCTTCTGGAAGGTGGCCGGCCCCACGAGCTTGCGCGACTGCAGGTCGTTCACGCTCGTGAAGCGCGCCTCGGACCTTGCTGCGAGGATCTTCGCCGCGGTGGCCGGACCGATGCCTGGGAGTGCCTCCAGCTCGGCCTCGGTGGCCCGGTTCAGATCGAGCGTTCCGGTACTGACCGCAGAGCCCGGCGGCACGCCAGGCGAGGCAGGGGCACCCGAGGCGCCCCGGGCGGGCACCAGGATCTGCATGCCGTCGGTCGCGAGGGCGGCGAGGTTCACGGCGCCGGCCGAGCGGGCATCGACGAGCGCGCCGAACCCGCCTGCCGCGTCGATCGCGTCGCCCACCCGGCTACCGGGCGGAAGCATCACCAGCCCAGGTCGCACGACGGCGCCCTCGACGTCCACGACGATCGTGCCTGCGGCGACCGGCGCGCTGCCCGCGGGCGAGCTTCCGGCGGGCATGAAGCCGGCAGCGCCACCGTCGATCAGCAGGGTGGCGTCCGGGGCCGTCCATGCCAGGTAGGCCCCGGCTGCAGCGGTGACCAGGCCGAGCACGGTCACCGCTCCTAGCAATGCCGCTCGGGATGGCCGGATCGCTTGCGCGGCAGGCTGGACCGTCGGGGCACTGCCCTCGAGAGCATGCCAATCGAAGACGGGATCGGTCATCTCCACCTCAGCCGGCGGGCCGGTCGCTGCGCCCCGCACCCAAGTGCGGGGCGCGGGGCGGGAAACCGGCGGGCTGTTCGGCGGCCGGCGAGGGCGGGCGGCGGGATCTCGGCGTCGGTCCTCGAACGGGATGATCCGACGTCCAGCGACACCCGGGGCACTTGGGCGTCGGTGGACGTCGCGATGGTTACCCTAGCGGCGCCGGCTTACCGGCCGCTTATCTGCCCCGATGGGTGGGCCGGCAGCTAGCTCGCCCGCGCAAGGATGGGTCGAACTTCCGTCTGGAAGCGCGTCATCGACTCCTCGTCGTAGGGCGCCGGGAAGCCCGCGATCAGGTGGCGGTAGCCGAGTTCGAGGTACGGCGAGAGGCGTTCGGCGACCTGCTCCGGTGTGCCCACCGGCTGGTCCAGCCAGTGTCGGGCGCGCCCGTTGTGCTCGAAGATGGTGTCGAAGACACGACGTGCCTCAGCCTCCGTATCGCGGATGACGACCACGCCGACGTTGGTCGTGCGCTCGATCTCCGCGTCGTCGCGCCCGACTGCGTCGCAATGCTGGCGCAGGATCAATTCCTTGGCGCGCACCGTGGCGACGCCGCCGCCGATGTTGCAGGCATCGCCGTACCTGGCCACGAGCTTGAGCGTGACCTTCACCCCGCCACCGCCGATGACGATGGGCAGTCGTGCCTGGACGGGTGGCGGATCGTTTCGCACTTCGAGCATCGCGAAGTGTGGGCCGCTCGCGCTGGGCGTCTCGCCGCGGAGCATGCCGCGCATCACCGGCAGTGCCTCCGCGAGCCAGCGCAGCCGTTCCGGGGCACCCTCACCGAAGGGCAGCCCGAATGCGACGTGCTCGGTCTCGAACCACGCCGCTCCGATGCCGAGGATGGCCCGCCCGGCGCTCTGGTGATCGAGCGTGGTGACCATCTTGGCCACCAGCGCCGGGTTGCGGAAGGTGTTCGCCCCGACCATCAGTCCGATGCGCACCCGCTCGGTGTGTTGCGCCCAGGCGGCCAGGGTCAGCCAGGCCTCGAACATGGGGCCCTCGTGCGAGCCGACGATGGGATAGAGGTGGTCCCACGTCCAGAGCGTGTCGTAACCGAGCCGATCGGCGCGCATGCCGGCCCCCAGCAGCTGCTCCCAGGTCGCGTACTGGTTCCAGTTCAGCGCTCCGAGGCGCAGGGGAGCGAGGGGCAAGGATGCATCCTCCGGGAATCGAAACGGCGGGCCCAGAGGATACCCTCCGTGCCCGCCGGCGATCGAACTCGATCAGCGCCCCGAGTCTTTGCCAGCGATGTTGCGCCGGGTCATGGGCCGGGGTCCCCGGGAGACTGCCTGCCGCAATTCGCGCAATCGGCCGCGCCGTTCGCTTTCCCGTTGTCGCTCGGCAGCGATGTCGAGGGCCAGCATGAGGTATGTGTTCCACATGATCAGATACCGTCCGGCAGCCGTCGTCGATGGTCGTCGGGCAACGTGTCCCGCGAATCGGTACCAGCGACGACCGCCGCGATGTTGATGAGGATGAGGATGCAGACCGAGGCGATGAGCACGAACGCGTCCACGTGGACCTCCAGATGATAACCGTTGACACTTGCTGTAACGGTTACTAGACTGTAGCGCGTTGCGCCTAACCTGTCAATCCTTCTATAGTGGTTACCAATGACATCCCCGACCTTCGAACCGGCCCTCGACGCCCACGCCATACCGCACGGACACCAGGTCAGCCTTGAGACCGGTCTCGACTTCATCAACACCCTCGAGCTGGCAAAGGGTGCATGGCACGACCACGTGGTGGCGCCCGAGGCGGCGCTGGGCTGGCTCATCGCGCACAACCTGCTGCACCCCGATGCCCTGCTCTCCGAGCGGGCGCACATCGATGCGGATCCCGGGTACGGCCCGAAACTGGTGGCCAAGGTGGGGCGCGTCCGGGCCTCGATGCGCGGATTGGTCCAGGCCAGCGTCGAGCACAGGCCGCCGACGCGAGCCGATCTCGCTGAGGTGAACCGCGTTCTGCGCACGCACTACGTCACCGTGCTGGTGCCCTCGACCGACGGCGTGACCATGGGCCACCGCCACGAGGGCGATCCCATCGAAGGCGCCATGGCCCGCCTGACGGAATCGATCGCGCGCTATCTCGGCGAGGGCAAGATCGATCGACTACGGGTCTGCGCCAACGACGGCTGCGCCTGGACCTTCTTCGACTCGTCGCGCACGGGACGGCGCAAGTGGTGCGACATGAACACCTGCGGCAACCGCGCCAAGGCCGCCCGCCACCGCGAGCGGCTCAAAGTCGCTGCCGTGGTCCAGGCGTCAGACGAGGCGCCTGTCGCCTTCGTCTGAGTGGCGCCCGAGCGGCGCCCGAGTGCGTACGATGTCAGTAGTACTGGCACGAAGCGCCGGGATCGAGGCGACACGGTCCCCTGCGGGCCTCCGCATCGACCTTCGGAGACGTTACGTCAGTAGTACTGGCATCTCGCCCGTCAATGACGCCGAATACCGGTCCCCGACGGCCGGGTTGCCCGGAATGACGACGCCGCGACAGCAGTACTGACATCCCGGCCGGGAAGACACCCCGTCGTAACGGATCCCCGTGGCGCGGCGGATGCCCGCGGCCCGAAGAGATCCACCCTAAGCTGAACGTTGCCCGTCAGGTGCTCACGCTGGTGGTCGAGCGCGTCGGTGCCGATGGCGCGTGCGGTCCACGGGTCCACGGGTCCAAGGGTGGCCCAGGCCTGGCGGCTCGTGGCGCTGTCTCGATGATCCGGTCTTCGAGGGTTTCGCGATCTGGGGCGCCGCCGCCGCTTCGGACGTCGAGGTGCAGGTCGGGTCCTCACTCGCCGACCCCGTTGTGGCAGCCGTTTGGACGCTGGCCATCCCCTGACCCGGCTCCACCGACGGCCGTGTATCAGCATCCACTCGAACCACTCGCGCGACACCATGACTACGCCCGGTACGCCCGGCCTTCCACGCCTATGCCAAACGCTCACGAGATCAGGACTTCCCAGGCAGATTGTCGCCGGTTCGAAGCTCGTCTCCCGCTCCACTTCCCGTTCGCTCACCTCAGCGGAATCGGAAGACTGCCTGCGCTTCTGTCCCGTCGCGGAACTTGATGACGAAGTCGCGACAGGTGCCCGCCCAGACTCGATCGGTCTTCCAGGTGAGTTGATAGCGCCCAGTCCCAGGGCTGTACGTCAGCATGTTCGGCGACCCGATCACGGTCTCCTCGACGCTGTCGAACGGCACGGTCGGATCGCACGAGACCCGTCGCGTTAACGGGTAGCCGGTCGCCAAGACCCCCAGACCGCCGTCGCGTCCGAGTCCGAAACGGATGGGGATGACGCTGCCCGCCTTCGTACCATTGGCAACAGGTGCGTTATCCACCGGGCTGAAGAAGCCGTCGAAGGCGTATGTCGCCAGGCCGACGTTCCAGACACTGGCCGACGCGGTCAGGACCGTCACCTCCGTCGTCCCCGCGCCAGCGGCGATGCAGGGGCTTGGTGTTGCGGTGCCTACCGGATCGCAGGCCGCTTCGACCGGCGCTCCGTTGCGGAAGACGGTCGCGGGCACCAGCGATGGATCGACACGAAAGACGATCTGCAGTGGGTTGAGGGCATCGGTCGCCGCGCTCGAGACGATCACGATCTCCTGACCGAGGAACACGAACCCCGTGGGCGCTTCGGATGGGGTCGACTCGGCGATCGAGAGCGTGCCCCCACCGGCCGTCGGGGGCACCGTGACCGCCGTCGTGACCGGGTCGGACGCCGTGGGGCCGGTGGCGCCGGGGTCCGTGGTGGCCGAACCCCCGCCTGGCGGGATGGCCGTGAGCGCGGTCTGGGGGAGCGGCGCCCCCACCCTCGGGGTGACCGGAGCAGACGGTTCTGAGTCGGGGCCATACGGCGGCGATCCCACGTCGTTCCAGGCACGGACGGTGTAGCTCACGGTCAGATCGTTGATGGCAAGCTGCTGGTAGCCCAGCGTCACGCTCGTCTGAGTGCCCGCCACCGCAGCTGTGTAGAGGACCACGCCATCCACCAAGGCGCTGTAGTTGTACTCAGTGATGGGGAAGCCGCCGTCGTCTGCCGGTGGCAACCAGCTGAGCAACACCACGCCGTCGCCTGCGGCCGCGGTCACGTTCGTCGGGGGGCCGGGGGTTCCGGCGGCGCGCGCCGTCGGAACCGACAGCAGCGCCATGGGCACGATGAGCGAGATCGCAACGATGATCGTGCGGGCGAACGCACAAGTCACGGAACGAGCCATGTCGACCTCCCAGGGCCTGCGCATCATCTGGCGTCAGGCGTTGTTCACGTCCAGACGAGTGACGGCGACATCGGGTTCGCCATGTTTGGGCCGACCCGTGCGAACCTATCCCGACGGCCACTCGTCTGGAAGGAGGTCATGCCGGTCTTGAGCGTCGCCCGCGATCCCAGCCCGGAGGGCTCCGAAGCCGAGTTGCGCCTCGACGCGACCCACGAGCGCTTCATGCAGCTCGCCCGGCGCGATCTCGACCGCGCGTACCGGCTGGCCGGCGTCATCCTCGGTGACGCCCTGGAGGCGGAGGACGCCGTCCAGGACGCACTGCTGCGAGCCTGGCGATCGGCCGCCAGCCTGCGCGACGTCGAGGGCTTCCAAGCCTGGTTCGACCGCATCCTCGTCAACGGCTGCCGCGATCGGCTCCGTCGCCGCCGCACGGTCCGCTTCATCCCGCTCGATGCCAGCCATGACCCGAGCGCGAGCGGCGACCCCTTCCGGGCCATCGTCGAGCGCGATGCCCTGCTCATGGGCCTTCGGGCGCTGAACCCAGATGAGCGCGTGGTCGTCGTCCTCTACTACTGGGCCGACCTGCGCCTGGAGGACATCGCGACCCGCATAGGCTCGCCGCTGGGGACCGTGAAGTCCCGACTGCACCGAGCCCGCATCACCCTTCGCAGCCGGCTCGACACGGATGCCTCGGAGGCACAACGATGAACGACGATCTCGACCTTCTCTTCGAGCGCCGACTGCGAAGTGCCTTCCACGCGGCCAGCCTGCCGCCTGCCCCCGCTCGCCTCGGCTCGTTCCTCGACGACCTGCCGCACGCGGCCGGCGCGCGCCGCCGATCCGTGCCCCGCATGGCCGCCTTTGGCGCGCTGGCAGCCGGCTTCGCCGTCGTTGCCTTCCTGGCCTGGGGCGCCATCTTCGGGCAGGGTGGGTTCGGGCCGGGCAGCGAGCCGACCCCGACACCGACACCGTCGCCGTCGGCATCGCCTTCGCCCTCACTGAGCGCGGCGTCGACGACGTTCACGGTGTATTCGGTCTCGGGGCTTCTGGCGGGCCGCACCGACGGGACGGTGCGGGGGCAGTTGGTCGACCTCTATGGGTGGTTCAGCGACTTCCGGGGCGGGCCGATCGATCCGTGCCCGACGCCGAATGCCGCGGCGCTCGCGCTGAGTTGCCTCGACCGGCGCCAGGGCCTTGTGGAGGCGGAGGCCACCGTCGGTGGAGTCGTCGACGGGCGCTGGGTGCCGACCGCGGATCCGGTCGTCCACCCTTATTGGCCACCGAGCCTGCTCTCCAACCCGCGGGTGGTGGCCTTCTTCTCCGTCGCGCCCGTGGACCCGGTCACCCCGAGGCCGATCGTCGTCCTCCTCAACGGCCATTTCGAGGACGCGCTCGCCGCCGACTGCCCCGCCGACGCCTCGCCGCCCTGCCTCGATCGCTTCGTCGTCGACGACGTCATCAGCTTCGATCATCCCACCGCGGCCCCTACACCGGCGGCCGTCGGGACGCCATTCCCGTTCGACTCCCCGCCCGTGCCCCCGAAGTGGATGGCGAACTGCACGAAGCCGCGGTCGCAGACCGGGGCGGAGCCAGGCGACCCGGTCGCCCCGGCCAACTCGTCCGCGGGCTGGGTGCGGAAGTCGCAGATCCCCTTCGAGTTCGTCGGTTCCCTGATGCTCAAGGACGTCGTCTATGTGGCCATCATCGAGGGCGACTTCCCGCTCGGCGATTGGCGGGAGGAGCCGGTCGGCTCCGGCCAGCGGTTCCGCTGGTGGGGCACCGCTGCCTGCATCGCCGACGACAACGGCATGGCCACGCCCTGGCTCCCCGGCACGACTTACAAGCTCTTCGAGGACGGCCACCGCGTCCTCGGTGGCGATCCATTCGACCCGCTCGGCACGCCAGCGCCCTGACGGTCCCGTCGGAGGCGCCGCGCAGGCCGGCCCGCCCGCTCTACCCGCGCACGACGAGGTTGACCAGGCGGCCGCCGACGTGGATGACCTTATCCGGCGTCCTTCCACCGAGCGCCGCCTTGACCTTGTCGCGCGCCAGCACGATGCCTTCGATCTCGGCGGAAGTCAGGCCGGCGGGCACGGTCACGCGATCGCGCAGTTTGCCGTTGACCTGCACGGGCAGCTCGATGGTGTGCTCGACCACGAGCGCCTTGTCCCACGCCGGCCAGCTCTCGGCGTGGATCGAGCGCGGGACCTCCCCTGTGGCGGCCAACCGGCGCGACCACAACTCGTCGGCGATATGCGGCGCAGCCGGCGCCAGCATCAGCGTCAGCAGGCGCGTCGTCTCGTCCCAGTCGGCGCCGCCGGCCACGGCCGTGCCGCGGTAGTGCATGAGTAGATTGGTCAGCTCCATGAGCTTGGCCACCATCGTGTTGTAGCGCAGGCCCTCGTAGTCAGCGGTCACGGACGCCAGCGTGCGATGGGCGGCGATGCGCAGTTCACGGCCCGCGGCAGCTACGTCGAGGATGGCTTCGGCCGGGTCCCCGGCGTCGCGCCCATGCGGGTCCACGGTCACGGTCCACACGCGGTTGAGGAAGCGATGCACGCCACCGATACCCTGCGGGTCCCAGGCGCCGCCCTGATCCCAGGGGCCCATGAACATCAGGAAGAGGCGCACCGTGTCGGCGCCGTAGCGGCCCACCAGCTCGTCGGGAGCCTGGGTATTCCCGCGCGACTTGCTCATCCGCTCGCCGCCCTGGGTCGACACGATCTGGCCCTGGTTGAAGAGCTTCCTGAAGGGTTCGCGCTCGCCCACCAGGCCGATGTCGGCCATGGCCTTGGTGAAGAAGCGCGCATAGAGCAGGTGCATCACGGCGTGCTCCGCGCCGCCGGTGTACAGGTCGACCGGATCCCAGCGATCGACCATGGCGCGGTCGAAGGGGGCCGCAGCGAGGCCCGGCGAGAAGTAGCGATACCAGTACCAGGATGAGTCGATGAAGGTGTCGAACGTGTCCGTCTCGCGGCGGGCCGGCCCATCGCACTTCGGGCACGTGACCTCGAGGAAGACCTTGTCGCGGGCCAGCGGGTTCTCGCCGCTGCCGTGGTAGTCGACGGTCTCGGGCAGCAGCACCGGGAGATCCTCGTCCGGGACGGGCACCATGCCGCACTCGGTGCAGTAGATGATCGGGATGGGGGTGCCCCAGTAGCGCTGCCGGCTGATCAGCCAGTCCCGCAGCCGGTAGGTCACAGAGGGCTCCGCCTTGCCGTCGGATGCCAGCGCCGCGACGATGGACCGCCCGCCCTCGTCGGCCGCCAGTCCACTGAAGCGTCCCGAGGCGACCAGGCGTTCGCCGGCTGCGTGCGCCACGTATGCGCCCTCCAGGGCAGCGTCATCCGCGGTCCCCGGTGCCGCCACGACCCTGCGGATGGGCAGGCCGAACTTCTCGGCGAAGGCGTAGTCGCGCGCGTCGTGCGCGGGCACGGCCATGATCGCGCCCGTGCCGTAGCCGGCCAGCACGTAGTCGGCGATCCAGATCGGGATGCGCTCGCCGTTGACCGGGTTGACGGCGTCCGCGCCAAGAGCCACACCGGTCTTCTCGTGCTCGGTCGAGAGCCGCTCGATCTCCGTCTCGGCGCGGGCGCGGGCGACGTACGCGGCCACCTCGGCACGCCGCCCGGGATGGGTCAGCTTCTCCACCATGGCGTGCTCCGGCGCCAGGACCAGGAACGTGGCCCCGAAGAGGGTGTCCGGCCGGGTGGTGAAGACGCGCAGCTCGTCGCCACCTGGCTGGTGGGCGTCTGGTGCGGTGGCAAAGGTGACGGTGGCGCCCTCGGAGCGCCCGATCCAGTTCTTCTGCATGATGCGGATCGGCTCTGGCCAATCGATGCCTTCGAAGTCGAGCAATTCGTCGGCGTACTTCGTGGTGCGCAGGTACCACTGCTCGAGGTCGCGCTTTTCGACTGTCGCGCCGCAGCGCCAGCAGCGTCGTTCGGTGCCCTCCACCTGCTCGCGGGCCAGCGTGCCGTCATTGGGGCACCAGTCGACCGTGGCCTTGGTGCGGTAAGCCAGCCCGGCCTCCAGGAAGCGCAGGAAGAGCCACTGGTTCCAGCGGTAGAACGCGGGCTCGCAGGTGATCACGTCGTTGTCCCAGTCGAACGAGGCGCCCATCAGCCCGATCTGCCGGCGCATGTTGGCGATGTTGGCCATGGTCCACTCGCGCGGGTTCACGCCGCGCTTGATGGCCGCGTTCTCGGCGGGCAGCCCGAAGGCGTCAAAGCCGTACGGCAGGAAGACGTTGTCGCCCTGCATGCGCCGGAAGCGCGCCGTGGCGTCGGTGGGCGTCAGGATGTACCAATGGCCGATGTGGATGTCGCCCGAGGGATAGGGGTACATCGTGACCAGGTAGAACTTGGGCCGGCTGTCGTCCCTGAGATCGGAACGGTGCACGCCAAGCTCTTCCCAGCGTGCCTGCCAGAGCGGCTCGATGGCGGTCGGTTCGTAGCGCTCGAGGCGCTGGCGGTCAGTGGTTGCCGGCTCGGTCATCATCAGCCTCGAAATGTCGCACCCCCCGCCGACCGGCGAGGGGTGGATGGTCAGGCGCTGTGCGTGGTGGCGACTCTGCCCCGCGCTCCCGGGCGCGAGTTTAGCAGACGGCGCGGTGGCCACCGCCCGACGGCGATCGAACATTTCGCGACCTTGCAGATGTCGCCGTGGGGTACTCTGGCAGACCCTCGAGGAAGGACACCATGGCCATCGGCCACCATTTGGTCGCCCGCATCGTCGGCGCGTGCCGCCTGGTCCGGCGTGCGCCCGGCTTCCGCTCGATGCGGGCGCGTCGGTCGTGGGTGGGGATGCTCCTCGTCGTCTCGCTCATCGCCGCAGCCTGCGGCGCCGTCGGTCCCACCGATTTCGGCGACATTCGCGTCGCCGTCGACAACGCCAGTCCGAATGTTGTGACCGTTGGGGTCACGTCGTCCGGACTGGGCCAGACCGGCGGCGGCGATGCACCCGTCACGACCGGATCGGGCGCCGAGATCATCACGCCTCTCGCGCAGACGTGGGAGGTGAAGCTCAACGGCAAGCGGATCCTCGGGTCCGGCGATCGCGCCGACCTCGCGCTCCCGCCGGCCGGCCAGCGGCGCGACCTGCTGGTCCAGATCCGGGTCGCGCCCGACGGCACCGTGACGCTCATGGGCGCACACTATGTCGCCCCTGCCCGGCTCATCCCGAACGGCTGATCCGACGGGCGGGACGCCTGGCGAGTGTCCTTCGTTGACATTCGCGGAGGCGAGTGGTGCTACCCGATCAGGGCGGCGGCGAGCAAGCGGTACTGGGGTAGGCACAGGTCCGCCGATGAAGCGCCGCGCAGCTGGATGCACACGTGGTCCGCGCCGGCCAGCAGGTGCGCTCGTACTCGGTCCGCGATGGCGGCTACGTCGCCCCAGGCCACCACGGCGTCGATGACCCGGTCGCTGCCGGCACCCTCGAGCTCCGCCTCGCCGAATCCGAGCCGGCGCAGGTTGTTGGCGTAATTCGGCAGCGCCATGTAGTGGACGGCGAAGGCGCGGGCGATCCGGCGTGCCTCGGTCGGATCGGTCTCCAGCACGGCCGTCACCTCGACCGCCAGACACGGCTCGGGCCCCAGGATGCGGCGGGCCTCGACGGTGTGCTCGACGGGCACGAAGTACGAGTGCGCGCCCGCCGTGCGTTCTGCCGACAGCGCCAGCATGCGCGGCCCCAGGGCGGCCAGCATGCGTGGCGCCGGGATCGTGGGCGCTGGACCGGAATAGCGTGCGGCGTCCATGCCGTCGAGGTAGCTGCGCATCCGCTCGATAGGCCGTTCGTAAGCGCTGCCACGGGCCGCGACCGAAGGCGCGTGGCTCACGCCAAGGCCGAGAACGAAGCGACCCGGATAGGCGTCCGCGAGCGCCTTCGTGCCGTTCGCGGCGGCCATCGGGTCACGGGCGTAGATGTTGGCCACGCCCGTGGCGACGACGATCTGCTCGGTCCCGCCGAGCAGGATGGACGCGTGGCTGAAGATCTCCTTGCTGCCCACGCTCTCGGGGATCCACACGGCGCCGTAGCCCATCGTCTCCAGCTCGGCGACCGCCGCTCGGGACGTGTCCGCACCGTTGACCTGGAGAGAGAAGCTCCAGACTCCGATGGGGCCCAGCGCCATGGCCGCGACCCGCCCGGCCAGGAGGTCCGTCACGGTCAGGCTCCTTCGCCAGGTTGGGATCGGGGTCGTGGTGGAGCTACGGGGGCTCGAACCCCGGACCTTCTGCATGCCATGCAGACGCTCTCCCAGCTGAGCTATAGCCCCTTGCAGGACGGGCAGTATAGCAAGGGACCCCGGCGCCCCTGACCTTGCCGGTCCCTCGTGTGGCACCATCGAGGGGTGACGCGTCCGGTGCCCGCCTACACGCTGCGCCGGTCCGCTCGTGCACGAAACGCGCGCCTGAGCATCCGCCCCGACGGCGAGCTGGTGGTCACGTTGCCCGCTCGCGCACCGGAGCGCTGGGCGGCGGATCTGCTCGAGGCGCGGCATGAGTGGGTGCTGCGGCACCAGGGGCGCCTGACGGCGGAGGCCGCCCGACTCGCCGCGCGGCCCGCGCTCGACGAGGGCAGGGAGGTGCTGCTGGGAGGCGTACCGCACCGCCTCGAGTTTGCGCCGCTCTCGGGGGAGCGGCGTCGGACACGGATCGTGCACGACGACACGGACGCCCCGACGCTTCGCCTCGAGCTGGCCCGCGGTGAGGTGCGCACCGCGTCACGCCTCCTTGAACTCTGGCTGCGGCGTGAGGCGCGCGAGGCCGTCGAGCGCCGGGTCGCCGTCCGCGCTCGCGACCTCGGTGTCGAGCCGAGCGCCCTGGCCATCCGCGACCAGCGCAGCCGCTGGGGCAGCGCCTCGCACATGGGTACCGTCTCCTTCAACTGGCGGCTCATCCTCGCCCCGGCCGCCATCCTCGACTACGTGGTCGTGCATGAGCTGGCCCACCTGCGCCAATTCGGGCATGGCAAGCGCTTCTGGGCGCTCGTACGCAGCCTCGTCCCGGACGCCGATGTCGCCCGGCGCTGGCTGCGCACACACGAGCCGGACCTGCGCAGCGCGCTCGACTGACGCGGCAGCTGGGGTAGCATCACGCGCACAGGCAGCGCATGGGAGGCCGGCACGATGACGAGGTCCGACGACTACCGCGCCAGGACGCCACGCTCGGCGGAGCTGTTCGAGCGCGCCTCCCGGTCCTTGCCGGGCGGCTCCACCCGGACCACGGTCTTCTTCCCGCCCTACGCGCCGTACATGGCCAGCGGGGAGGGCATCCGGATCCGCGACGTGGACGGCAACGTCTACCGCGACTTCCTGGGCAACTACACCTCGCTCATCCTTGGCCATGCCCACCCCGCAGTCGTGGCCGCGGTCGAAGCGCAGGTCCGGCGAGGCTCCGCCTTCAACGCGCCGACCGAGGTCGAGATCGAGCTGGCCGAGGAGATCCGGCGTCGCCTGCCCTCGGTCGAGCTGCTGCGCTTCACGAACTCGGGCACCGAGGCCACGATGTTCGCCCTGCGCGCCGCGCGGGCGTTCACCGGGCGCGCAGTGATGGCGCGCTTCGATCGCCACTACCACGGCACGCACGACATCGCCATGGCCGGGACGGCCGGAGTCCCGGCGGCGATCGATGGCCTGATGATCACGCTGCCGTGGGGCGACGCCGATGGCGTGGAACGCGCGCTGCGCGGCCGGGAAGGTGAGTTGGCGGCGATCATCATCGAGCCGGTGCAGGGCTCCGGCGGCATCCGCTCCGCGGGGCCCGACTTCCTGGCCTTCCTGCGCCGCTATTGCGATCGGATCGGGGCGCTGCTGATCTTCGACGAGATCATCGCCTTCCGTATCGCGCCCAACGGCGCGCAGGGCGTCTTCGGTGTGCGCCCGGACCTGACCACACTGGGCAAGATCATCGGCGGCGGCTACCCGCTTGCGGCATTCGGCGGCCGTGCCGACGTGATAGGCATCTTTGACGCGCGCCGAGGTGGTGCGCTGACCCACGGCGGCACCTTCAACGGCAACCCAGTGGCTGCGGCGGCCGGCCTGGCCACGCTGCGCGAGATGACACCTGACCGCTACGACCATCTCGCGGCCCTCGGCGAGCGTCTGCGCTCACGGGTCGGGGACGGCTTCCGAGCGGCCGGCGTGGAGGCCCGCATCGAGGGCACCGCCTCGCTATTCCAGGTTTACGCGGGGCCGCTCGAGTCCGCCGTGGCCACCGGCGCCCGCGATGCCTCGGAGCTGTTCATGGGGTTGCTGCTGGAGGGCTTCTACCTCGCCCCGCGGGGCATGGGCGGCATCGCCGTGCCGACCACCGAGGCCGATATCGACGAGCTGGCCTCGGCCATGCTCCGCGTCACCGCGAGCCTGCAGCCCGTCGCCGCCTGAATCAGGAGGCCCCGCTCCGCTGGTCACGCTCCTCGAGCGCCCGCCAGACCCGCGGTGCGCTCATGGGCAGCTCGCGCATGCGCACGCCGCAGGCCGCGGTGATGGCGTTGGCGATGGCCGCCGGGCCGGGGATGGCGCAGGCCTCGCCGATGCCTTTGGCTCCGAAGGGACCCTCGGGCGCGGGCACTTCCACGATCGTCGTGCCGATGAGGGGCAGCTGCAGCGCGCGCGGGAGCGCGTAGTCGAGGAACGAGCCGGTCAGCAGCTGGCCGGACTCGTCGTGCACCAAACCTTCGAACAGCGCACGTCCGATGGATTGGACCGCGCCGCCGACCATCTGTCCTTCGATCAGCGCCGGGTTGATGGCACGCCCGCAGTCCTGGGCGACGTGATACGCGAGCAAGCGCACCTGGCCGGTCTCGCGGTCGACGCGCACATGGGCGAGGTGAGCCGCGACCGATGGCGCCAGGCTCAGGTGCTCGGAGGTCGCGTGACCCTCGATCGGTGCCCTTCCACGCCCGTCGTTGCGCCGTGCGAGCTTGGCCACCGACAGACCGCGATCGGGCGATCCCCGCGGCCGCACGACGCCGTCGACGATCTCCAGGTCGCCCGGATCGATCTCCAGCTCGATGGCGGCGGCACGCAGCAGCCGTTCGCGCAGGTCCTCGGCGGCCAGACGCACCGCCCGCCCAGCCGAATAGGTCACGGTGCTGCCGCCGCTGCCCGGTGAGGTAGGGGCGCCTGCGGTGTCGACCATGACCACGGCCACCGACTCGACGGGCACCCCGATGACCTCCGCGGCGATGGCCGCGAAAGAGCCGGCGGTGCCGGTCATGTCCACCACCCCGGTGACGATGGTGATGGTGCCGTCCGCCTCGACGCGGCAAGCCGCCGCGGCCGCGTCCTTGCTGCCCGGCCAGATGCCGACGGCGATGCCCACGCCCTCGCCCGGCGGCAGCCGATCCCGATCGCTCCACGCGGGCAGGGCCCGGAGTGCCGCCAGGCACTCGGCCAGCCCGATGCCCACCCAGGGGTCGCCGTCGACCATCGGCTCGCCCTCGACCGCGGCATTGGCGAGGCGCAGCTCGATGGGGTCGAGGCCGAGTCGACCGGCCAGCTCGTCGAGCAGCGTCTCCAGCGCAAAGGCGGTCGGCGGCCCGCCCGGCCCGCGATAGGCGCCCGTGCCGACTCGATTGGTGAGCACGCCGTAGGCCGAGATATCGAACGTCGGCCACCGGTACGCGCCGGCGATGAGCACGGCGCCGACCGACTCGACCGACATCTCGTCATACGCCCCCGCGTCGAAGACGAGGCGAGCTTCGAGCCCGACGAGACGGCCGTCGGTATCGGCGCCGATGCGCAGCGCGATGCCCGTGCCCTGCCCGGGGTTCGCAGCCAGGAAGTCTTCCAGGCGCTCCAGCTCGAGACGAACCGGCCGGCGGATGGCCAGCGCCGCGGCGGCGACGAGCGGCTCGAAAAGCGTGAACTTGGCCCCGAAGGCGCCGCCCAGGGGCATGCCGCGCACGATCACCCGCCCCGGCGGCAGCCCCAGCGCCTTGCACAGGTCCTTGCGAACGCCAAAGGTGCCTTGCGTGCTGGCCTCGACGATCAGCGTGCCGTCCGGCTCGAGCCAGGCGGTGGCCGTCTGCGGCTCGAGGTAGGCCTGGTAGGACCAGCTCACGTCGAACGAGCCACCGACCACGACGTGCGCGCCGGCGAGGGCGGCGCCCACGTCGCCCGCGCGGTAGCGGTGCCGGCCGGTCACGTTCGGTGAGAGCGTCTCCGCATCGATCGAGGCGTCTCCCTCGCCGCCCACGGCGGCGTGCGTCGCGGCACCCTCGCCGGACTCGGTGCCGACGGCGGCGGGGCGGGACAACGAGGAGCCGACGGCCATCGCCGCCTCCGCGTCGATGACCGCAGGCAGCGGCTGATATTCCACGAGCACCGCCTCCACGGCGTCGGCCGCCGCCGATGGTGTCTCGCCCAGGACCAGCGCCACGGGCTGACCGGCGAAGACGACCTCGCCGTGAGCAAGCGGTTCCCCGACCCGACCGTCACCGCCGACGATGGGCAGGTCGGCCGCAGTCAGCACCGCCACCACGCCCGGCAGCCGCAGCGCCGCCGAGGCATCGATGGCGCCGATGCGGGCGCGGGCGTACGGCGACAGCACCAGGCGACCGTGCAGCAGGCCGAGCATGGGCCGGTCGGCCGCGTAGCGGGTGGCGCCGCGGACCTTCGGCTCGGAGTCCGGGCGTGGCCTGGAAACGCCGATCGCGGTGCTGGGTCGGTCGGTCTTACTCATCGTGGCCGAGTATCGCAGGTGGAGCGCATCAGCTTGCGCGCAGGGGTGCGGAGGATGGTGGAGATGAGGGGACTCGAACCCCTGACCCCCGCGATGCGAACGCGGTGCTCTTCCAACTGAGCTACATCCCCACGGGCTCCGGAGTATAGCAAGGCACCCCTCGCGGCCCTCTTCGGGGCGCGCTGCCGATGTGCGTGCCGCGCGCCATGCAGTGGCGGAATGGGCCGCGCGCAGCGGCGCCCCAGAGGCGAGGGAACCGTCCGATCCACGCTCAACGAGGCGAGTTCATCCGCCCGCGGCGGCCACGGGGCTCCGCGCCATTCCACCACCGCATACGGCGTGGCAGCGACGGTGCGGGCGGCGCCGTGGTGGCGCGCGCGGCTAGGCGGCCCCTACCCCGGCAGGGAGAACCAGAAGCGGGTCTCGGCCGCGGAGGACTCGGCGCCGACCCGCCCGCCCCCCGCCTCGACGAGCTGCTTGACGATGGCCAGCCCGATGCCGGCGCCGCCCGTGGCCCGGTCGCGCGACTTTTCCACGCGGTAGAAGCGCTCGAATACGCGGGCCAGGTCGGCCGCGGGGATCGGCTCGCCGGTGTTGGCCACGCTGACCAGCACGCTGCCCGGACGCAGCTCGCCGCTGACGGTGACGCACCCGCCGTCGGGCGTGTAGCGTACGGCGTTCTGGAGCAGGTTGGCGAGCACCTGGGCGAGCTGGTCGGAATCGCCCAGGGCCGGCAGGGCCGCGGGCCACCGCCGCTCAAGGGCCACGCCGCGCGCCTCCAGCGGCGGCCGCACCAGCTCAACGGAGGCCTCGAGGATGCCGGCCAGGTCCAGCTCGACGCGTTGGGCAGGCCGGTCTTCCCGTTCGCCTTCGGCCAGGGCGTCGAGCGAGCGCGCCAGGCGCACCAGCCGGTCGGCCTCCTCCCAGAGCGAGTCATAGGTCTCCCGGTCGGCCGTGATGACGCCGTCGCGCAGCGCCTCGAGGTAGCCCTGCAGGTTGGTGAGCGGGGTGCGCAACTCGTGTGCGGCGTTGGCGATGAACTCGCGGCGCATGCGCTCCTGCTCCTCCAGGGCGGCCGCCATCTGGTTGAAGGAATCGGCCAGCGAGATCAACTCTTCGGGCCCCTCGCGGGGCACGCGTGCCGCGTAGTCGCCGCCGGCGATGCGCCGCGCCGCCGCGCCGACGTCCTCGAGCGGGCGCGCCAGCCGCCGGGCCAGTATGGCCGCCACGATGACGGCCAACAGCGCGGCGATGACGACGGCGGCCGCCAGCACGCCGCGCACGGACTGGTCGAACATGCGCTGTGCCGCATCGGCGGTCTCGCCATGCGACACCATCAGCGCCCGGAAGGCATCGCCGCCGACGATGGCCACCCCCACCGCCAGCACCCCCACCGCCAGCCCGGCCGGCAGCAGCGCGGCCAGCACGATGCGGGCGGCCAGGCCACGGCCGGAGCGGCGGTTCACGCCGGGTCCAGCCTCATGCCGGCGCCGCCCGGTAGCCGACGCCTCGGACGGTAGCCACGTAGCGCGGCGCATCGGCGCGATCGCCGAGCTTGTCGCGCAGGCGTCCGATGTGGACATCGATGGTGCGATCGAGGATCTCGGCCTCGTCGTGCCCATATACGGCGTCGAGCAGCTGGTCGCGGGAGAGGACGCGCCCCTCAGCCGCCACGAGCGTGGCCAGCAGCCGGAACTCGACGTTGGTGAGCGGCACGATCCGCCCGCCCTGGCGCACCTCGAAGCGCGCGGAGTCGATGGTCAGATCGGCGTGACGGAGGGGGTCACGTGCGGGCCCGGGGGTCGGGCTCGGCGCCGGCATCGATATCGTCGTCGTCGGTCGGGCCCGGCGCAGGATGGCCCGCACACGGGCGGCCAGCTCCGCGGGGCTGAACGGCTTGGGCAGGTAGTCGTCCGCGCCCGAGAGCAGGCCGTGGATGCGGTCGGGCACGGAACTGCGCGCGGTGAGCATGAGGATGGGCGTGTCGCCCTCGGCGCGGATGCGGCGGCAGACCTCGTAGCCGTCCAGCTCGGGCAGCATCAGGTCCAGCACGACGAGGTCCGGCCGCTCGGCCGCGAACGTGCTCAGCGCCGTGCGTCCGTCGTGGGCGGCCACCACGCGGTGGCCGTCGCGCTCGAGGTAGGCGCGCACGAGCCCGACGATCTTGCGATCGTCGTCGACGACCAGGACAGTGCTCTGCGGGACGCGGGCCACGGCGCTCATGCTAGCCGGGGAGTCTAGGCGGGAGCCCATGACGTCGCGGTGACGTCGCGGTGGCGGGTTTCGACCGGCGAGCGCCTTAGGGCTGCAGCCTGACGACGGCCGCCCCGCCGTCCGCCGTGGAAGCGGCGAGCAGGAAGGTACCCGCCGCGGCGGCCACGGAGTGGTACGCGGGACCGACCGGCAGCTCAGGTGCCAGATGCCAGCTTGACCCGTCGGCCGAGGTCCAGAGCATCCAAGGCGATTCGGTGCCGTTGACCGGGATGCCGCCGAAGACGAGACCCTGCGGTCCCAGGTCGAACGAAGGCCCCCCATGCATTGTGCCCTGACCGGGGGCGGCGGTGGCGGTCCACATGAGGCCGTCAGGCGAGTTGGCCAGCGCTGCGTTGCCGTGCGCGTCGCTACCGAGCACGACGAAGCCCGGGCCGCCGGGGAAGGCCATGTCGAGCGAGAACCAGTCGGCCGCCCAGCCGCTGGCGAGGCGCGTCCAGGAGCGGCCGTCGGACGAACCCCACAGCGCGGCGCCGGTCCGCTCGGGGCTCGAGTCGGTTCCGACCGCGATCAGGCCGGCCGGGCCACTGGCAACCGACGCGACATACGTAGTTGTGGGGAAGACCGCCTTCGGAAGGTCGACCGGCGTCCAGTCCAAGCCGTCGGACGAGACCCACTCGCAGACCCCGAACTGCTCGCCGCCGAAGAAAGGCACGTTGGTGGGGGCCTGACTGCCGAAGCCCACGAACCCCGAGCCGAAACGGGTCACGGTCGACATCACGGCACAGCCGATGTCGCCCTTCGAGCGTGTCCAGGAGAGGCCATCGCGCGACGTCCATGCTGCCGCCGCATAGCCGTCGGTGGCGTCCTGACCGGCGGCCGTGATGAGTCCGTCGATGACCCTGAGGTCGTACACGTCGGCGTGAGCCAGGACCGCTGGGGCGCTGGCTTGCCACGTGTGTCCGTCGAGGCTGACCCAGACCCAGCTCGGGCTGGCACTGTGGGCGCAGGAGCCGAGCGCCAGCAGGCCAGAGTCGAAGTCGACCACCCGCAGGTTCTGCAGCCCTCCGCCCTCTGGGTCGCACGGCGTCACGCCCTCAGGGGCCGGCAACTCGGTGACGACCCAGTGGGCGGGCGCGTGGCTGGGGCTCGGGGTCGGCGGCGCGGGTGTCGGAGCGCTGGCCGATGCACTCACCGACGGGCTCGGGAAATTGGCAGGCGAGATGGACGGACCTGCCGAGCAGCCGGCGATGACCAGGATCAGCAGGTAGC
>Ga0315281_10002582_pt1 | contig 26813 bp, 22 predicted proteins | sample YL17G07_0_MG_FD_204540 | JGI IMG/M metagenome (GOLD analysis project Ga0315281, IMG submission 204540) | Sediment microbial communities from Yellowstone Lake, YNP, Wyoming, USA - YL17G07_0 | ecosystem: Environmental > Aquatic > Freshwater > Lake > Sediment | place: USA: Wyoming | collected... | reverse complement strand
CCTTCTTTTTCGCATTTTTTGAGAATAGCATATCCAAAATCACCCAATGGAAGAACATCCGGATCTACTGGTTGATCTGACTTGTTCAGTTTGTCCCTTTCTAATATCCTGGAGCAAATCTTTTCAAGACAACTCTGTAATGCTGGAAGGTATTTTTTGATTAGAAAAGGGTCAAGTTCTTGAGGCGAATCTAAAATTTCAGGGACTTTCTTATCCCTGTGTCCCTCAGGCAGCATCAACTGATCAAGAAGCCATTTCACTGCCTTTGCCCTAAGCCTGACATCAACTATAAACTCGTCTTCTGTGTAGTATGTTACTAGTTTTTCTTTTCGGATTCCTTCTACGCCCAACTGCCACTTGTCATTCAAAGCCGCTACCAAACCTTTGAGCGCCGGATCTTCAAGAATTCTTTTCGCGGTTGCTTCATCTTTAGCCTTTATTTGCAGAGTGATCGTCACTCCTTCAGATGCACGTTGTAATTTTTTAACCATGTTTTAATCACCTGTTTATTTTTATGTTCCGAAATGTTTTTAAATGTGTGTCAAATTCCTATTAAATGTGTTAGTCGTAAACTACTATCATAAATGCTGGAAGTTTCCACTGGATTTATTGCAATATCCCGCTTCTTTTTCCAAAATTCTTTGAACCAGCTTAAATATCCGCTCCGGGCGTTCTTAGGAGGGAAGGCAGAGGTGATGAGCACATGAAATCGCCTATTAGCGGCGCTACCGCAGGGCTGAAAAAAGATATCGGCCTGCTCGGGAGCTTCTCGCTTGGGTTTGCGGATGTAGGCGCAGACATATTCCTCGCCCTCGGCCTGATAGCAACTTATGCGCTTGGAGCAATGCCGCTTGCGATACTCGCGGCAGCAGGCGTCTATTTCCTTACTGGCCTGTCATATGCGGAATTGGCTTCCTCCATCCCTGTTGCCGGAGGTGCCTCGATCTATGGCCAGCGGGCATTTGGCAGGTTTGCGGGTTTTCTTGGAGGCTGGGGCCTCATACTGGATTATACGATCGATATCGCGCTGTTTGCTGTTGCAGCAGCAGGTTACCTATCATTCTTCTTTCCCCTGATACGCGCATTTTTTCCTCTTGTCACTATGCTTGTGATCTCAATCCTCGTATTAGTCAACCTTTTTGGCATCCGTGAATCTTCATCATTCAATTCTGCCCTTACCCTAGGTTCAATCACGCTAATCATCATTCTTATCACAGTGGGCCTGACCCAGTCATTCAGCATCGGGACTTTCCTTTCGTCGATGAAGCCGATCGGCGTCAGCCCCGGCATCCATGATTTTTTTTATTCGATCACCCTGGCCATGGTCGCCTTCATCGGAATCGAGAGCATTTCGCAAGGCGCAGAAGAGACAAAAAACCCCGAGAAGACGCTTCCGCGTGCGACTATGATGGCAGTTGCGGTGGTAATCTTATTTGCATTTTTGATTTCAGTGCTTTCGCTGGGGGTTGTTGCCCCGCAGGTGCTATCGAAGAATGTTGACAACCCGCTCGTAGCGCTCGCGAACGCATTGCCTTTTTCAAACATACTCGTTCCATTAGTCGCATTCGCAGGCTTCGCGATCTGCCTCGTTTCTGCAAATACTGGTATCATCGGCGTATCCAGGGTGACGTATTCCATGAGCAGCCAGGGCCTTATTCCAAATTTGCTCAAGTGGATCCACCCGACGTTTCGCACACCCTGGGTTGCTATCATAATCTTTTCAGTTGCAGCTATCGCCCTCGCATCGCTCGGCGACATGTTTTTTCTCGGGGAACTTTACGCTTTCGGCGCTCTTACCGCTTACCTGATCGCGAACCTTTCGCTTATCAAGCTCCGGTTTATCGAGCCTGATCTTCCCCGGCCGTTTAAGATTCCGCTGAACGTTTGCATCCATGGAAAAGAGATCCCCGTGCTTGCTGTTTTAGGAATTATCGGATGTTCGGTGATGCTGTTCCTGGTGGCGCTTCTCCATGAGCAGGGAAGGAATTTCGCTTTCCTCTGGTTCGTTGGCGGCATCGCGTATTATGTTGTGCGAATCCGGAAAGAAAGACCCAAAATGAGAATGATTAAAAGAGTAAGCGAGTAGAATGAAAGAACTGCATTAATTAGTCAGGGGTGTCGGCAAGTCTGTTGCCGGTTTCCAGTTTTCGGTTTCGCGTCTCGGGGAACAGGAAACTGTGAACTGAACACTCAATTTCGCAGGGGTGGCGGAGCGGTCAAAGCAGTTTCCAGTTTCGGGTTGCCAGTTTCCTGAAAGGAGATGGCAAGCTTGAAATCGAATCTTCGATTTCATGGTTTCCGGTTCTGGTTGTTGACCAAACGCGTTAGGTTCAGGAGGCTTTTTGGCTTCGGTATTTCTTACGCCAAAACCCTGGAAAAGGCCTGAGGTCTTTTCCTGGAGCCTTGAGAAGCCTAATGGCTTAGTGCCTTCAAGAGTTCAAATCTCTTCCCCTGCAGTAGTCGCACAGAAGTCAGGGGAAGTTCTTGAACGTATCGACGTTCAAGGACTCTTCCCCCGCATATCAGTTTCCAGTTTCGCGTCATATATGTTGTTCCGGTTTTGTTTATCCTATTGTTTATGGCAGCCGTAGTGATCAGATTTTTCCGAAAGGCCCGAGAATCTTGTGGACTGCTAATTTTCCGATCCATGATTTTGCTTTTCCTGATGGGAATGAGCCAGAGGAACTAATGATGATGAAACGAAGCCCCTTCTCTTTCGATTTCTTTTCAACTACATCTTCCCATCCTGTTATAGGATCTACCTCATCAATTATCACAAGCGATCTGTCAGGAAACGACTGTAATAAATCTGCCAGTGCTGTGGCTGTCTTGTCTCTTGGCAAGGGATTCAGGACTTCTCTCCATATCGGCGTCTGGTACTCTCCTTCCGGAACTGTGGTTTTCAGACCAATGGCATTGACATCCATATAATTGGCTTTATTGCCCTTTCTTTTCCATGCCTCGCTGACCTGCAATGCAAAGTATGTCTTTCCTACGCCTTTTGGTCCGCCGAGCAGGATTATCGGAAATTTCACGAGCGATTTTAGGATCTCGCCCTCCTCTCTCCTGTGGATCTCCATAAGTCTTTTTCGAAGGAATAGTTTAAAATTCTCCTACGAGAAAGCCACCCTACGACTGTCGGAGCGGTTGGAGAATGGTCGAACTTCAGCGACAGAGTGCCCGTCGGAACGGGCACGAGTCCCCTTTTCATTGCGATGAAAAGGTGGACGACGCTAGGAAGTACAGGAGAGAAAAGAAAACCGGAGCTAGCGAAGATAACCCCAGACAGCTACTGCCCTCGGAGCGGTAGAAGTATTATCGCACTACATCTCCCCCAGGCAATCTGACTTATAAACATTTCTATACATAATTTCTTCACGGCGGGGAACAAGCGTATTGTTGTCAATTTGCAACATACATGTGCAAAAACAGCAGGTTTTTAAATCAATCGTGATAAAATAAGTATAGTGGTGTTATAATGACAAGGACTGCAAGCATTAGCAAAGACCAACTCTATCGTGGAAACAGGCCACAATCCAAATCATGGCTAAAGAAATGGCTCTTCCGGGCAGCGATTGTCGGGACTCTGGTACTTGGCGAGCACATTTTAAAAACTTCCGTGCATTCTGATGGATGGGTGAATACTGTGGGTGGTCAGGCTCAGGCTCAGGTGAAAAAGGTCGATAAGGCAGAACTCGCGAAAACAGCGCTGAAGCAGCTGGAAGAAGCGAGAAAAGACCCTCAAAGGGACAAACGCCCCGGAGGGGCCCTTTTTAGGCCACGTCCTGCAAGAGATGCATTCTTAGAAACTTTGAGCAAGCTCGGGTTAGTCGACACCGACCCGGATAAACGCTTTAAAAGCTTGGTGAATACGTACGGGATTCATGGGCAGACGAATCGCAGGTCATATCTTGAAGCAGAGAATAAAATCGAGCGCGAACTCAAATTTATTATCTCCCACCAGGCAGTTTCTGAGGCAGTGAAAGAGAAGTTGAGGTCACAGCCAACGAAAACCCCGCTTGTCGCAGAGAGATCTACGCTTCAGGCGACACCGAAAGTCACTCCTGTAAAAAAGCAGTTCGAGCCAGAGCCGGTGGCTACACCACAGGAGATTAAGGCCGGTCTTGAGAAAAGCCGCTCAATCCTTTTGAGAAGGCTGGACCAGATCGAAGCGACTGTAGCCAGGTCAAAATACGGCAAGATGGAAGTTGAAGTTCCAGGAAAACGCGGTAAGATTGTTAAAAAACTAGTTGACGTGAAAGCTGCAGTGAAAAAATATATCGACGAGCAGCGTACTAAAGTGAAGGCTGCAAATAATCCAAACGATTTTGGAACGCTGATAAGGTCAACGGACCTTGATGATGTGATGATCAGTCTTGCAGCTCAGTTGCGCAACATTATCGAAAAGAAGTACAAGGGTCACGAAGCATATCGTAGTTCTGTCGTGGGCCTTAATGGGGCGATTGTGAATAACCTGATATCCAAAACCATTCCGCGTGATGGTGATGATGCCGCCTATGCCATAACTGATGCCTTTGCCGAACTTGTGACTCCAGATAAAAAGCATTCCCCGATTTCTAATCCGCGAGGCTCCCGCTGGTGGATCACTGAGGGTTTCAGTGACATTTCTTTTATGCCAAAAACGGAAGTAACTCCAAAGGGCAAGATGGACCTGGCTGTCAAAGCAGCAGAAACTGTCTTTGCGCGCCTCAAGAAGAATGGGATAAATCTTGAAAGGATGAAATACGCGCAGGATCTAGTGAAGGAGGCGAAGGCAGGCAAAGTCACTGACCCGGAACGTCATTTCGAACGTCTTTGGTATGCAGTGACTGGCCCATTGGCTTTTGCTGAAGCCAACGAACTCGCGAAAGAAGGTTCCCGAGATCTTTGGAGAAAGGACATTTCTGATGCTGCGGTCACAAACCGCAGGCAATCGCTTTTGAATGCAGTGAAAGAAGCTGAGAAGATTTTTGACCAAGAATTCAGGTCTGGCATAACCTCTACACTGATTCCGTCTACCTCTGTCGATATGGTCATCGAGGCTATGAATAATCTTGAACCGCGGGCAAGCACAGTTTTCGAGAATGGCTATTTCAGGCGCATGCGAAACCAGAAGGCAAGAGGCGAAAGGGTGAAGATAGAAGATATTGAGCAGAACGCGCTCACTGCGCTTTCAATGTCCAAAGAACTTGCAAAACCCTGGGATAAGGTGGCGCGCGGAGTAGGCCTCGAATCTGCACGTACGCTTGTCCAGGAGTTGGTTGCCGCAGGAGTGAAGTCCACTCCCATCCAGAGGGCATACACTGACACGACTGTATCTGATAGCGAACAAAACGAAGGAGGTTGGCTCGAAAGCCAACAGACTACTTTAAAAGATCGTGATTCAGAACGCGCCAAGAAATGGAAATACACTTTCTTCACCCAGCCGAAAGTCTGGGAGCGCGCGGAATCGCAGAAGACTAAAGCAGCAAAAGGCCACCTCAAATCCAGGTTCGGCCCATCGCTGGACACAATGCTCGGCAAAAAGAGGAAAATATCCGACCTCAGCGATGATGAGATCGGTGAGCTTGCGAAGCAGCTGAAACCTGCATACCAAGATATCACCCGCAACGGCAATCTTGGCTTTTATCAATTGATCACTGATTACCGCAAGGCTCTCAAGCAGAAATTCAAAATCGGAGAGAAAGAGGATTTCGTGAAAGCATTGACATCGAGAAGGAACCAGCCAGAGGTTAGTGATACTGCAAAGAAATACTACGACCGTGCCATCGATTACCTTGGGAGGGTGGACAAGCTACTCGGCGTGATGAGCAAGAACATGGACAAGGACCTTTTCAACGGGTCTGTCCCTGCCATGTACGCCAACCCGCACAGAACTTTTGAATTACTGATCGGAGTTGAAGTAAGGAAGGAGGAACCGCCAAAGAGAAAGCTTCTTTTCGAGTTTGAAGACGTCCGCGTCGAGCGCTTGGGTTTTACTGGCAGGTACTCTTACATAACGGGTGACAACCTTCGGGCAGTCACCTCCGATGGCAAGGTGCTTTCGCTGGATGAGTATTCAAAACTGACCCAAAAGAAAACGACTACTCAGAACTTTTCTTACCGTTTTGCGGTTTTCGTTGATCTGCCTTCAGGAACCTATCTGCTCAACCCCGCGTTTATCACAACGAGCGATGCAGTCAGGGATGCACTGGAAAAAAGGAACAATGAGAAAGGCGCAATGTTTGTGCAAAAATGGCTCGGAAAGGTCGTGGACGGGGTTGTTTACAAGACAGTTCGCGGCGATCCGGACCGGGAGATGGAGATAGAAACGGTTGAAGGCAACAAGCAGAAATATTTCGACCTCGATAAAGAAAAATTGAAAGAAGGGCGCTACGTCCCAGTCAGGAATGACGTATACAAAAAAGTAGTAGAATCGGAGGTAACAAAACCATCAAATGAAACAAGGATTGACGGAGTTCCGTATCCAGAGCGTGCAGTTCATGGAGCGGCCTATCCAACTGAATTTATCTTACGAACAAAGTAAGTGGTTGGATGGACTGTCTGCATAGTTGGTTCGATCCGTCTTTAGGGACTTCAGTAAACGGTGATACACATGGAAACATTGCAAAGAAAACCCAGGAAATTCAAGGAAGCCTTAAAAAAGGCAGCACTAACAATCGGTATGTGCTTGACATTATACAGCCCTGTTGTAGATGCGCAACCAACTGGCAGCAGGACTGCACCTCAGGTGGATGGAATGGCCGGACCAAAACTTAAGGAAGCTGAAATTAGTGAGTTTGGAGAACTTGCGAAGAAGGTAAGTGGGTGGATGCTCACAAAACTTACACCAAACGAAAGGATGGAGTCTTTCCGAGATCTGGCGAAAAACAATGCTGCAGTCGAAAAATCCTTGCGGGACTATGCTGTAGGACGGATTGTTCAGAAAATTCTTCGTAAAGAAAATTACGATGCAGAAGCAAAGTCTCTGAATCTTAAAATCACCCCTGATCAGGAAAAATCCATAAAAAAACAATTTGCTGGGATGGAATCGGAGTTACAAGGATATCTCTCAGGTTTGCGGATTGCTCAGATAATGGGAGGGAAAATAAAACCCGAGACAGTCTCAACTGGAATCAAAGCTGGGAAAAGGCTTATGTCAATGGATTCTTTCGCTCCCATGCAGACCGAATTGATTCATCTCTACACAAATGTGTGGAGAACCGCGCTTATCACAGGTGTCGCAACACCATCGCGTTACATGATCGGTAATTTCGGTAGTCTTAGCCTCGCCCAAGAATTTGCGAACAAATCCATGGAAGGCCTGCAATATGGTATTACCTATAATTGGGACAATAAAACACTTGGGAGCGACGAGAAAGCGATTAAGCTGGCACAGGAACTTGCTAACTTGCTTGATAAGATCGTAAGGCCGGGATTGAAGAATGATGCCACATTCCAAAAATACCGGGAGGCTCTCCGTGCAGGTAATCTTAATGCCCTTAATGATCTTTTGAAATCAAAACATGAGCTTGGCAATGCGATGGTTGAATATCTTAATAATATAGTAACCCTGGACATAGAGCCAGAAGCAGTCAATGTATATACCGCAAAAGCAAGGATAGTCTGGCAATATAAAGCCGGGGTAGCTAAATTCGATGATTTCGTTAATTCTTCAGAAAATAGGAAGTATATGAATCCAGTTTTACTCGGCCTATTCGTGGATGCAGCATTCGCTGTGCAGGATATTATCGCTGTTCAACGCAGCACAGTTGGTGCTGAGACCGGGAATCCCAAGATCATTATGGAGCGCCTCACAGGAACCGGAACTACAGTTTCAGGAGCTGCAGGTGCCATAGGGGGTTTCGGGCTTGCAGGTCAGCCGATTGTGGTAACCGCTCAGCTTGCAGAAATAGGGTATGAAGAGATAAAGGTCCCTTTAAAAAACCCCCTGATTTCCAAACCAGGAGAAGAACCGATAACTGAATATAAAGATAGCCGTGCATTCTTTGGCATCATGTCACTCGATCTCTGGTTCTATGGAAAACAAAAAAGCGTCGTGAGCCTGATAAGCCCACATGTCGGGGTAAAGCACTATGGAGGCATCTCATCCAGGAATTTCATGTTCTATGCTCAGGCTGGTTTTCAGGTTGAACGTGGACAGAACCGCTTCAGATGCGATCTGGCTCCCCAGCTCTTTGTGCTCGGGGAAGCTGTCGGCGGGGAAGTTCAGACTGCGCTAGCAACCGGTGTCACTTTAAGTGCTGAATACTTAAGACGTCGTATAAAGGCGCTTGGCGGAGGAGATGTCGCAGCTGGTTTCATCGCTGATTATAGGCATTCCTGGTATCAAGGTGCAGGACGTAATGTGGTCAGGCTTCTCGTTCCTCTCGAATGGATTAAAACAACTGAAAACCGGAAAAGGTTCTCTATCGGCATTGCACCTGGTTTCATAGCCCAGGAAGAGGATATCAGCAAGAAAACATTTACGCTCATGGGAACAACATCCTTTGAGTTTTAGGTGACTATCCATGACATTCCTCAAATCTCTTATGTTTTTTGTTCTTCTATCAGCACTAAGCCTCGCTGTATCTTCTGAATACAAAAACTATTTCAATGTATATCTAGGTTATCCGGATAGTTTCAAAGGAGATGTGTCTGTAACCAACGCTTTCACTATAAGCGCTTCCTCTGGAAGTGTTTTGTCCGGAACTGCCAGCGATCTTGCGAGCGGTTCAGTTATCTGTCCGAACACTAAAATCACTGTCCAGCCTTCGGTTACCGGAACATACAAGGTAACAAGCATTTACGGTCCTTATCCATCAGGCGCGCCCAAACCTGCAGCCTGTTCTGGTGGAGGAACAACTCACAGCATCAAATGGCTTTCTTCCAGTACCTTCAATTCGGTTAAAACAACAGCTAAGAATAACAATGACTTCTCTACAAATTCTGCTGATTTGAATTCTTTGGGTGGCACTGGTTCTTTCTACGATGAATGTAATACATTTGATGATGGTGCGAATCTTTACACCTCTGCATCAGGCCGAGCAAGAATATTCGGGAAAGGGACCATTGTTGTCAAAGATGGTACAACCACATTCCTCACCACCACTGTGGATAGCCCTGCATCGGGTTCCACTACCCTCGTTTCAGTTGGTTCTCACTCAATCATATCTTCACTAAGCAGCGTTGATACACTTCCCGTTGTGGATACCAAAAACACAGGCTCTTACTTCGCAATGAATTATTATTCTTACAACGCCCCAACGTTGAGCGCAACTACCACAAAAACCATCACCGTCAAGAACTCGCAGAACTCGATTACTTGCGCTACGATAAGCCCAGCCAGCCCGATAACCATCACAACCGGCAAGAACACGATCGCAGCTGTCACGATCACGAACACCGGAGATGTGCCGACAGCCGTGACTGGAGTCACAAGCTCGAACACTGCTGTCACTGCCAAGCCCTTTGACACAAAACTCTGCGGGACATCAGTGCCATCCACCAATGCAGCATGCGGAGGTAATGGCTTCAACTCCTCTATCAATCCAGGGCTGAGCAAGACAATCTATATCATGCTCTCATCATCCGCAACTTCGGGAACCGTAACCACAACACTCAAGTTCACCTATTCATCATCGCCATACAATGCATGCAATGGCATGAACCCCACGACGCCATGCTCGCTTTCGATCAGCGCGAAAATCGGGACAAACGGCGGGACGTCTGTCACGAACTGCACGATCACTCCGAGCTCGACAAATGTCTATTATAAGCAGAAGCATGATTTCACGCTCCAGTGCAGGAATTCATCCAATTCAGTCGTGTCATGCGGGACTGTGAAATGGGCTGTGTCAGGCCTGTCATCCATATTCTTCAGCAACAGCTCCACAGGGGCTTCGATCGGCGTCTACTCGTCCGTAGGCTCCAAAGGCACGCTCAAAGCCACGATAGGCAATGTATCCTGCTCATCCAATCTCACTGTGGTCACTCCGACGTGCACAATGGACATAAAGCCTGATTCTGCTTCGCTGAATATTGGCAATCTGCAGTATTTCAATACGAGCTGCACTTCAGGAAGCGGCAGCGTGGCTTGCTCCAATGTCCAGTGGGATCCGACTAAAATACTTGTTGGCACGCTTTCAGGCTCTTCTGACAGCGGCACAAATTACACTGCGACAGCGCAGACCAGCACCCAGCTTGTCGGCATAGCAAACGGCCTCTGCACGTCAAATCCGCCTTTCGACATTTCCCAGATCACAGTGAGCAGTACCGTAACTCCGGTCGCAAACTGCTCGATCACGCCAAATCCGGCAAATGTCTATTACAAGCAGGTGCATTCCTTCAACCTTTCCTGCGTAGACTCCTCGAACACTTCCATAAGCTGCGGTTCAGTGACATGGGCTGTGCAGAACCTCCAGCACGTGTTCTTCAGCAAGAGCTCTACTGGCGCAACTTTGGGAGTTCATTCTTCTGTCGGCTCAAAAGGCACGCTCACTGCTACAATAGGCAGCATCTCATGCGCATCCAATCTGACGGTTGTTGCTCCTACGCAAACATTAAACCTGGATCCTGATTCAGCAAAGCTCAAACTAAATGATACCCAGAATTTCACCACCGCATGCACATCCGGAGGAGTTGCGGTTTCATGCCCGACCGTGCAATGGGATCCATTCAGCAATTTGACCGGCACATTGAGCGGCACTTCAAACACCGGTACCCTCTACACGGCAACAGTCGATAATGTGACAACCCAGCTTTGGGCAGTCGCGACTGGATTTGGCGCAAACCCGCCCTATGACTGGTCTGACATAGTCGTCGGCACAGGCAGTGGTGGAGGAGGTGGCGGTGGCGGAGGCGCGGGCTCCGGAGAGTCGGAATTCTGCGCGATATCTCCTAGCAACAGCACAGCCCCGTACGGCTATAATTACTTCACTGTGAAATGCAAGGCGAGCAATGGAGCCTTGATCAATTGCACTTCAGGTTCTATTAAATGGCAGTATAACTCTGGTACCGTACAATCAGGAATCCTAGTCCCGAACACATTCTATGTGATGCTAACTCAGACCGGAACGCTCACTGCGTATACAAATTATCCCAAAGAGTTCTGCAGCCTGGATATCACGAGCCTTTCAAAAGGAACCTGCCTTGATTATACTTAAGAGTCTAAGGTGTTCTTCGCTAACTCAGGCATATTTTTTCCTTTTTTCAAATCCCAAAACTCTCTCCGAGCTTCGGCACTATCACTTCATATTTCTTCGGAAGCGCATCCGCCAAATCGGACTTCTCCCCATGCACAACAAAGACCTTCTTCAAACCCTTCACTCCTTTCACAAACCGCACCAGCTCATTGAAGTCCGCATGGCCGGATAACCGGACCTGCTCGATCTTCATCTTCAATTCGATCTCCTTCTTCCCAATTTTTATCCTCCGCTCTCCATCCAGGACTTTCCTGCCGCGCGTTCCAGGTGCCTGATAACCCACAAAGATCAACTTGTTTTTCGGATTGTGGCCCAGCTTCTCCAGATAATAGAGAACCGGCCCGCCTGAAAGCATGCCGGAAGTGGAGACGATTATGCACGGCTCTTTGAGCACATCTTTCCTTTCTTTGGATTTTGAAGAATGGAACGCAGGGGATCTGAACGGGTCATCTTCAGACATCAATATCCTTTTTTTGATATCATTGTTCGCATGATACGGGTTCTGACTATGGATCCGCATAACCTTTCCGATCATGCCTTCGATAAATATCTTCGTCTTCGGAAGCGCGCCTCTGCGCATATGTTCATCAAGCAGCAAGAGCACTTCCTGCGCTCGGCCGACAGCGAAGGACGGGATGACAACATGCCCGCCTTCATCAAGCGTTTGTTTAACTGATCTGACCAGCCTTGCAGTAGCCTCATTGAGGCTCGGCACGATCTCGCCCCTTGCCCCGTATGTGCTTTCTACGATCAGCGTCTCTGCGTGCAATCCCTGCTCGCACGGATCGAGCACGCGGGTCTTTCGCATGCAGATGTCTCCGGAATACAATACCCCTCCTTTGCGATCGATGCGGACCATCGAGCTTCCAAGGATATGCCCAGCATTGTGCAAGGTGAAATTAATGCCCCTGCCAATCCGTTCATTGTACTTAACCAATCTGGCATCCTGCAAAACCCCGTTCACATCTTTTATCGAAAACAGTTTTTGCGTTTCTTTATCGCTGTAGTGTATCCTATGATAATCCTCGAGAAGCACGCTCATCAGGTCGCGGGTGGGCTTTGTCAGCCAGATACGCGGCTTCGCTCCTTTGGAATAAACATGCGGAAGATATCCCGCATGGTCAAGGTGCGCATGGCTTATCACAATGTCATTCACCCGCATGAATCCCCGGTCATCAAGAAGCGGGTACTGCGTCTTCTCGCCTAATTTGATGCCGCAATCCAGCATCAGGCTCTTGTTATCCTCTTCGAGCAGCATGCAGGACCTTCCTACTTCTGCAGCTGCGCCATAAAATGTTATTCTCATGTAATTACTCTCTTTCTTTTGGGTCTTCAGCCCTGGGTTTCGTGTCTTGTTATATGATTCCCAGCTTCAGTTTTGCCTCTTTGGACATCCTGTCCGGAGTCCAAAGCGGTTCGAAGACCACTCTCACTTCAATATCTATCTCCTTCAGCTCATTCAGCTTCGTTTCCACCATGCTCAGAAGGTAGTTCATCATCGGGCACGCAGGAGTAGTGAATGTCATCTTTACTTCTGCCTTCTGAGTCTCCCCTTTCTTAGTTCTCTCCACTTTCACTTCGTATATCAATCCAAGGTCCACAATATTGAGCCCGAGTTCCGGGTCTATGACCTGGGAAAGTTTTTCCATTATATCTTTCTTTTTGATCATCAAATCTCTCTTGCATAGGAACAGGTTATTTACAATTATCATGCAAACATATTTAATTCCCGCGCAGAAATATCAATTCTCAGGTGATTAATTATGAAAGAGATTATTGTCACGACAAAGAATGCCGTGGGTTCTCTCGCGTCAGTAGCGGAAGCGCTTGGCGGAGTGGGGGTTAACATCGAGGCGATATCCTGCTATGGATTTGCAGAAAAGGCGATATTCAGGGTCATTACCGGCGATGTCACCACTGCGCTCAAGGCGCTCTCAAGGATCCCGGACGTGAAAGTCGAGGAATCCGACACGCTAATTGTGAAGATGATAAACCGGCCAGGCGAGCTCGGCAAGATGGCCAGGAAGCTCGCGAACCAGGGCGTGAACCTCGAATCGCTTTATATCGTCTCGAAAAAGACCGATTACACGGAAGTCGCATTCAAGCCTGCGAAGGCTGATTATGAGAAGGCGAAAGGCGTGCTCGGGATAAAAGAGTAGGTAGGAGTCTAAGATTTTCTTAACTCACTCAAATTTTTTCTCCTCTTTTCGTTGTCCTTGTGTTGTATCAGGAGAAACTAATACAGGAGCAGTTCAGAAGAAAAGGGAATATAAAGAAGAGAAAGAAAATCAGATTCAGCCTGATGGCTTGGCATCCTTGTTTACGCCGAGGTCAGCAGGTGCAATGCCTGCGTCTGTTACTGTGGAGCACGGGTTGTTCGATGTTATACTTACAAGCTCCCATTGCTTCCCATCAACATTTTTGGCATTCGCGCTTCCCTGTTTAATCACTGCATCAGTGTTCACAGATGCTCCCTTCTTTGTGACAACAAGGTAAGACTTATTGCTGTCCACATTTCCTGAAGCATCAAGTTCGTAAACTGCATACAGGGTATAGTTGGTCAGGAATGTGGTGCCATCAGCCTGGCTGTACGGCCCGCCCTTATTGTACTTGAACTCGATGTCCGGGGTGAAATTCAGGTTCGAGTTGTCTGAAGTCAGGACAGACTTGATTGTTGCAACAGAACTGCCAAGCGTCGCAGAGCTTCCGTCTTTGACTGCGAGCAGGGCTGTATAGGATGCGCCTGAGCTGTCAACTGCAGTCACTTTCAGATATTGCTTGCCCTTCACTCCCTTGAACATCTCCACTTCGGTGGTTTCAAGAACGGAACTGTGCTGAAGTGTTTTTGCACTTCCGCCTTCAGACACCATCGCTTCTTTTGTGCTCGAATTCAGCGTCGAAGTCACAATGCCTCTTGCAGTGCTGTCAGCGTCATCCACATCCCATTCAACAAATTTCGGGGTCACACCCATAAGAGTTGCGCATGAGCCAAGCGTGCTTCCCGCACTGTTTTTGACATAGCAGCCTCCTACGGTTATTGTCACTGTTTTACCGCCAGAGCATGACAATTCAACTTTCGTTGCCTTCTCATTCGCCGGTGCTTTCACAGTGCAGCTCGTTCCAGACAAATTGGTATTCATATATACAGTGTTGCCAGCCACTAATGGAAGGTCGCACTTTTCGTTGTCAGTATCGCATGTCATTCCTTCTGATTTCATGCCGACTATCTTAACTTCTCCGGTTACCGAATCAACGTCTGCAGTAACCTGCGCCACATAAGCCTTATTCGTGATGCAGCCTGTGCCTGAATCAGGCGTGCTTCCTGCATCACCGAGATCTGCTGCCGGGCCTTTGTCAGCCACAGCCGCTTCCAGGACCGCATCAACGCCAGCATCATTAGGAGCTGCTTCTGAAACATTTTTGTCTGCGACACCGCTATCTACAGTTGTCTTGGGTGCGCAAACCTTTTGCTTAACAGTTGCAGCGCCATCAGATGTGGCCCCGCTGTCAACTGGCATATAAACATATTCACAACTATCCTTTGGCATGCATTCCTTTCCGCCTTTTTCAGTTGTCATCTCATAGCATGTGCCAGAATCAGCTTTGTTGTCATTGTCATCAGAGCAACCGAGCTTGGCTCCAATGCCCGTCATGAGCGCGCCGGCAAGAAGATAAGTCCCGATCTTCTTTGCAAAACTTCTCTTGTTCTCGTTTCTTGCATTCTCAGTCTTTTCTGCATTTTCCATTTTCATTGTTGTTTTGTTTTTCATCCCATACCACCCATTTTTTTGTTTTGTGTTTTCAGTTTCGTGTTTTGTGTTCTGTTTAAGATTTTCTATAGATATGTTTATAGACCATAACATTTTTAAACATTCCGATTAACTCCGCTTTTCACCGTCATAACGAACATATACTTTTTTTGCGGTTGTGAACAGATGTCTTTTTATCCCCTGCCTGACACAAGTAGAAATCTTATATCTTCTTCGCTATCTTCAGCATACATTTTTCTCAAGTTATACTCAGCGTCGTCCACTTTTTCGTCGCAACGAAAAAGGGACTCGTGCCCGTTTAGACGGGCACTCTGTCGCTGAACCCAGTTATTCCACAACCGCTCCGACAGTTGGCAGGTGGCTTTCTTATTGGGGAATTTTAAACTGTTACTAACACAATATTATTATGCGGACATTGGTTTTGGATACGAACTTCCTCCTTCTGCCCTTCCAGTTCAAGATAGACATATTCAGGGAGCTGGAGTATGTCCTTGGGGAGCCTTTCCAGCTTGTCATCCCATCCGGTGTCATCTCAGAGCTGAATGGCATCTCGAAGAGAGTCGGGAAATCAGGGGCCGCAGCACGGCTGGCGCTAAAGCTGGTTGAAGCGAACAGGAAGATCGTGGAAGTGGCCGAGACCGATTCGCCTGTCGATGACTGGGTTTTCAAATACGCGAAAGAGAACAAAGCGATCGCATGCACCAACGACGCTGGCCTAAAGGGCAGGCTGAGGGCGGAAAAGATGAAAGTCATAGGTTTGCGTTCGAAGACAAAACTGGGGTATGTCTGATGATCCTCGAGATATGCGCTGGCCTGGTCATTGTAGTATGCATCGTGCTGATAATCTATCTCCTCACAAGATCCAGGAGTTCGGTCTCGATAGAGAAGAAGACCGAAGGCGGCAACGTAAAACTTTCAATGAAAGCGAACAAGGATATCCGGCAAATCGATGTGAGCGGCCAGAATGAGGATGGAGAAGAGATCCGCTTCATGAGAAAGGATCTGAAAAAAGGCGAGACTGTGGAGTTCGTCTTTCCTTTGACAAGGAATCCTCTTCAAATAACTGTCACTGACGAATCCGGCAACAAAGTAATTTCCGCTTGAATACCGGAATGATTTTTAATGTTGGTTGCAATTTCTCTTCATGAAGATACCTTTCCTCCTTTACCGGGGCGAGCATTTCAATGCTAATTTCTTCCATTACTCGAAAGTGGATATAGACCACTCCTTTCTATTCGTGGATGGAAAGCATCAGACGCTTCTCGTCCCTCTCATGAACCTGAAAGCAGCTTCAGCGCAGTTTAGCGGAACAGTGATCCCTTACCGTGACGTATTTAGCGAACTGAAGAAGCTGCTGAAAGGCAGGATCGTCGGAGTGGATGGGATGAACGTCGGTTTTGCCATCACCGAGAGGCTCAAAAAATTCTGCAAGCCCAGGGACATCTCATCGGATCTGCTTCGGGGAAGGATAAGGAAGAACGAAGAGGAACTGGGCCGTATGAGGAAAGCCTCAGAAGCCACTAAAGAGATATTAGACTCTCTCGAGATAAAGCAGGGAATCACGGAAGCAGAGATAAAGAAGCAGCTTCTCCTCCAGACGCTTGATCGTGGGCTGGAATCCGCCTTTGAGCCCATCGTCGCAGCAGATGCCAACTCTTCGTTTCCCCACCACAAGACAGGGCATGCCAAAGTCAACCATATGGTGCTCGTTGATTATGGCGTGCGCTATGAGAGCTATTGCTGCGATTTCACGAGATGTTTTTTCCTCGGGAAGGATGGCAAGATGAAAGCAGCATACGGCAAGCTGCAGGACGCTTTTGATGCAATCATGGGAAAACTGCCTTCCCTCAGATCCGGCCATGAGCTCTCAGTATTCTCGAGGAAGCTTTTCACGAAGATGGATATCCCTGAGCTTCCCCACTCGATAGGCCATGGCATAGGCCTTGAAGTGCACGAATTCCCGCGCCTGAATAGGAAATCGAATGACCTTCTTGCGGGTTCCACTATGGCGATCGAGCCGAGCGCGTACTTCAGCGATTTCGGCGTGCGCTATGAGAACACGCTTTATTTCGATGGGAAGAAAGCGCACCTGCTCTGATTTGGATTATAAATGGTTGGGTTGTGAATAGTTACTCATTCGCCGGGGTGGCGGTCAGGCCCGCTTTTGTGCGGTCCACCGCCACCGTGCCTGAGGTTCTTATCCAGGCGCATACTGTAATACTTACGCCGGGGTGGCGGAGTCCGGAAAATGCACCACATATGAGATGGGGTGCATCCGATACGCGGCGGACTTAAGATGCCTTTGAGAATATCTATTATTCTCTGCTCATAAGACATCCGCTGGCTTAGCGCCTACGCAGGTTCAAATCCTGTCCCCGGCACAATCCGATAAGCTGATTCATCAGCTTGCGGCTTAAAAAAAATAAGCTCAACCGGGCACAGCAAAAACCTCAAGCGTCACGATCGCCGGGCCGTGCCCATCATTATACAGCAGCACGCCCCCATCGCTTGGTTGATAGACCGTCTGGTCATAGCTCAATGTGTTCGTGCCCTTATAAACAGGATAATATGTGAAATCATTCCCTGACCTCATATTATTGTAATCGCTCTTGCTTGGCACAATATAGATTTGTATCGGGGAGCTTGAAATTATCGCATACCTATAAGTCCGGAACGAGCCAGCCGGAAGGTTCGGGCCCCAGAAATAAGCATTACCGTAAGACGTATCGAGCACAAAAGTTTCATTCTTCAATATCGAAGAGTAGCAGCTATCCCCTTTCGCAATATACCCCGATGGGCATCCGCACACAGTTGCAGCGTCAATGAATCCGCTTCCTGTGCAGAGTTCAGGCTTCTCTTTGGTGCATGCTCCTGCCGAGGTTCCATCAGAGCAGGTGGCGTTCAGCGTGCAGTTCACATAGGATTGGAATGGCGTGATGTTCGCACGATATTCGGTAATATCGATAACGATTGTCTGGCTGCTGTTCTTGTATTCATTGTATTCATCGCTGCCTTCATTCACCGCTTCCTCGAAAGAGCCGCTTCCGACAAGGGTCGTCTCGATGAATATGTAGCGGCTGCTGTTTTGGTAAGTCTCGACCCCTACAAAGGTATGCTGCGGGATTATCACGATCACTGGCCGCATGCCAAGGGCCTCGAACGCAGACGCGAAAAGCACTGAGCCATCCACGCAATTCCCGGATTTTTCTGCAAGCGAATCCGCTGGCATCTTCACGCGCTGCGAGCCGCTGAAGCTCACAGGCGTGTTCACGTAAGATACTCCTTGCCCCTTTATCGAGTAAAATATCGCCCTTGCCTGCGAAAGCGTCTTGTTCGCTTTCTCCTCTTCGCTCAATCCATCATAATTAGCATAGCCTCCGAGCGATCGTCCTGGAGCGAGCTCCTTGGCTTTGGATATCAGGGAGGAGACACACGTGTCATGAGGAGTCACCCATGCTGAAAGCGAATGATAAAGCGATATCTGCTCTCCATCTGAACTTACGGTCCATACAATATCCTCTTTCGGGGATATCTTCACGCTTTGCGTATCAGAGGCGACGGTGACTCCGCTGCTTTCTATCCTGGACACCAATGACGCATCTGCTTCTTCTGTGTTCGTGTAAAGCTTATCTTTCCACACTGGCAACACATGCACATACTCCGGGACGCCGGGGTAAAGCGACAGGGTCTTTGTGAAATTTTCCGACCAGCCTGGGATCTCCGATGTGAAGACGACCTCCTTTTCCGCAGTTCCGTTATTCGTTATAGTGCAGTAGATGAACTGCGTATCGAGCTCATCCTCCAGTTTGAGCAGTATGGGGACAAGCGTGTCCGAGGAATTGCATTCAAGTTTAATCGAGGCTGAGCAGTCCGCAGCGCAGTTGCTTATATCCTCATTCGACTCGCAAAGCCCGTTTCCACAGCATCCGCTTATATTCTTCAGCTCGCAAGCCCCTGCAATACAGGACTGCATTCTGCATGGCGGGGCAAGCGTATCGCATCCGTTCTGGCTTCCATTGAGGATCTCGTGGCTGCAGCTGAGCATGTCGCATCTGTCGCTTGTGCAAGGATTGGAATCATCGCAGGACGAGGGACAGAGGCTGATGCAGCCTGAAATAAAAATGAGCGAAAACGCCAGGATAAATGCCTTCTTCATCGGCTTTTATTCTGCTCCACTTATTAAATCGCTTTCGCTTCCGGTTTGTTCATCACTTCGCATGCCAATGAGAACAGGTATTCTGTATCAAGCCTTTTCCTGCTTAATCTTGTAATCAATTTATCCATTGCGCCTGCTACAATCCCGGCAGCAAACAAAGAAACTCCTGCTCGGATATAGCCGGTTTTCAGGAGCGCGACTACCGCGCTGCCTACTGAAGCGCCTAATTCGGGCCTGGAGAGCAGTTCCTTCATCTTCCAGAAAGCATTTCCGCGCTGCGCCCCTTTCCGGGACGGGTCGATGCCAAAGAGCTCTCTCAGCTCATCAGTGGCTTCAGGCACATAATGATCATTCGCTTTTGCGAGCGTGAACAATGCGATCCATCTCTCGCTGAAATCATCCGCGCAGAGGAACATGTCTGCAAGGGCCTGCGCGCACGCTTTTCGCGTTGCAGGATTCTTTCCTCGCAGGCCCTTATCGAATATGCCTGTCGCATGGCATGGGTCGGCGCAAGAAAGCATTGAGCATGATACTGCCCCTTGGCGTGAATCCTGTGCGGAAAAAAGGCTGCGTGCCTCTTCCCGTGTATCTATCTCCGGCCTGATTTTTTCCCCTGCTGCAGTGGGCAATTGAGAATCGGATGGCGGTGCCTGCCTGTATCCGTTTTCCTGCAGCTGCTCTACCAATGCAGGGAATCTCGTTGCAATCGCTTTGCGTTTCCTTTCCTCTGCGTGTTCTTTTCTTTTAGCGATCTGGGAGGCATGCATATTGTTAGTAATGATAGAAAATGTTAAAAAAGGAATCTATTGATGTTCACACAGCTAACCATACATTCCGCCAGCAGGCTTTTTCGATATCTTCGATTTTATCATCTTCTCCCTTGCGGATTTGACTATCTCCGCATTCTCCTTGTCAAGCTCTTTTGTGTCGATGACCATGCCGAGCAGTTCGCTCAGTACCTTCAGCGTCTTGGATGCAGCGCCCGGGTCCACATAATCATCGCTCGCCTCCGCGAGTATCGTCATCACCGGGAACCTCTCGAGCGATCCCTGTGCGAGCAGGACGCCAGTCACTCCCGTGGTCGCGCCTTCCTTTATCGGCTTCACGACTTTCCGTTCGATCAGCCCTTTCACAAGGCTCCTGTCGCTCGAGATCACATATATCGCGTTCTCCTCTTCTTTGAGCGATATGCCGCCAAGCGATATTATGGAGCTCGCATGCATCGATTTAGAGAACTCCATTATCTTGGAAGCAAGGTCCATGGAATTGGATACAGGGATCGACATCTCTGAAAGTATGACAACGAGATTGTGCTTTTCAGAATAGTGTATCCGTGCAGCAGGCAAAGGCACATAATCGTGGATGGCAGCAAGAGGCGCAAAATCCGGGCAGGTTATGTATCCGCCGAATTTCAGGCCCATCACATCGACGAGCTGGGATGCCGCTACTGAGCCGACAAGGCCAGTCCCAGGGAAACCTATTATCACCACGGGTTTCTTCAGCTTCATGCTTTCCGTCCTGTGTATCTCTATCTCGGCCATAGCCTTATATCTCCGGGCAAGCTTTATATACTTATTCTGCCAACTCTCTATCTATGTCATTCAAGCAGGAAAGGGTATCCATGCCTATGGCCTCAGCAGGCATAATCGGATTCTCCTCAGACATGAAGATAGCTGGAATCGAGATCGACCCCAAATCGCTCATGATCGCCGCGTTCGCATTCGTCCTCATCGTCAAGGCTGTGGACATCATAATAAAAGTATCTTCATAAGGGCGCAGAGGGCTAAGAGCGGACGATCATCCTGCAGGCAGCATCCCTTTTCTCAGGAGGCGCAAGCAGCAGCACTTTCATACGGCTCTCTTCTGTTTTTTTCAGCGCTCTTATGAGCCCGGAAAGCTCTTCGATAGGTTTCACGCCATCGCTTGTCCTGACCCCGAATCCGGTTATCTTCACAAATGGGTATGGAATATCTATAAGCATCCCGCATCCTTGCGATTGCTCCAGCTTCTTTTTAATGGATTCCGCATTCCTGCGTCCATCCAGATCATTGTCGAATTCCGCGACCTCCTTGTAGAGCCTTCGTTCAACCAATCCTTCGACGAAAACATTCGCTTTTATCGAACGCTTCATGCGCGAGAGCGCCTCATCATCGGCCAGGTCTTTGAATTCTTTTGCTTCCACGGCCTTATCCTCAAGTGCAAGCGCTATCGCTTTATGGAGCATGGCTGTTGCGATGCGCACTGTGCCGTGCAGATAGACTGCGGAGAACATCATGAACCTGCCAATAAGCAATGATTCAGCAGCCTCGAGCCCGCCCTCGCTTATCACGAGCTCCCCTTCATGCATCGCAAGCGTGTGTATGAGCCGGTCGGTATCTATCACGCCGTATGCGACCCCTGTGTTCAGCGCATCCCGCTTCAGGTAATCCATCCTGTCTGCCCCGATGTCAGAGCTGATGATGCTTCCTTCCTTTGTCTTGCCGATCCTGGCGATTTCCTTTGGCTCGTAATTCTCGCCAAGTATGTCTGCGATAGGCCCTTTTGTGATCCGCTCCTCCCCGAGCTTCTCATGGTTCCCGATGATCGGCGCAAGCACATCCTCCCCTTCATGGCTGAATGCCGTGTGCCCGATGTCATGGAGCAGGCCGTAGAGCTTGATTTTTTTCACCAAGTCATCATCAAGTGCGAGCCGCCCTGCTATCACGGATGCGAGGTGCGCTGTGCCCAGCGAATGCTCGAATCTGGTATGGTTCGCTCCGGGATAGACGAGATTGGTGAAGGACATCTGCTTTATCCTCCGGAGCCTCTGGAAATGCGGAGTGTCGATGATCCGCTTCTCCAATTCATCGAATTCGATGGTCCCGTGGATCTCATCCTTTATTATCATGCATCACACCGCAGCAAAAATCCCCTTCTTCTTCTCTATCACATCACCGGATTCTGCAAGATGGCGAAGTACCGCGGCCGCGCCATCAGTCTCGAGTTTTGTGTTTTGGGTTATTGCCTCCAGGTTCGCATCGTTCTTCAAGGCATCGAGTATGGATTTCGATGCATGAGCGAAATAGTCTTTTGTAACGACATAGAAAACTCCGTCAAATCCTTTAATGCCCATCACGAGGCCGCTTTTCATGTCTGTCTTGAGCTTTTCAGACAATTCCCTTGCCTCGCGCGTATCGCGGATGACGAGGAAGCCCTGTTTCATGAGCAGGCTGCAGAGCGGGTCCTTGCAAACTGGGGCGGTGCGGGTTTCCAGTTGCCGGTTTCCAGTGTCCGGTTTAGGGTTTTGGGTTTCCTGTCTATGGTTTTGAGTCTTGGCTTCGGGAATAATGTTCTTGAGCATCGGATAAACATCGTCTGCAATGTTGTACACCCCGTCTTTGTACTTGTTCCCGATAAAGACATTCACCCATTTCTTTTTCTCAAGCCCTGCCAATACTGCCTTCTCAGCTTCGCCAAGCATTTTCGCGACATTGGCAGGCGTCCTGTCCTTGAACTGTATGGACTGGAGTTTCTGGAGCACGGCAATTTCTTGCAAGGATGCACTTTCGGTTTCGGGTTTTGGGTTTTGTGTTTTGGGGGTTCGGGTCCCGGAACCCGAAACCCGGGACTCCAGCGGCTGGCTCAGTAGGTAGTATCCATCGCGCAATGCAAAAAGCTCGGCTTCGTCATTGGCCAGGAATTCCTTTGGGAGCTCGACAAAGCACCGGTCCTGCTTCTTTATGATGATCGCTCTCGCCATGCTATGATTAGCGGTCGAAGATTATAAAAATCAGCATCTATAAGCCAACGCCGACCTGTTTCCCTTTCTCTGTGCTAAAGGAAATGCCCGCCTGACCCGCTCGAGGAACGATGCCCTCTTTTTCAAAGTTTCCTGCTTTATGATGTGCGCTGTCGGAAGGTCCATGTCCCCATCTGAAAGCGCTTTTGGTTCAATCTTCGGCCTTCTGGTAATGAGGGGGATTGGAGGGTCATAGTTCCATCTCTTATCCTGGATCGCATCGAGCGCACTGACGGCCTCTTCCCTGACCGCTGCATCTTCGCTATCCCTGTCTGATATCTTTGCGAGTATGTCACAGAGGCGCTCGCTGCCCCTTTCCTTCAAGGCCGCAGAAGCCTGCGCCCTCATCTTCTTGCTTCCCGTTGTAAGGCTGTGCAGCAGGGCATTTTCCACGCTCCTCTCAATAATCATAAGCGAATCGCTGTCAAACAGGTTCCGTACTGCGCCTGATTCCACATTGAATTTTGATAGCTGCGTTATCGCTATGCTGACATCCCCTGCCTTTTTCGGGTCATCGGTATGCTTGAATACTTTCTCCACTGCACTATATACGTGCCTCAGGAACTCCTCCTGGATAGTTTTGGCCGGATATCTCATCATGAGCGCGGCCATGTCAAAAAGCGCCATTATCTTTTCCTGCTGCATTCTTATGTACCTGAGGCTATTTTCTGAGTTTTTTTTCAGATCCCGGCTTGCCCCGTTCTCCACAATATGCATCAGTGCATCCTTTACCTGCGCATCCGAGTGGTAATTCCTTAGCACAATCGCAGCAAATCCCCTTGTTTCTTCCTCTCCTTTATTCAATGCGTTCAACAGGCTTTTCTTTGCGAGTTCCATGTAGATGAGGGTTTCGCTTGGGCATTCACCCTCACTTGCATCCCTTATCATCTTTGCAGCATGGGCGCCAACCTTGATCGCCTCAGAAGGCGGCACTGATTTTGGAAAGGCTGACAGGGAGAAAAGGTCCTGATACATTTCCCTGTCCGGATGCTCGATCCTGCTGAGCCGCTCTCCGAGATTAAACAGTTCATTTCTTGTTTCCTTGTCAACCTCTTCATTGAGCAGCCTGATTATCAGGCACTGCCATATGAAAATAAAGCTTCCATTGCGGAGATTCATGCGGTCTATCTCCTCCCTTAGTTTCGCGACCTCTTTGGCGCTTCCGCTGATTCCTTCCCATATCCGGTTGAAGCGCTTGGCACTGTTTATGGGTTCGGCTAAAAGGCCATTATTCATGTTATATAATATGTATTTTGATGTATTTAAGCCTATGCATTTTTGGGGCTGAGGGAAAAACGAGTGTGAAAATGCTGCTTAAAGGGAGATCAGGCTCTATCTGCGGGCAAAAACCAACCCGTTACGGGCTTTCTTTGCTACAAACGGCAATATCTCCTTCGCGCGCTGCAGAAGCGTTCTCCTTTGCGCTTTTTCCTTTTGTCCGATGTGTGACGTTGGGAGATTCGCGTCTCCATCGGATAAAACCAGATCCACCTGTGCGTGTTCGGGTTTTGCATCTTTGTTAAGGATCGATTCCAGCCTTTTGACCACTGTCTCGTTAGGGTTTATTTTTTCCCTTTCTCTCCTATGCAATGAAGCCAGGAAGAGGTTCATAGTCCTGCTTTCGGATCCTTCGGGCATTTTTGCGCATTCAAATACGTACTCATACACCTTGGCAATGTCATCGGGCATCCTGCTCCGGACTGCCTCTCCGATCCTAAGCAATTCTTTGATCTTTGATCCGTCGCTAGTGTTCGCAAGCCCTTCAGTTAACGCTTCTGCAATCTGGATGATCTTTCCATTATGGACAATCCCTTGTCCGATAAGCACCATTTCGCCGATTCCAAGATCGTGAAGCTGTTCCAAATTCACCTTATCAGGATTTTGGACTGCATACATGAACGTTTCATGGAGCGATAATATATATTCAGGCTGCAGTTTCTTCATTTTCCATGCTGCAAGGCATGCCAGTTTATGCAAGCCGGATCTAACCCTTTCAATCGGTCGTATGATCCTGGAAACTTCGTCCATGTTTTCTGGATTCATTATGGCTGCTATTCCTTCCACTTCCCTTTTTCTCGTATCCGCGTTCTTTGCTGCGACAGTGAAAATCATGGGAAGCTGACTTTTGCTGATGAAGTCTTCTTGAATCAGGGCACGCAATTCATCGGCTGCCCTTGCATCTCCCGCCATGACCATTTCAAGCAAGCCCGGGCCGTTTAATTGAAAATCATTTCTGGCTATTCTTGTTTCTTCCATTGTCTTTCCTCTGCATGTCATTGTTTTTTCCATTCTGATGGTTCTGTAACTCATCCCCTGGAAACAAATCAATCTTACTGGTCGATAATAGCCGCTTTTTAACGTCGAATGATTTTTATACCTATGTTTTTAAGCTCTTCCGAACTACCTTTTCCTGTGATTTAACATGGCGATTTCTCCATTCGAAGAGAGATATAAAACAGAGATGAACGCGATTTTCGAGGATGTGAACAAGCTCCGGCGCTGGATGGATGTCGAGATTGCGCTCACAAAAGCGCATGCGAAAATGGGGACGGTTCCGAAGGACTCTGTAAAGAAGATCGAGGACGGAGCGAAAAAAGTGAAGATTGAACGGGTGCTTGAGATCGAGGCGGAGATCCACCATGACCTGATGGCAATGGTCAAGGCGCTCTCTGAGCAAAGCGGAGATGCGGGGAAATACGTACATCTCGGTTCAACCAGTTATGATATAGAGGATACTGCGACTGCGCTGATCTTTTTGGATGCGATCAAGACCCTGGACACGCGACTCGAGGCCCTTTCCTCTGTGCTCCGGGACCTTGCGATCAAGCATAAGAAAACCGTCTGTATCGGTCGGACTCACGGTCAGCATGCGGTGCCAACAACCTATGGGATGAAGTTCGCTATTTATTATCAGGAGCTCAAGCGGAACCGGGAGAGGCTCGCAGAGGCGAAGAGGCGGATTGGTGTCGGGAAGATGAGCGGAGCGACAGGAACAATGGCCACTTTCGGGTCTAAAGGGATCGAAATGCAGGCAATGGTGATGAAGGAACTCGGGCTCGAGCCAGCGAAAGTTTCCAACCAGGTGGTTCAGAGGGACCGGCATGCGGAAGTGATATGCGTGCTTGCTCTCACTGCCGCAGGGCTGGAGAAGATAGCTAAAGAAATAAGGAATCTGCAGCGCAGCGAGATACTCGAGATAAGCGAGCCGTTCGGGAAGAAGCAGGTCGGCTCTTCGACTATGCCGCATAAAAGGAATCCGCATAAGAGCGAGCGGGTTTGCTCAATTGCAAGGCTGGTGCGGGCGAATGTGCTTACTGCAATTGAGAACATTCCTCTCGAGCATGAGCGCGATTTGACAAACAGCGCGAACGAGCGGGCGATATTTGGCGAGAGTTTTATTGCAGTGGATTACATGGCGCTCGAGATGACGAAGATTTTGCAGGGACTGGAATTCTTCCCTGAAAACATAGAGAAGAATCTGAACCTGACGCATGGTTTAATTATGGCAGAGCGGCTGATGATTATGCTTACTGAAAAAAACATTCTCGGCAGGCAGGAAGCTCACGAGTTAGTCCGCGAGCTTGCTCAGCAGGCATTCAGGGAAAAGAAGGATTTGAAGGATCTCGTTGCGCAGAAAAAGCTATTGCCGCAGAAGGAGCTTGACATTATCTTCAATCCGCATACTTATATCGGGATGGCGGAGAGGATTGTCGAGGAAGCGGTGAAAGAATAATTTTTTTTTGTAGTGACAATGGATCTGTAAAATAAACCAAAATATTTGTCACTACAAACAAAACTCCATGGCGGAGAGGATTGTGGAAGAAGCTGTGAAAGGGACTAGGCCCCCCGTATTTTTTTAGGAGTTCAATAATCTCGCTGCAATCATTGGCAAAAGAAAGCGCATTGCGGCCTATGCCATCGGTTGC
>Ga0315281_10002581_pt1 | contig 26818 bp, 17 predicted proteins | sample YL17G07_0_MG_FD_204540 | JGI IMG/M metagenome (GOLD analysis project Ga0315281, IMG submission 204540) | Sediment microbial communities from Yellowstone Lake, YNP, Wyoming, USA - YL17G07_0 | ecosystem: Environmental > Aquatic > Freshwater > Lake > Sediment | place: USA: Wyoming | collected... | reverse complement strand
GATTATCCTGGGTGCCCGCGAATCCGAGCTCCTTTGCAGTCATTTCGCGGTCGATCTTCAAGGGAACGCCATAGCCTGCTGCGCTTCCGAGCGGATTCTTATTGATCAATGACAGAACAGATTTCAGCATCAGCTTGTCGTCGCCTAACATATCGCGATACGCGAAAAACAGCATATCCACCGAACTTGGCATCGCTTTTCTCATATGCGTATAGCCTGGCATTGCTTTTCCTTTGTTCTTTATAGCGAACGATTCGAGCTGTTTTTGAAGCTCAGTAATTTGTTTTTCAACTGCTTTCAATCGATCCATCATCAACAAACGGATTGCAGTCATGCTCTGATCATTTCTCGAGCGGGCAGTATGGATCTTCTTGCCTATATCTCCGAACCGATTCGTCAGGTAATTCTCAATTGCAGTATGGCAGTCCTCGTCTTCGGGTTTGATTTCGAACTTCCCCTGCGTATGCATTTGCAAGATCTCATCCAAACCAGTAATTAGCTGCTTCAATTCCCCCTCACTGGCATATCCCATCTTCTCCAGCATCTTTGCATGAGCCTTGCTCGCCATCAGGTCATAGGGAAGAAGCTCAAGATCCAGAATGTAGTCATTCCCTACAGTGTACTTCTCCACCTCCGGATCAAGCGGCTCATCCTTCTTCTGCCAGAGTTTCGACATTTGATCATTCCTGGATCTGGTATTTGCCCAGCCCTCGTTTATCCACTATGGCCTTGTGGGCTTTTAACCTTAACCCGTTTATGCGGATGAAGCCTTTGGAATCGATCTGGTTGAACCCCCCTTCTATATCCATGCTGCCAAGCTCCTGGTTATACAGGGAGGTTGGGGACTTTCTTGCAATAGCCATGGCATTCCCCTTATACAATTCCATGGTCACTTCGCCGTCAATAAGCTCCTGGCTCTTGTTGAAAGCAGAGATCAGGAAGTCCATCTCAGGGCTGAACCAGTACCCATTATAGATCAGCTCGGAGAATTTCGGTGCAAGCATGTCGCGCAAGTGCATCACCTCACGATCCATTGCAATGCCTTCGATGTCCTTGTGCGCTTCCCAAAGGATTTTTGCTCCGGGCGATTCATAGACGCCGCGGGATTTTATTCCTACATACCGATTCTCAACCATATCAAGGCGTCCGATGCCGTTCTCCGCGCCGACCTTGTTCAAATACATGAAGAGCTCGAGCGGCTTCTGCCTGATTGTTCCATCCTCAAGATTCTCAACTTTTATCGGGAGCCCGTTCTTGAAGGATATTTTCAGCTTTGTCGCCGCGTCAGGCGCATCTTTGGCGTTTTTTGTCTTTGAATAAATGCCTTCATCGCATGATTTGGAAGGATCCTCCAGAATGCCTGCCTCATGGCTGATGTGCATGAGGTTATCGTCTTCGCTGTAAGGCTTCGCTGCTGTGGCTTTGACCGGAATGCCTTTCTCCTGTGCATACGCGAGCATGTCGCTTCTTCCTTTGAACTGGGAGAGGAATTCAGGGTCCTTCCATGGCGAGATGATTTTGATGCTGGGGTCGAGTGCGAAATAAGAGAGTTCAAAACGCACCTGGTCATTTCCTTTGCCAGTTGCCCCGTGCGCAACGTATTTCGCCTTTTCCTTGTGCGCGACCTCGATCTGCTCTTTTGCGATCAGCGGGCGTGCAAGCGATGTCCCGAGCAAATACCGGCTTTCGTAAATCGCATTCCCTTTGAGCGCAGTGAATATGTAGTGCACTACAAAATCCTCTTTCACGTCCTTGACATAGACTTTAGTGGCTCCCAGTTTCAGCGCTTTCTCCTTTGCTGCTGCAAAATCCTCCTCCTGCCCGACATCTGCGATGAATGCGACGACGTCATAACCTTTCGCTATAAGCCATTTGAGGATGACTGATGTGTCAAGCCCGCCTGAATACGCCAAAACTACCTTGTCTTTTGATGCCATGTGGTTGCACCTCTGAATCCAAATAATGATTTAAAAAAATCCTTCTTCTCTAGCCCAAGAACTTCCTCATCCACGCCGCGCGCTTTATCTCGTCCTCGAGCGCTGCATTCTCTTTTTTCCGGTAATGCAGCATGGCTTTGGACGTCACAGCGCAATAATCCTCGTCCTCTTCGTAATCGATCCAGCCAATAACTTTACTGATGCCATCAGCCACTTCTTTCGGGAAGTATTCGAGGTTGGATTTATTCAGATAGCGCGCTGAATCGGCAAGGTCCTCATCAAGCTTTATGTACATGGTGTGCAGCTCATCGAACTCCTTTTCATTCAGCGCAGAGAGGCCAAGCAATTCCGGGGGAAGCCCGAATGTATGGAGGGCAGCGCAGAATTTTATGGCCCGGGGCAGCTTGATCCCCTTCATGGAACGGGCATAGCCGAACAACCCGACGTGCAGCTTCCTCGCCCTCCTTGCAGGGACCAGGGCAGCAACGCTGTTTATCATGTCTGCCACTGATGCTATCTGCATCTGGTACTCTTTGGTCATCTTATCGATCAGCATTAGAGCAGCCTTATCATTGATGGGCCTTGGCGGCCTTCTTCTTCCATAGTTCAGGATGTCTATCGCATTAGCGACATCCCGGAACGGATAATCATATTTGAAAGATGACTGCACTGTGAATGTCTGCACAGAAGGGTATTCCTCCCCGCAATTCGAGACATTGTCCGGGCGGAAATTGCCACGGAAAGGCGCAGAGCCGACACCGAATATCGGAAGGATATCCACGGACATCTTATCTTCGAGCGCATGGAGCTTCTGCAGGGCCATCTTGGCGAGCAGCACTGTGCTCACCGACCCATAATTCAGCGCCGGGTCTGAGCGGGCGAGGAACACACGCTGGTATTCCGGCATCCTGCCTTCCAGATCATCCAGATACTGTTTCAGGATCACATCAGATGATAGGATGGACTCCCGATCCTCGAAAAGCGGTATCACGTTTATGCTCTCAGGCTGGAAATCGCCAACCCAGTCTTTCACGAGTTTCCTGTTTCCTGTGTCCGGTTTCCGGTTACTATTTTCGGGTTTCGGGTTTCCAGTTCCAACCTCCAGTTCCCCTAATCCAAGCATCGTGTTCTTCTGCCCGATCACTATCTGCTCATAATAGCTGCGCACCATCCCAATCTCCTGCGCTGATGTGCACATGGGCAGGATGACCTCGAAGATTGGCGGCACGTCGCCATTGACAACCCGGGCTACATCGAAAGCGCGCGGGATGGAATGCAGCGTCTCGAGCAATATCTTCCCCTGCTCCTTTTCCACTGACGGATTAGGGACACGGTAGGTCAGGAAAAACTCTTTTCCGAGCATGTGCTTGCTGAAGAATTCCGTATATCTTGAGAGCAGCTTCTCCACGACCTGGTTGTCAGCCTCCTTGCCCTCAGAATCCCACATCTGCTCGCTTATGCCAAGCTGTGCAAAGACATAGTATGCTTCCTTCACCTCGCCTTCCCCGGCAAGCACATCAGAATCGGAGAAGAACGGTATGTTGATATTATCCGGGTGCTGGGTGGACATCGCCCGAGGTACCTTTATCCCTGCCATGAAGGATGGTCTTGCAGGAACAATTTATTAAATCTCGCGCAGGAACGCCTTGATTTATATACCTTTTCGAAGATAGCAATCCAAAGGTGATGCTGTTTGATCCCGTCGCTGAAGAAGGCTTACGCAGAGTTTGCGAGACACCCGTTCGTGTTCATCTGGATATCGTTACTATACTTGTCCTTTCAGGTGCTTTTCGGGCTCGCTGCCGCAGGCCTTTTCCTCATCTATTTCCTTCTCGCCTCAGTGCTGGGAATGTCCACGGGATTTGACGCCTTGGCAACCAAAGCAGCGCTCGGCATCATCGCGATAGTGTTCCTTTATTTCTCCTGCGGCCTCAACGCAGGGCTAGCGAACGGATATTCTCTTGCCTTAGAGAGGAAGAAGACGAACGCGCTCGATTTTCTCCGCTATTCGCTCGGACGGGCTCCTGTGATGTTCCTTATCATGCTTATCCGCGAACTCATATTCATTTTTACCGGAGGGTTGCTGATAGGCGCTTACGTGTATTTCAACCTCGGCGATTATGAATTCCTGGATATCCTTTTCGGAGGGGCGGTCCTTCTGATAGTGTTCTTCCTGCACCTGATCTTCACGCCCGCATTTATCTACGCTGGCGCGTTCGGTAACAGCCTTTTCGATTCCATGAGGAACGGGTATAAGCTGCTCCGGAGAAAGCATTTCATGTTCATCGGACTGTATTTCTTTTTCGCAATCGCATGGGTGCTTGGGTTCATCCCATTCATCCAGCTCGGCATGCTTTTCGCTTTATATCCTATTGTGTATTCTGCCATGCTTGTCATGGCACAGGCATCAGGCAAAGGCCGAGCCGGCGGAGGGCATACCATGAAGCTCGGTGCGTTCATCGAGCCGGAAAAGAAAGAAGAAGACGATGAGAAGGAGTGAGATCATGATAAGAGTGTACGAATGTGAACTTACTAAACAGAACGAGCTGAAGAAAATACTCGAGGCAGACCCTTACAGCCAGGACAGCTTTGCAAGGGTCGGCTACAAGCTCAAAGACGGAACTATGGCCGGAGAGGACAAGCAGAAGGTTTACCTCTATATCTCCGCATCCGACGACTTCCTGAAGAAAGCTGAGGAAATGCTCAAGGGCCTGGTTGCTCCTGCAAAAAAGGAGGTCTCAGATCGCATCATTGCAAAGATTCAGGAAGAGGAAGACAGCGTTGCTGCTGGCGTTGCTTTCTTTGGCGAGTGAGCAGACCACATTACAGAAAAAGGGGCTTGGTTTTTATTCTTTCCCTGCTTTTATATCATTATGGTAGACCAGGAACAAGACAACGAAAACCCGAAACCGGACACTGAAAACTCAAAACTGGACACCGGCAACCGGAAACTGATTGCCTCCCGCGGCGTCCCGTCTTCTGAATCAATATACCTTCCACCCCATTACAGCGAAGAGCTGAGAAGCTTCCAGGACGCGTCAGAGAACCCGACCCGAAACCTTTGGTCTGTGGAAGAGGTCGCGAATTTCGTTTTCTCGAAAAAGTACCAGAGCACATACCATGATGTCGCGGTGGGCTTCATGAAGCTTTTGGCAGAAAAAACATCGCTGGACGGGGCAGACCTCTCGAGATTCGTTTCAGAGAACAGCATATCCAAGGCAACATTCTACAACCGCGTGCTCCCGCGGCTGCGGCGCGTGGGCATGATAAAGATTGAGCGGGATACGATAATCGCAGCAGAGAGCAAAAGGAAATTCAGGCCCATGCGCATAAGCCTGAGCAAGACATTCGGCAATTACCTGATGAAGATAGGCGACTCCTGGCTCGCGATAGTGGATGATGCGAGAAGCAGGAAAAAGCAGACGCAGCTCTAAGGAAAATTTTATCCTTATGGTTATTTTTTTTCGATCTGCCCTGTAATGTTTTCCATAATAAGTCGATGCGCTTTTGTTGCCCCGTCTTCACCAAATACCAATGGATCATTTGCCAGCATGAGGCACCATTGGACAGCGACTTCGCGAACTTTCGAATGTCTGCTTCTTAATTCGCTTTCAACTCTACTCAGGTTTTCATCTGATGTTACTCCTTCTTCTTTTACCTGCTCTGCAAGGAGTTTTGTATCCATGCAAACCCATTGAATATCAGCCCGGCGTCCATTGCCTCCCATCACCCTATCAACATAATTTGAAGCCAGGACGCGCCTGTACTCAGTCTGCATCTGAGTTATTGTCTCTGATTTGTTTTTTTCCCCCAAGCCAGCAGGCGGGTTTTGTGTTCCATCCTTTGCTCTTGGAGATTTCGTTTCTCTAAATTTCAAATGATCACCTATCTTTTCCTTCCGCTCTTTTTGCCCTTGCCCTTTTTCGGCCTTCCCCTCTTCCTTGCAGCACGCGGGTCAAGGGGTCTTCCCCTGCGCGCGCTTTGGCGCGAAGAATCCTTTTTCGCGCCCTTTAAATCATCAAGCAGCCGCTCCCGTTCATCTTCTTTTTCCCCAAGGATCTGGAGCACGTTATCGGATCTCTTCGAAAGTGCCTGCCTGCCCTCCTCGAAATCAGGGGTATCCACGCGCATCTTCTTTATCATGTCTTTGCTGTCCCTAAGCAGCGTGGAGAGCCTTGCCTTGCTCTGCTCGATCTTCTCCCCGATCGTCTTTTCATCAATAGCCGCTTCGCTGATCGCTGAGTCATAGACTGAAGTAAGCTCATCGAGCTCCCTCAAATACTTCTGCAGGCTCGCTGATTCCGCGCTCTTGCGTACCTTTGAGAGCTCCTCTTCGCCGGATTGTACGAATTCAGCGATATCACCAAGCTTTTTCTCGTAATCGGACACATATTCCCGTACGGATTTCTCTGTCTTCTCGATGCCTTTTATCCTTTTCTCAAGAGAATCAAACTCAGCGTTCTTCTCCTCAATCGAGCTGCGTACCTGTGCAGTCATCTCTGCAACTTCTGCTTTCATCTCTGCAGCATCTTCGAGGTCGATCAGCATGGCTTTCATCCTGGAGTCGAGCTCTTCGACCTGTTTTTTGGCCGCTGCTGCCGCCTTGCGGATATCTTCTATGCTGGAATCCACAGTCTCTGACAGCGCTTCCAGGGTGTGCACCCGCTCACCTTCTTCTTCAAGCACAGACCGTCCCCCTTCAAGCTTTGCGAGAATGCTTTCCTTGTCCTTTGCGGTCTGTGCAAGGAACTCCTCCACTTCTGTGCGAGCGATAACGAGCGCCTCCTTTCCGTCGCGCTCGAGCATCCTCACCGAGCGGTGGATCTCTTCCACCTGGCCAACCTTTTCCGGAAGGCCAAGCACCCGTTCCTTGAGCTCGAGTATCCGCCCTTCCTTCTCAAGCATTTTCTCTGTTATCGTGGAGATGTCTGCTTCTACCTTTGATTCAAGGGCCAGATACCTCTCGCGGTAAACACGCTCTTTTTCCGCTTTCAGCTTCCCCAGCTCAGCCTTTTCCCGGCTTATCTGGTTGATATAGGAATTGACGATCTCTTTCACTTGCCTGCTCCTCGAATCATCAGTTATCCTCCGAGGGGGTTCCGGTGCCGCAGGCTCGTCTGGCTCAAGGGTGATGGGCCTTGGCTTCCCTTCCTCCTCATCAGCCTCATCGGCATTTTCTGGAGCGGGTGGCTCGTCTTCTTCAGGCGTGTCTGTATCGCTGATCCGGGCTGAACCTTGATTTACAGAATCATCCTTCTCACTATCTTCTGATGGCTCATCGTTGCCATCACTGCGGGTTGACAATGGATACGGGGTATTCACATGTTCTTTCTTATCTTCGCCAAGCCTTCCGAGAATATTGGCTTTCAGGCTGTCTTCTTCAAAAGTATCATCATCGTCTCCTCTCTTCTTCCTCAGGTAGTCCTCGAGCCGCTTTTCAGCGTCAGATGAGTTTGTGACCACATCAGAAGGCATCCTTGCAAGTACAGCATCGATATCGCCAGCATCCGCATCCTGCACAGGCATTGTATCTGCACCGAGCCATGAGACGCTTGTCCCTGTAAGGCCGTAGGATATGCTTATGTAACCTTCATCCTCAAGCACCCGGATCCATTTCTCGACAGAGCGCCGATCCATGCCGCACGTGCGCTCGAGCTCGCCAAGGCCCACTTTCTTTCTCTCAGAAATGGTTTTGATCAGCCTGTCAACGTCTGTGCTGACGAGCGCGTCTTTTACTGTGATTTTATCCCTGTCCACATTCCTCCCCTCCGATTTAGTATAGCCTCTTGTATGAAGTAATTGTGTGTGGAAAAGTTTAAAAAGGTAGTATATAAAAATGGAGATTCGTGATATAGGGGTTGGACAGGAGATTACCTTTTTGTGGCCGCTTGGCCGCGGTCCCTTATCGGCCTACCCTGAGACGATGCTGAACGTCCCGGAGATCTTCTTTTTCGCGCGCGTGAGCGCAGCTTTCGCGAACGCTTCATTCGCCTTGTAGGTGTAAACGCTGAAGAGGTCAGTCCCTTTCGCAACGCGCGCAGCCATGTCAGTCGGCCTTCCAAAGGCACGCCTCATGCCTTTCTGAAGCCGGTCAGCTCCAGCGCCTGCGATCATCTTGTTCTCCCTGATGACATGGTGCGGATAGACGCGGACGACGAAATAGTAGTTGCCCACAGCTTCCTTCTCGAGGAGCTTGTTGCTTGTGGTGCGCGCGCTTTCTATTGCATTATCCCTGAGGATGATGTCCCGGTCAGAGCGCAGATGCAGCACGCAATCATAATCTTCCTTGCTTATCCCCATCCTGAACTGGTGGAGGTCTTTGTGCGGCATGGCTTTGATGTATGATCTCCTTGGCTTGGACCTGCTGAACCTGGTCCACGGCCTTTTCTTCATGTCCCGTATCGCTCTTCCTGGCCTGATTCCCATGGCATTTCACCTTCTGATTTGACAGATAAAAAGTATCCAAACTTAGTGTTCAGTTAGGATTTTAAAGGGGTAGGAGGCTGAGTAACAGTCTAAGATTTTCCCATGACGTTGATTTTATCATCTAAGACGTGACTAAGGTAATCCATGTAATTTTGCCCCTTTTGCTTCGCAGAAGTGCGTAAAGACAGTTGCATGGCATAGCTTTCCATGCCTGCAAGGCTCCTAAATTGCTGACTGACTCTTCTTTTGATTACAAGATGCCTCAATGCCTGTTCTGCTCTATTGTTTGTGGGTTCAACCTCTTCAAATTCAAGAAAAGTAAACCAATCATCAAAGTAGGTCATATAGTAATTCATGGCAGTGTCAGCATTTTTTCCAAGCCACTTTATCGACTGCAAATGATCCAGCAGTCTTTTCTCGTAAGCTACTCTCAGCTCAACTGAAACACCGCGCTTCTTCTTGTCCTCTTTTGCATCATGGAAAATCTTTCCCAGCCCTCCAACGAGTTGCTTGTATGCTTCGATCTCCCGTTCATCCCTGAAGCCATATTCAGGTGTCTTTGCCTTTCGTAATCCATGACTCCAACATCTTTGTTTTCTCCCCTTGGTACGGTCATAAGCTTTGTATCCATCGCAAGTATCTGTGCTGTTTTCGCTGCAGGGGAGTTTCTTTGCAGCATTTATGTTCCGCCGTCTATCAATCCGGTAGAGCACATCCTCACTGGTGGCGCAAACCCACGCCCAGAGAGTTTTTCCGTTCTTCCTGCAGCTGGTTTCATCTTTGTTTCTGGCTTTGGCTTTTCTTATCCGTTCTTCCAGTTCATCATATTCGTCACCCAGGTAATCTTTCAATCTGGTAAAGGTGTTACTGATGGTTGCCTTGGAGATTTTCAAACCAAAGACGTCGGAAAATATACTTTTGATTGTCCCCATGCTGTTGTTTGAATCTACGAAGAAATACGACGTAAGAATTGCAGTCTGCAAATCAAATTTCGTATTAGGCAATGCGTCGCGTACCTTGGCAACAACTTCTTTCTTGCAGGTTTTGCACCAGTATGCACTGCATTCATGCTTGACATTTTCTGTTTCAGCAGCTTTCAGATGGGTAATTGTTCTACATTGCTTCCGTTTTTTTTCGGAAAGCTCTCCATGACAATGGGGGCATTCGAGGAGAATGTGTTGTTCTGTCCTGTCAATTTTTCCAGTCCGCTCGTTTCTGGGATTTTCTGCCGGTGTTTTCTCTTGTTCATCCTTTGGTTGTTCAACAAGCTTTTCGAGGGATTTTTTCAGGTATGGGGGTATGTTACCTGAAGAAGTATTTACGTTTTTATACTGGTGCAATTCATTGCGAAGTTTTTCATTTTCATCTCTAAGCTGAGCATTTTCCTTATGGAATTCTTTGTTATCTTTCTGCAGTTCCAAGATCATTTGTTGAGCTTTGGCTAGCTGCTCCTCTAGCCATGCCATCTTGGAACTTGCATCTTCGGGTTGATTCATTATCTGGTCGTAACATACTACGAAGAAAAGAATTATCAACTTTTCGCTGTCGTGAGCCGTGTAATTTTTAAACTCTTACGAGGCTGAGGTTTTCTTAGCCAACTTATGCATACTCTTTCCTTATATAATACCAGCCTCGTCGCTGGAGTTCGATAATTCTCAGACCGCTCCGAGGGCATTCGGGTAGCTTTCTTGCAACCGAGGGTTCGCGGGTGGATGACTTACAACCATCCGATCCGGGGTGGCTTTCTTATGGGATAATTTTAAACTGTTACGTCACTAGATATTCTCATGGACGAAAAGATGAGGATGACATACCTGACGATGGCCTTCATGTACCCTATGCTGTTCTTCGTGCTTTATATCGCAACAGGCGGGATCATGGGTGATACTGTGCCATTCACTTTGGATTCGTTCATGTCTCCATATGTCGGAGAATTTGCAGTTCTATCCATAGTGCTGGCACTTGTATGCATGCTAGATGTGGCGCTTTTCCATGTGAAGCTATTGCCGGAATCCCTCCCTAACCCGCAAAATCATCTGTTCGCGATCAGCATACCTGAATCCTTCGTAGTTTTCGGATTCATAATCGGTTTCATCAACAGCAATCCGTGGTCTGCGATTCCGTTCTTCCTGTTCGCGTTCGCTGAATATGCGTATGTATATACGACGATTTCGCGGATGGATGAGAATTAGGAAACAGCTAGCGAAGTTGGAAAAAGAAAATGCGGTCGTCGGGATTTTCGGAAAGTCTCGAGTCCTGTGTTCCGTGTTTTGGAACACCTCAGGGCTTTTGACCAACCCCTTTACTTTTGCCCGAATGAGGGCAGAAGTCAAAAGTAATGGGCTTTGAACCCGAGTTATAGGCTTGGAAGGCTTGCTTTCATCAATTGATGATCTAAGTCCTACCAGGCTAGACTACAACCGCGTAAAGATGTAATTACCTTTTAGCCAAAAGAATTAAAAAGCCTTTAAGTAGCGTTTCGCGTCTGGAGATGAACGGAATGGACGAGACAGGATGATGAAGGAGCGTTAAGGAGACATGGTTGTTTATTTTCTAATCACGATTACTTCCGGGAATTTAAATTTCATTCCCTGCAGCCATTCATTATACCTGCCTTCATTAAATTGCGGCTCAAATAATACTACAACTAGATGTTTGAATTTTTGCATGTAACGCATTGCTTTATCAGGAACTGTCTGAAGTGCCATTGTGTCGGTCGGCCCTTTAACTTCAATAGCAATATCACCAATAACTAAGTCTGGACGAGAATGTCCTCTTTGAACTTCAACTTGCGTACCGCTAAATTCATGCTCAAGATAACCATGTAATCCCATCTGATAAGCATATTCATCTCGTAAAGGTTTAGGTGGTCTATATGCTCTTATTGCATCTGCTACACGGTTAATCATAGTTAATTTCTCATCCTCTTTTCTCCATGATTCAATCTGCTCTGGTTTGCCCCATTTCTCTTTTCCGAAAAAATCAGTATAGCTGACTAGACCTTTAGCTCTTTGCTGTTCTTCAAATACTTTTCTTTCAGCGTTACGTTTCGCTTCAAGCATTCTCTTTTCTGCTTCTTGCTTTTGATAAAGTGAATAAAGCCAGACTAGTATAATTATGATAATAACCAATATCCCGCTAAAAAGTAAAATGTTAAGCTTTACCCATTCTATGAATGGTTGAATGACAAATATCCAAAGTAAAACAATTCCTATAATCAGAGCTATTGCTACCTGTCTCCAAGGAGGTAGATCTGAAAAAGTTGGAACGTCATAATCTGAACTGTATCTCCCCATAAGTTTCGTTTGGAACAAGAAACATTAAAAAAATACTGTTTTGTAAGAGAACATCGAGTAATATCAGGCCAGCCATGTATATCTATTGTTTTTTATATCAGAACACTTCCGCCAGCCCTCTCAAAAATTTCTTCGGATCCTCTGCCCTGACAAACGCGCTCGCAAGAAGGACGCCTTCTGCCCCGAGAGCCAGCGCTTTCTTTGTATCATCAGCATTGCTGACCCCTGCACCGCAAAGCACAGTGATTTTTTTGTCTATCGCCTTGATCTCCCGTACGCTATTTGTAACGATCTCGGGTTTCGCGCTCGACACGCTGATTCCGGACCCGATAAGTTCAGGCGGCTCTACTGCGATGTAATCAGGCTTGAATAGCGCGATCTTTTTCGCTTCTTCAGTGCTTTCAGCGCATACAAGCGACTCAAGGTCCGCGCTTTTGAGCGATGCGATGCTCATGCCGATTTTCTCAGGCAAAAGCTTTTTTTCCGAATGGTTCAGGAGCGATCCCTTGATGCTCATCTGCGCAAGCGCTTGTGCTGGCATGGAACCAGTGAATGCGCCAAGCTTGTTCGGGTCTGCGTGCTGGGCGAAAATATCCTCGTAAACCGATACTGCCTCGCGCAGATGCGTGTGCGGCGGGCATACGATGATCCGCACCCCTGTTTCTGCTGCGACCTCTCGTGCGATATTCGCGAACTCGATTATCTTTGAGAAGCTCTGCTCATATGTTTTCAGGTTAAGGACTATCACAATAACCACCAGTTACCTAATTGATTGGAAGAATTAAAATGACTCTGGTTTGCGCGGATTCCTTTCATCAGGGTAGAGGCTAAAGCAACTCTAATACTCGATCTAGATCCTCTGTCTTCAACGCGTCATTAATTCGCTGCATTCCTTCATGTTCCATGACGAAATTGAGCGGTGGCACGAGCTGCATCAGCCCCAAAAAACCAGACCGCCCGAGTGCTGAGTGTACCTCGTCGAAGGTGTAAAAAACGCCACTATATGGAGAAATGCATGCTACGAGCGCCGCCAGCTTGGTTCTGTCGAGCTTGGAGCCCATGACCATATCCGGAGTATCTGAAAAAGTATTGAACCCGATGGTGCTGAAAAAATCTCCGAATGCCTGGAGCAGGAAAACCTTCCTTCCACTAGTTGCAAGCTTCTTCCCCGTAAGTATTAAGTCTTCTTTTATGGAAAGGAGATAACCGACTGTGCGTGAAGAATAATCATTTCCAATTTTAGAGCTTGTCTTGCGCACTTCAGGATTCTTATTCGAAAACCGTTTCATTATCATAAAAGCGGTCCGTGCCCTGGAGTAATCTTTATCGATCGATTCTGTGGGAATCAATCCTGAAACAGCCCGATGGGCGCGCAGCGCATTGTTGAAAAGCAGCACGTCAGGTAGCTGTTCTATTCCAGTTGTGCGCAGAGCAGCAAGTGACCCTTCCATCTTCCTGATAACTCTCTTTATCTCAATTGCCTTCTGGTGAATCGATTGAGGTGGCGATGACCCGGCAATGCGGTGCGCTGCGACCGTGGCATGGCAAAGGGCCAGGCCGGAATGGCGCCAGATGTAGAATGCCATTATGTCCATTAGCAGGCTCCGCAGCTGTAGCAGATCATCGGTCTTGAGAATACTCAGGTCGGATATGTCCATTCCATTCCCAGCGATAGTGTTTTTCTGGTCCGGCATTTGCTCATGTTTCGCATCATCGCCATATCTTATGTCTTCATCTGACGCCTTGACTGCTCGGGCGCTGCGTAGCTCGTCGAAAGCTTTGATTATGGCAGACTCTGCGATCTCACACCTTTGCCGCAGCTCATCCGCGCGGCCCAGCAGAGCATCCAGCCTGGAACAATCATTCTCAGGGAACGGCTCGCACATGATGATAGAATTATGTATAGCTATGACCTCCTTTCCAATCTCAGTATTAAGTGCTTTGAGCTCTTCGAACGCCTTTTTCACTTCCTTGCTTTGATTGTTGATTTCTTCATGGAAATGGCCGCGCTTTGCCCTGATTAGCGCCTCTTTGTATGATCTTAGTTCCATACTGCGGCGGCTCTCAGCGCCATCATGAGTCATCCGGGTCTTCAGTTCACGTAACTCAATCATGAACCGCTGGTGGACTTCGGACTTTGATCTGCTGACAAGCATTTTCTCTTCCATCTTCACGATGTACGCCATGCCCGGGCATCCTTTGGCCTTTGGTTTGTGCATGCTATCCGATCTCTTTGAATTTCACTAGTTCCTCATATTATATTAAACAACAACATTTTTAAAATGTTTACATTAAAATAAAAACATGGTTGTTGATAGCAAGACGTCAGAAGGCAGCAAGCCACAGATAATAAAAGAAGCAGGACAGGCGGCTTTGCAGGAAAGAAAGGGCATCCGCAACACACCGCTGCTTGACATTTCGTCCAACAGGCAGGAACTTCTTGAGACCGCGCTTACTGGGCCAGAGACAGCAAGATCGCGCCTTGCAATGAGCCTGCTAGCCGCAGAGGGTAGCGATTGTATAAAGGAGGCATTCGTGCACGGAAGAACGCTCAAAGGCAGGGAAAGGGAGGCTTATCTACGAAACCTTGCTGATGAAATGTGGCTTGATCGCTCGGAAAAGGAAGGGGTGGAGCTAGTATTCATAGCGACTTTTGGAAGCAGCGATGCGTCGATTGGCGCAGTTTTTGAGCTCGGAGAAAAACATACGATATTCGAATTGCTCGCAGTGGCAAACAGCTCCAGGAACGAAGATGCGAGAATACTTGCTGAAATGGGGATCGTGGAATCAGGACAGTTCGTGGAGGCGTTTATCCAAACCGCATATGCATATAATAAGAGCGCATTTACCGGCTCTTTCAGGGAATTCCTAGGTGAGAAGGAACAGCGTTCCTGGTTCGATGCTGGGACAAAGAAGACCATCTGGCTTGTTGCGAAACTGGTTCAGAAACAAATGGGTGGAGTGTGGGAGGAATTTGAAAGCGATGTCGCGCTCCTTCCACTTGCTTCAAGGGTCGTGAACTCCGGGACTGTTGGCAGGTCTGTTGAGGATGCGAAGGAAGTTCTTAGGGCAGTCCTTGGGAGCAGGCTTTTCGCCAGACTCGGCCAACATTTAGAATCGGAAAAAGACGTTACACTCAAATCCCTCAGATCACCCCTTGAAAATGAAGAATGGGGCAAGAAGCTCGCAAGAACCGTGAACGAATGGCTCAATGTTAAAGATGATCTGCTTTCTGAGCAGTATTCGAATATGCATGATGCGTGGGCAGAGCTTTTCATAGCTGACACTGAGGATGAAATAGTCCATACTCTCCTTCCGGATGCCGCAAGGGAACACGTTAAGGCCACTCTGGAGGCGAAAGACATTGAGCTCCTGCTCTCGCCCCTGCTCAGCGAGGATGAGAAAGAGGAGGCCACGGGAATGAACGAGAGGGTGGCAAGGATGTCCCTGAACCTGGGCATGATGGATGCGTCCATTCCTGGAGCATTCAACAATCCGCGCGCATTCGAGAGGAATGTAAGGAAGGCGATCACGGTCCTTGAAAAGAAATACTCGGAATCCGAATTGCATGATTTCATCGTGGGCAGGGCAGCAACCTCGATAATGCACCAGACCACTTACCAGGACAATGCTGAAAGCGCGGAAAAAGTGGTCGCCATGCTGGGGGAGGCAGAGGCGCTTTGCCCTGATGGAGACCAAGGCAAGACAAAAGGGAAGATTTTTGCGGTCAGGGAGAGGTTGGTATCCTACATCAATTTCCACCACGAAGCAGAATCGCGCGGCTGGAATATGGATTTCTACAAGTCCGTGCGAGTGAAAGCATTCATGGACCAGCGCAGGATACTTGTAGCCGACGGCACAGGCACAGGAAAGACCATAGTCGCACTCGGCTCTAAATGCGAGCTGGACCGGGAATTGATGGAAAAAGAGGGCAGGAAGGCTAGAATGCTCGTTGTTACTACTGCAGGCGGCAGGGATGGGGCATGGTGCCAGGAAAAAATTGATGATTACATTAAGTTCTTTGGTCTTGGCAGGGCACAGAATGTGTTGATTGTCGAAAAAAGGGAGGATCTTGCAAAATTGGATGAACCAGGAACTCATTACGATCTTGTGGTCATCAGCCACGGTGCATTGTCCCAGGACATGCCAGATGAAAATTTCTATATGAAGACTATCATGAAGCACGAGTTCGATGCCATGGTCATGGATGAATGCCACAAGGTGAAGAATCCCAAGAACAATATTGGGAACTCCGCCAAGGCGCTAATCAGCCGCTATAAGGAAGGCAGGATGCTGCTCCTTTCCGCAACCCCGCTTCCAAACAGGATAGATGATGGCATAGGTATGCTTCTTTTCGCCCTCGACCCTGTCAAGCATCAGGATGCAGAAAACTACAGGTACAAGAACGATCCAAAAAAGGTTCAGGAATATTGGATTGGGCAGAAATGGTTCATGCGCTCGCTTAAGGAAATCCGGGGCTACAGCATTGTGAGCGAGAAGTCCAGGGAGATCGAGATGAACGATGCAGAAGTAGATGCGTATTTCGAGCTCTGGAAGCGCTGCACTTTCGGAGGCTTCAAAATGGCAGAGCTCCAGCGTCTATTGCTTGATGAGAAAATGGCAGCTGAGATGGGTGTAGGCAACCTGTCAAAGCTGAAAGAGCTGGATAGAATCATAAATGGCTACAAGGATTCTGAAGGCAAACATGTGCCTGGCGCTGTTGAGCAGGGCAAAAAAGTGATAATCTACACCCCATTGAAAAGCGGGGTGATACCGGGATTATTGGAGCGGTATGCAGACCATGGAGCAATTAAAATGGATGGTGATGACACCCCGAAGGTCCGCTACCAAAGAGCAAAGGCGTTCAAGAAAAATCCTGAAATAAGAGTTGTCATCGCATCAAGGGCTGCAGATGAAGCAATAGATTTGTCCTGCGGGGAGACGCCGGTAGTTATGGTCAGGATGATGCCCCCTATGACACCCAGAGACCTGATCCAGAGCGCCGGGCGGGCTGACAGGTTCACACAGGACGCGCCAGTTGAAATAATAAATCTTATAGCAAAAAGCGAAAAGCTGACAAGGAAAATGATAGCGTTCGTGAATGAAGGTCTGGCGCAATTCAACCTCTCCCCCCCGCGCACCTTCAAGGCACAGACAATCGACTGGGATGTGCAGCAGCTCCTGAAATGGAAGATGCACATCACTGAGAAGGTCTTCAGGGGCGAGAGGCTCACAACCAAGCAACTAAGCGTATGGATGCTCGATGATCTCAAATCAGCAGACCTCAACGAATATGCCATGAGTTCAGTGCACAGTGTCATGAGCGGTTTCTCTTCATTCATGAAGGCAATTTTCATGGACCAGGGACTACGCGATGCGGGTGCTGAGAGCATCGAGGAGTTTATGAAAAGCCCGGCTGGCAGGAAGTATGCCGATTATTACGAGGAAGGGTGGGAAGGCTCCATGTCCCAGCACACGCAAGAGCTTATCCGCAGGACGATCCTTGAGAAAACGGATTGCGACGATGACTGTGGCAAGGGTTCGGCAGTATCCGAAGGAACGCGAATTATTGACCTTGGAGGCGGGGCAGCATATGCGAGCAGGGTGCTGCGCCATCCGACTATAGTCATAGACCTGAACGAGCATTTCATGGAGGCTGGTGAGGCGCAGTGTGAGAATCTCGGTATTGACAGCACGTTCGTGAAGGCAGATATGCGACAAACAGGGCAAGATGCAGGCAGCTTTGACATCGCGATCTCGTCATACTCGCTGCACCACCTGAGACAAAATTCTGACGAGAGAGAAGTAGAGGAAGCGCTGCTTGAAATCAACCGTGTGCTGAAAAAGGATGGGGCGCTTTACATAACAGTCCCATGGAGTGCAGGCAGCGATGCACTTGATAGGCTAGCTGCTGGCGTTGGACATTATGGATTTGAGGTGGAACCCGAATCAGGCGAGTACTTCCCGATATTCGAGGATGGGAAGCAAGGGCAGAGGATACTTATGCTCGTTTTGAGGAAATCGCACGATGCCAAAGAGATCGCATCAGCGGCAGAATGGGACAAGTTCGTGATATACAAGAATAAGACCAGGCCAAAGTTCGCAGGTGATCACGAAAGGGATGAGAAGCCCGAGGGCAAGGTCAAGAAGAACTCGCCGAAGAAGGCACATGGGTTCAAGAAAGTGAAGTCGCTACTGTGAAAAAAGGAGCAATAAAAAATACTAATTTCAGAAAAAAATTAACAAAAAAATAGTAAGAAAAAGGAATCAGTTCTTTGCCCTGACAGTCATGTCATAGCATTGATAGGATTTTCCATCCACATGGACCTGCCCGTTCTTCCTGAACACGAGCGTGTCGCCAGGCTGGAGGTCGCTGTGCGCTTCAAGGAACTTCTTGCATCCTTTGGAAATGTACTGCCCCCTGTAGCGGCTGGTGTCCTCTTTCCTCGCTGCTGCGATGCTGACAACGAACTCGCCTCTCGGCGACCTGACCACAAAGTCCGTTTTGTAAGGCGGGAAAAACTCCCTGACCTCTTTTGGAATGTTCAGAACACCGTAGACCTTGAATGTCGGTTTCCCGCTTTTCGAGTTCATTGTATCTGGCAGCGTTATCTCCACTGTCCGTGCGTTCTTCGCGCCCTTGCCCTTTATCCTGTTCGGGTCTGGCTTCGCCTGTTGACCGTTACCCCTGCCGTTTTGCTTTATCTCGAGCACAAGCCCTTCTGCACTCAGAGTCACTGGCAGCTTCATCTTGCTAAGGTCGTAGGAGATAGTCCTTTTGCAATCTCCTATCTTCGTAGTCACTGATACGTTCAGTTCTTCATGTTTCATTCCTCTTGCCATTCTTTCACCTCTTGGTTTGTTCTTCTATCGCATTCTTGTACTTTTCCGCAAGCTCCCTCAGGCGCGGGAGCAGTTCCTGCCTGAATCTTTTCTGGCCTTCCCCGCGGAGCACTTCATCAAGCGTGAAGACGACCTGCCTTCTCGCTTCCTTTGCATCGGCGTTGGCAGCGGTTCTTTTTCCAGAAAAAACCATATCCTGATATTTGATTAGAAATGTTTAAATATGTATCGTTATGTACATTTGCAAAGAATTGCACGGAAGGCAGCTACCCTCCAAGCATCACACTGTTCGCTTTTTTCAGGAACCTCATGACCTCCGCATCCATCCCATTGAGTTCGTTTTCGGACTTGAGTGTGATGCGGTCCTTGTTTGCATCGCGTATGAGCCTGTTGAGCACAGTGCTGACTTTAGCTGCAACTTCGGGGGATCCGGTGAGCCGCACAAGTCGCTGGTCATTGTAATCTTCCCTTTTGACCTTCTCTGGCTGCCTGCTTGTCATCCATCCGAAAAGTTTGAGGACTGCGTATGCGAACTCATGCGAATCCAGGCCGCGGCTCTCTAGGAAACATGACACAGTATCCGGAACCCAGACAGATTGTATTTTCGCGAAGCTCGCTGCATCGTTCTCCGCAACAGCAACATGAACGATACCGTTCTTCTGTTCCTTCCAGTTTTCCGATTTCTTATGCTGCACTTCCTGCCCAATGCTCGCGCAGAACCCGGCAAGCATGCTTGTGAATGCTGAATCGTCGCTGCCGCAAAGAGCGGAAGGGAATCCCCTCACGAAAACCGAGAGCTTGCCCTGCTTCCTGTTTTCGTGAACATATTCGCCAATTGCATTGCTGGCAACTAGCAGCCTGCTGAGCATCTTTTCCTGCATGCCAGCTTTGGTTGCCTTTGCCATGATGTCTTTGAACAGGTTGTCATGGAATTCGTTAGGGGGAAACAGTCCGCGGGCAGATTGAGTGTCCTGTGTTTTGTGTCCCGTGTCCTGTGCCCGGGGCTCTGGGTCTTGTGTTTCGTGTTCTGGGTTTTGGATTTCTGGTTTGAAGTCCTGTGTTTTGTGTTCAGTGTCCTGTGTACTGGAAACCGGAAACTCAACACCGGAAACCCGTGTGTCCTGGCCATTGGAAACGGGACACTGGAAACCGGAAACTCCCGCGTCCTGTGCTTCCAGCATGGTACTGGACGATTTCTGATGCGCGCTTGCAATCTCTTTTGCAGAGAGCATGCCCTTCTCAAGGCAAGCCATAACAAATTCTATTGGAACGCCTTTCTTCCCCGCCTCGCGCTTTATGGACCTTGCAGTATACTCTATGCGGTCAGCCAACATATCAAGGCTACTGGATGCTGCTATTGCCGGATTCGCTCGCACGTAGCTGCGCACAAATCCTTCAGGACGCTGCATGCCCGGAAGCGCCATAACCAAACGGACAACCTCCTCTTCGTTAATGGTAAACTTGATAGGATATCGTTTCAGAAGATCAGCCATGTCTTGTGATGAAAACAATATTGAAGGCGACTTCAAAAGCAGCATCCGCAGCTCATCTTTTGGAACCCCTGCCCTGATGAGCAGGTTAAGGTTTTGCACCACCAGCGCCTCACTTATTGAATTTCTCAAAAACTGGGAAATCATCGGATATGCCATTTCCCCTTCCAGACCGAGCTCCCTGGCTACGAGCTCAGCCAGGTGCGCATATTTTTCCCTTACTTTGCTATCTTCCCTTACCCGGCGGACTTCTTGTGCTACATTATCCACAAGATCAGACATCTTCTTGATCATGAATGATGGGTTCTTGTAGATTGCGACAAGTGCGACCGTTTCACCGTATTTTGTGCGCAGCGCCTCGATATTTTCGATACAGATGCCTGGTTTTTTCAAGTAGCACTGGCTTTGAAGCAGGTGATCCACATATCTCGCCTCTGCGCCTGCATCAATAAGCTTTTGCCTGAGGTCTTCCACAGTTGCTTCTGCAGAAGCCTTCTTTGGCTGGACAGTGCGTTCTTCTTCATGTTTTACAATTGGTTTTTCTGGAACCTGGGTGCTATTCTCATCCACGCTCCTAGTATGCTTGGGCTGATCTACTGTAGATTCTACTTGGGTTCTGTTCTGCGATTCAACCGTCGGCGCTGCAGCCGCAGGCAGTTCTGCCAATAGCTTTTTCACCCGCTCTACTGCATTCGTTCTTGGAAGGATGGTTGGATTAGCAAGAAGCACAAAGGCAAGTTTGCTCCCTTCTACTTGCGATAATAGCGCATCTAACGTGCCTTTAAGTGTGCTTGGTGACCAGCTCAGGGTTGCCGCAGCTTCGAGAATGATATGGCAATGCTGCTCATGAAGCCCGAGCCGCTCTTGAAGCATATTAAGAATTATGCTATATTTCTCCGTGTTGCCCTTGTCTGCTGAAAAGACGTCTGCTTTATCCTTATAGTTTCGCAGGAGCTTTTCTGCGGCCTCGTGAGCGCCTGAGAGTGCGGAAGCATTTCTGAGAAGGACCATTGAAGTGAGGGGCTCTCCGTATTTGTTCTCGAACTCTCCGAGACGCATGAGCGCCATAATCGCATCATCGCATTTTGAGACGATCAGCTCAGCAAGCGCAGCAGGGATCATGCTCATTTTTGCCAACGCCCCCGTAAGCCATCCTCTCCCTTCGGGTGACGTACAGGTTTGGACGGGAATCGGTGTCTCTTGTTCTGTGCCCACCGTCCTGGGTTCTTTGTCAGATATCCTCTGTTCTGTTTCCAGTGTCTTGTTTTCTGTGTCTTGTGTTGTGGGCTCGGTGTCCGGTGTCCTGGGTTTTGGGCCCTGTTCAGCGCTCTGATCCTGTGACTCAAAGGGATTCTTTATCTGCTGCGCCGGCTCTGGCTTTTTCACCATCTCCTCATGCGCTTGAGAAGCGCGTTTCAGAAAAGATACCGTGGCTTCGATAGGGCGAGTGATAAGCAGGTTGACAGTCGACTTTGACAGCTCGATCACGATTTCAGGATTTGCTATCTCAGCAAGCGATGCCGAGCTCATGTTCGCACCGTGAAGCGAGTGCACTTCAACGCATATGGCTGCCAAAGCCGGCAGATCTCCGACATTCCTTGATTGCCTAAGCAATTCCGAGAGTCGGATAAGGAACGTCCGGTCTGAGAGGAGCTCTTTCTTCCTCTCAGAAAGCTCCTGGTGAAGAATCATCGCACGACTCATGAGCATTTCATCAAAACCGCTTTCGAACTTCAACCTGCGAAAAAGGTAATCCACCAGGATGTCGCAGGCAGTATCTTCGGTGCAGCATTTGGCACCGGAAAAAGTAATTTTGTTCTCTTCTAAAATAATGCCGACATCCATGCCTTGGAGCCTCGCGTGGAACTTCTCAAGTACATGCCTAAGTTGCGGCAATCTGACGGCATCTTTTATTGCTTCCCGCACGTTGATGCCAAGGTGAGTGCTGCTGTTTGCCATTTGTATCAGGATAATGAATATTATACAAAGTGATTAAAAATGTTGTGTTTGGAAGGGACAAAAAACGAATCTTAAATATTTATTTTGTTATAGCTCGTGTGGCAATGTTTATAAACATTTCATATTAATAATTAACACATGAAGCGATTACAAAACCCTCCCGGCAGCCAGACTCATCAGCCGCAGGAAAAAGAAGGCAAGAAAGCAGCTGGGACACCAGATTCGGAATGCATAAGCATGGCAGGAATTGCCGCTGCTGCAAAGGCGCTCCAAGATGCGATTTCTCAGGACGAGCATTGCAGGAAGGTAGCTTTGGCAGAGCTGGACCTCATTCCAAGAGACCAGCTTCGGGCTGCTGCAAAAAAGCTGGCTTCGGATCGCGAATTGGTAAGGAATGCGCTTCTTCTTGCTCTCAACAAAGATGCTGGGGAAGAGGGATTTCTTGCCTGCCTTGTGTTACGTGAAGCAGGAATAAATCCTGTGAAAGAGGCGTTCAGGAAACTAATGGCGGATGACGAAGCTGGGCCTGAAGCGCTGGACGCATATACAGAACTCATACGCGGAATGTTCGTAAAAGAGGGAAAAGAGGCTGGGGCAGAAGATATTGGGCAGGAGCCGAAGAATGCCCGAGATCCGGACGCAGACAAACCAGGAGAGAAAAGCATCGGCGGCGACAACCCGAACGAAAATGAGAAGGGGCAGACGCGGCTCGAATCACGCATGAAAAAAGAAGTATGGCAGCAGCTCAGGCGCGACCTTGAAGCAGTGGGAATTAGCGAAGAACTGGTTAACGAAATAATGGTGCATGAGAAAATGCGGCCTTCTTACTCCGGCAGATTGAATAGAATGATTGAAGAGCTTGGTAAAGAGGGTGCGAAGGGACTACTGGAAGAACAGAATAAAATACTCTGGATTCCGATTGATGCGCAATTTTACGAAAGGGTTAGAAGCAAGAGAGTTGTTGCTGAACGCTTGAAAGAGATGGAAGAAGAAAATCGCGCGGCAGCTGGTACTGTAAAACCTGGCACGCCGCTCACAGAAAGTGGCGATAGAAAGGAAAGTACCGAAGAGCCGAAACAGGAGCCACCTGGAGCAAGGGCTGCAAGGAGGCGGGGCAAGGAAGGCTGGAAAGAGATTGCCGATGAGCTTTGTCGCATAGGCGTATGCGCTGAAACGATAGAAAAGGTGCTCGACGATTATCAGATGAGGCCTTGCCGAATAAAACGTATTCATGAGATGATTGCGGAACTTGGCGACGAGGGGGCGAGGATTGCAATAGAGGAAAACCACAAGATTATGAGGATGCCTGAAGAAGATCATTTCCGCGGACGAGTGGCGCGCTGGAAGGAAAGGCGTGCGAGTGAAGAAGCAGATGCAAAGCCTATTGCATTGCAGGAGGCAGGAGGGCAGATAAATGAGTCAGTGCTTCCCCATGGCGCTTACCAGCATGCTCCTTCGGAACCGGAAACCATGGAGCCGCTGGCTCCAAGTCCTCCAGGTGCAACGCACCTGAAGGCCGGGCATACAGAACCGGAAACCTCCAATGTGCAACAGGACGCCACGGATCAGGAGGCAAAAGTGGATCTTTCACTGAGAAGGAAGGAGCTGCAGGAGCAGATCTGCAAACTCATCAAAAGCAAGGTCGGTTCCGCCTGCAGCGACGAAGTAGAACTCGCAACCCTGCTTGACCGTTTCCAGAAAAGCGCCCTGAACTTTTCTAAGCAAGCCGAATATGAGGCAGCGAATCCGGGAAGGTTACTTGAAGAGGAAGTGCTTGAGAATGTGCAGCTGCTTGCAGAGCGCGCTGACCTAAATGAAGCAAAGACGTTCTTCTGGTACTACGGCGCATATATTGGAAGGCCAAATGACCAAAAAAAGCATTTCATACTGGAGAGCCATGTTTTCCCGAATTTTAGGGAATCGTATGCCCGAAAGATCTGGGAGCAGCTATTCTCTTTTGGGATTGGCAGGGAGGAACGATTGATAGTTGGAACAGCTATCCAAAGCAACCCTGACAAAGCGAAAGAAGCGAGTTATGCAATTGCAAAAATTATACATAGCGGAGAGAAAGATCCGAAGGCGCTCGTTGCAGCAGCGCTTTCCGTACTTAACGAAAGCCCGAAAAGTCCTGAACCCGATTCTCCATCCACGCCTCCTGGGAAACAGGACACAGGAGTTACCGGTTTCCAGTCTTCTGTTTCCAGTCATGAACACGGAACTCTAGATACAAAACATAGTACACTGAACACAGGACATGGGACACCGAACACTGAACACAGAAGGCACGCTCTTGCCCCTATCGAGCTTCCCTCAAGGTGGGAAAGGCAGCTGGCAGCCAGGGAGTCCATCCGTTCGATGATAATCAGCAAGCTCGAAAGCTTAGATGGCAATGGGAAGCGGGCGGAACAAGTGGCAGGAATTGTCATGAGCCGGGCGCTAACCTCCTCATTCAAGATGAAAGATTCCCAAGCATCAGGCATGACACTGGAGGAGATTGTGGAGAGGCGAGTCCGTGTTTACCTTTCGATTGCAAGTTCCGAGCGTGCAAGGCTGATGCTCGAGCAGAAGGCCGGGTGGTTCGGCAGCCAGGAAGCGCTCGGCGCATTTCCCGGGTTTTTGGAAGCCGAACTGAGGAGCCAGTGTGCAACAGTTCTAAACTGCGCTGAAGGCAAGAGTCTCTGGAAAGAGCTTGCTGTTGCAGGAGCAGATGCGGCTACGAGGGCAGAGATAATTCTAAAAATAGGGATTGATATGGATGCGCTTCGCACTGCACACGAGCGGCTCGCCGCATACTCTGGCACACTTGATGCTGCTGCGCTCAGGAAAGCGATAAGCTATCTTGGGGGGCGCCTTGCTGCAGAAGATAAAGAGTTCTCTGAGGCGAACGCCAGGTTCCTGATCGTGGATGCGGCGCTCGATAGCCTTCACAGAACCGGAATAGATGGTGCAGTGCTAGACGACATGCGAAATGTCCTGCTCTCGCTTCCTGAGGCGCATTTCACGAAGGCATGCGAGCAGCTGAGCGGCATTGTTCGGGACGGTATTGGGGATAAGGCATGTGGTGTGGCTGGATTGCTCAAAGGGATTGTGGTCATGGCTCCTGAGCCGCAGATGATGGAAAAAATCCCGATGGAAGCGGAAAATATAGATAGTGTTGGCAAAAAAGCGGGATGGGAGGAATCACAAGACAGGGCGATGCTGGAGGATACCGCACGAAAGACGTTTGGGGAATCTGTAAACGACGCTCTGGTGGATGCTCTTTATGCAGAACAAGAAATGGCTCGGGCGAGAATGGAAAGGATAAATGAGAGCATTGGCACCGGATCGGCAAGCCCGCTTGTTTCGCCGCTTCTTGCCAAGGCAATCGCGCTTTTCGAGCAGGATTTCACGGCCGCGCTCCAGGAAGCCCGCGCGCGGCTGATCAATTCGGAACTTTCCAGGCTCGGGGTTCGTGCTAGCGAATGCCAGGGAATCACAGTCGCCGCGAGAACGAAAGAGAATACTCCGCTTCCGCGCATACTTAAAAAAATCAGGGAGCTCGCGGATCCGGAATCCGGAATAGGCCCTGATTTTGGCCCGGTTGTGTCCGCATTTCAGGAACGGAACCGACTGTTCCTGGATGCGGATTTTTTCCGGGAAAAGAAGGAGGTTTTAGTTCGGGAAAGGAAAGCCCGCTTGGAAACGATAAAATCAGCAATCCCCCGGCACTTCACCGACACTTCGGGTATAGACGAGGTGATATCAAAATTGCCGAGCACTGAGATCGTGTCGAAACTCGAGGTAATCCGCCGGGAGTATGTAATGGAGCAGCGCGTTACTCTGGCCGGGCTAAGCCCGCTAATGCTGCTTAACGAGCTTGATGTAATCCGCAACGCAATCAGCTGGAGGCTCCGTAAGAAGGTTGAGGCAAAGGGCCCTCTTGCCAGGAGCGTTACAGCGGAAACCAGGGTGCTGCTCGAGGAGATAGGCGAGGAATTGAAATCTGAAACCCGCGATGTAGAAATGGAAGTTGCAGCAGGGACTTGTCAAGGGCCAGGGTCTTGCGCTCAAGCAGCTTTGCGCCTGAAGGATATGGTAGCGCTGTTTGGCATGATATGTGCACAGGAAATAACCGGAAATGATGTAACGATTCTTACCTGCCAGGAAGAAGAGTATAACAAAAGGATAGAGTACCATATGGAGATGGACAGCCTTACAAGGCAGCTCAAGGATCTACAGATTTCAGAAGAAGCTGTGCAGGCAATCAGCAACAGTTGCGCTGACCCATGGCAGGCAAGGATGAATGCTGAGCGTACCATGCGCGAGCTTGGCGCACAAGCCGGCAAGTACATCACGGCCCATCCTGATGCACTCCTCCAGGGAGAGAAAGAGCTGGATGACGCACTGCTCAGTGAGCTGATGAAGGATGATGAAATCGACTGTTCTGAAGCCGAGCCGGAAACGCAGGAAAAACAGTGCGAAAACGGGGAAGCGCAAGGCGCAGGGAAGGATGCACCTGGCTTCGCTGAACTGAACAGGGAGTGGAAGAGCGCGCTCGATGGAATCCGGGGAGAGTACAAGCGGAATATTGCAAGCGTCATGTCACGGCAAGGTATTGTTGTTCCTGACCACCCGAAGTGGATAATCGAAATTGTCGAGAATCACGCATCGGAGCTGGGCAGGGAAGCAATAAAAGCAGTTAAGCAGCACTTTGAGGTTGCCGATGAGCGCAGCCTTGAAGCCATTATCCGAAGCGTGCAGTTTGACACCCAGACTGCAGGAGAGATACGCAGATATGGAATCGAGCCTGTTGATATCGCGATTGCGATATGCAAGGGATTCGATTACAAGGTTAATAAGGACGGCTGCACCATCAAAAGGACAGAGC
>Ga0315281_10002580_pt1 | contig 26826 bp, 27 predicted proteins | sample YL17G07_0_MG_FD_204540 | JGI IMG/M metagenome (GOLD analysis project Ga0315281, IMG submission 204540) | Sediment microbial communities from Yellowstone Lake, YNP, Wyoming, USA - YL17G07_0 | ecosystem: Environmental > Aquatic > Freshwater > Lake > Sediment | place: USA: Wyoming | collected... | reverse complement strand
GATCTGGAGGTCTCCGACGTCCAGCTCAAGGGCGATCCCGTCCAGGTCGAGCGGCGAGGTGGCCCTCGCCACCGTTTTTTTGATATCATGCCACCAGGGAGACTGGACCCCGATCTCCTGGTAATCCTTGGTGAACGCGATGAGCTTCCGGATGGTCCAGGTCGAGTCCCATGCCCGGGAGAGAAGTGCTGCGGTATCCACATCACTGACCCGGTCCCGCACGAGGCCCAGGTAGCCGGCGAGGACGTTCAGCTGGTTCAGGACGTCATGGCGGGTGACGTTCGAGAGGAGGTTCAGCTTCCGGTTCGCGGCAAAGAGCGCTTCTTCGGCCCGCTTCCGGTCTGTGATATCATTTCCCACGGAGAGGAGTTCCACGAACTCCCCCTTCTCGTTGTAGATGGCCCGGTTGGTCCAGGAGATCCAGACCCGTTCCCCGTTCTTCTTGATGTTCTCGTTCTCATTGTTCCTGTACCCATCCGGGTGCTCCCTGATCTCCCGGATCATGGCCACAAGGTCCCTCCCCGCGCTGTCGCTTGCCGGGACGATGGTGCCGATAACATTCCTTCCCAGGATCTCCCCGGCGGAGAAGCCAAAGAACCTCTGGGCGAAGTCATTGAAGAAGGTGATGTTCCCCTCCTTATCCGAGCGGAAGATGATGCTGTTCGCGTTCTCCACCAGCCCCCGGTACTTCTCCTGGGAGAGACGGAGGTCCTCTTCTGCCCGCCTCCGGTCCGTGACATCGGTGATCCCCTCGAGCACCTGGATCACCCGTCCCTCCCTGTTCCGCACGGGCTGGGTGATGATATGGTACCATCTCCTGTCGAGGGGGTCATAGCGCTCGTTCTCCTGGACCGTGCCCGTCTCGAAGGTGCGGATGGTCGGGCAGGGCTCGCACGGATGGTCCAGTCCTTCATAGAACAGGTGGCAGGAAGTCCCCACGGGTTCCCGGCCGGGAAAGAGCCGCCGTGTCTCCTCGTTCGCCCACGCGATGGTGAAGTCCGGGTTGATGAGGGCAAGGCCCGTTTTCTGGGCCGAGAGGATGACCCTGAACTGGTCCCTCTCCTTCCTGATCGCAAGCAGGGACCGGTATTCCTCGACTGCCCTGATGACGGCCATGCAGAGGTTGCCCGGGAGGAGACCTCCTTCTGTCCCGGTATCGATGAAGGCCGATACGCCATTGTTGAAGGCGTCCATGGCCGTCTTCATGTCAGGCCTCTCTGCGAGGATGATAAAGGGCGTCCTGTTGCCATCACACCGGAAGCTCTGGAGGAGGGCGATCCCGTTCATCCCCGGGAGGCGCAGCCCCGAGACGATGGCATCGAACACTGAGATCTTCAGCCTTTCCAGGGCCTCCTCGCCCGACCGGGCCATCTCGACCCTGAAGCCCCCTTCCGATTGCAGGTCGTTCCTCGCATATTCTATGAGATCAGGATTGGAGAGGACGATGAGGACCCGGATATCTGCAGGTTCCCCTGACGATTGCTCATTCTTCCCGGACTTGTTGCCTTCCTCCGTCATGCGGCCGCCGATTCGCTGGTTTCGCCTCCACGGTCCTGGTCCTTGCGCCGGTAGCCCTCGAGGAGGAGCGTGGTGATGTTCTTCACCGGCCTCTTCGAGTGCTCGCCAATATGGAACTCGCAGAAGGGGCACGAGGAGATCACGCATTCCACGCCAGCCCTCTCGATCTCCTCTACTTTCTTCTTGGCGAGGGCCTTCGAGACCTCGGGCTGGCCAGACCGGGTCCCTCCCCCGGCCCCGCAGCACTTCACCGGCAGCTCGACCAGCTCAGCGACCCGGGCGATGAGCTCCCGGGGTTGTTTCTGTATCCCCTGGCCACGGAGGAGGTGGCAGGGGTCATGGTAGGCGACCCGGATCGGCAGCCGGGCAGGCTCTTCGATCCCGATCTCGGTGAGGATCTCGTTCACGTCCTTCACCGCGAAGGGGGTGAGGTAGTCGTTCTTCAGGGTGGACCCGCAGCCGGCGCACATGGTCATGACGGTGTCTATCCCCCGGCAGGTGAAGGCTGCGATGTTCTTCTCCATGAGGTCAGGGAGGATGTCGGTCTGGCCTGTCCGGATGAGGGGGGAGCCGCAGCAGACCTGTTCGTGCGGGATGATCACCCGTATTCCGTTCCTCGAGAGGACCTCCATGGCGTCGAGGGCCGCCTGGGGGAGGCGGTCGTTGTACATACACCCCACGAAGAAGCCCACGGTCCCCCGGACCGGGCCTGCGGGCTCGATAACCTCGGGGACCTGGTCGAGGAAGGTCGGCTGGTTCTTCGGGACCGACCGGCCAGTATCCCGGATGAGGGTTGCGACCTCCGCGTGCCTTGGCAGGGTGAGCCCCCTCCTGTTCGCGATCCTCCTGAGCTTCTCGATGGCTTTTCCGGGGATCTCGATCTTCTTGGGACAGACCTTCCAGCAGTGCTGGCAGGTGGTGCACGTGAAGAGGCCGTCGCGGATAGCATCGGTGATCCGGTCGCAGGAGTCCCGGGGGTCGATGGCAAGCCGCATCTCCTGTTTCATGGAGAGGGGGCCTGCAAACTCGGCGACCTCCATCGCCGGGCAGACCGAGACGCACGCCAGGCACTCGATGCAGGACCTGAGCGGTTTCAAGGCCTCGACCTCCTCCCGGGAGGGGATGCATTCCACCTCCTTCGGGGTGATGGATGCGATCTTTGCAAGGACCGGCTCCATCTCCACGAGGAGGTCCTTCTTCACCGGGAGGTTCAGGGGCTCGATGACCATCCCGTCCCGGGCCTCGGTCATGCAGGCAAGGACCGGCTCCCCGTTCACCCGCACCGCGCAGGAGCCGCACTGGCCGGTCCCGCAGCAGTAGCGGTACGAGAGGGTCGGGTCCTCTGCATGGATGGCGTGGAGGAGGTGAAGGACCCTGGCCCCCTCCTCGACCGCCACGGTATAGGTCTGGTACCGGGAGCGCTGGTCCTTTGCGGGATTATGACGGTACACCGTCACCGTGAAACGCTTCATCATGGCACCTTCCGTTCCTCGATCCCTGCCCGGTGGAGGGAGATGTATGTGTGGCCGTACGGGGAGTTTGCCGCATCCCAGCTCTGGAAGATATCGGTCCGCATGTGGGCCCCCCGGGATTCGCCCCTGAGGAGGGCCGACCGTATCACGAGGGATGCCACCAGGCACATGTTCTGGACCATGAAGCACTCGGCACGGTTCAGGAGTGTCTGGGCGAGGAGCTTCTTCTTCGCGAGCTTCTCCACGTCCACAAGGGTCCGTTCCAGGTCATGGACATTCCTCGTGATCCCTGCCCCGTTCCACATGGCCTCCTGGAGCTTCTTCACGACGGTGACCGGGTTCACCCCGCCCGAATGAAACTCGTCGATCTTCCGCCGGTAATTCTCGAGCTGCCGCGGGTCGATCCGGGTCCCCCGGGACGGGGCTTTCCCTGCCGCCTCGCCCGCCCGCTTCCCGAAGACCTGGGTCTCGGCGAGAGAGTTCCCGCCCAGCCGGTTTGCGCCGTGGACCCCGCCCGCGGCCTCGCCGCACGCGTAGAGGCCGGGGACCGTGGTCTCGCACTTCGGGGTGATCCTGAGGCCCCCCATGAAATGGTGGGCGCTCGGCGCCACCTCCATCTTCTCCTTCCGGATATCGATCCCGAAGGCGAGGAACTGCTCGAGCATCATCGGGAGCTTCTCCTCGATCTGCTCAGGGGGGAGGTGGGTCACGTCGAGGTAGACGCCGTAATGGGGGGTTGCCCTGCCCTCGGCGATCTCCCGGGCGATGGACCGGGCAACGACGTCGCGGGTCGAGAGCTCCATCCGCTCGGGGTCATACCGCTCCATGAACCGCTCGCCCTTCGAGTTCACGAGGATCCCGCCCTCGCCCCGCACCGCCTCGGTCACCAGCCGGCCCCGGGCATCGTAGGGATAGACAGCCCCCGTGGGATGGAACTGGACCATCTCCATGTCGATGAGCTCCGCTCCCGCCCTGTAGCCCATCGCGAACCCATCACCGGTGCCTGTAGCGGAGTTGGTGGAGATGTCATAGATCCTCGACGCTCCCCCGGTGGCGATGATGGTGGAGTCGGCCTGGAGAGACATGAGCTCGCCGTTCCTGTCGAGGGCGACCGCCCCGACCACCCTCCCCTCCCTCTTCAGGAGATCGATGATGGAGACCTCCTGGAGGACCGAGACGTTGCTCGCCCGGAGGCGCTCGAGGAGGGTCATCATTATCTCGTGGCCCGTCCTGTCCCCCGCATAGCAGGTCCTCGCGATCCGTTGGCCGCCGAAGGATCGCTGGGCGAACTCCCCGCCCTCGGTCCTGTCAAAGACCGCTCCCCACCTTACGAGCTCGAGGAACCGCTCCGGCGCCTCGTTCACCAGGATATCCACGAGCTCCGGGTCGTTCAGGTAGGCCCCGCCCCGGATGGTGTCCTCCTTGTGGAGCACGCAGGAGTCGCCCTCCTTGAGGGCCGCGTTGTAGCCCCCCTCCGCCATGGGGGTGCACCCGCCCTTCCCGGCGAGGGACTTGGAGACGAGCACCGCATCCCCGTGCTTCTCGGCCTCGATGGCCGCCCGCACGCCGGCCCCCCCGCTCCCGATGACGAGGACGTGACACTCCACCGTATCGTCTGCACGCATCTTATTAGTACTTGGATCGTATATAGATAAAAACTGCAGGGATTGCGAGGGGATCTATGAGGCTCCTGATGAAATTCGGAGGTACCTCTGTCGGGGACGGGGACCGCATCAGAAAGGTGGTGGATATCCTCGGGCCGTACCCTGAGGAGGGGCACGAGCTCGGGGTGGTCGTCTCCGCCATGTCCGGGGTGACGAACCAGCTCATCGAGATGGCGAACGAGGTGGTGACCTGCAAGGAGAAGCCCGGGATCGAGCCCTTCATCACCCAGCTCAGGGACAGGCACCGGAAGGCCCTCGAAATCGCTGCCCCAGATTACCTGGAGGAGACCGGCCGGATCCTGGAAGGGAGGCTCTCGGATTTGAGGAACATGTTCATGGGCCTGAACAACCTGCGGGAGCTCACCCCCAGGTCCCGGGACTACATCATCTCCTTCGGGGAGCGCCTTTCGGCACCGGTCCTCCGTGCCGCCCTCCGGCAGCGGGGCATCCCCTCGGTGGTCCTCGACGGCTGCGAGGCGGGGATCACCACCACCGCCACCCATGGCGACGGGATCGTCATCCCCGAGTCCGAGGCAAAGATCCGGTCCCGCATCCTCCCTCTCCTCCAGGACTCGGTGCCGGTCATCATGGGCTACATGGGGTGCACCCCGCAGGGGATCACCACCACCCTCGGCCGGAGCGGCTCGGATTACTCGGCCACGGTCGTCGGGGCTGCCATTGGCGCCGATGAGATCTGGATCTGGACCGACGTGGACGGCATCATGACCACCGACCCCCGCCTGGTCCGGGAGGCCCGCGTCCTCCCGATGGTCTCGTACCTGGAGGCGATGGAGCTCTCCTTCTTCGGTGCAAAGGTGATGCATCCCCGCTCCATCGAGCCTGCCATGAGAAAGGAGATCCCCATCAGGGTGAAGAACACCTTCAATCCCTCCCACCCGGGGACCTGCATCACGAAGGAGAAGCGGAAGGACCGCCGGGTGGTGAAAGCCCTCACCCATATCACCGGAGTTGCCCTCATCAACGTGAACGGCGCCCAGATGATCGGGAGGCCCGGCGTCGCCCGGGCCATCTTCACGGCCCTCGCCGACAGGGAGGTGAACGTCATGATGATCTCCCAGGGGTCCTCGGAGGCGAATATCTCCATCATCGTCGAGCTCGATCACATGGAGATCGCAGCCGAGGCGCTGAAGCCGATGGTGGAGCAGGGGATCGTCCGCGAGGTGACCGCGAACCCCGACGTCGCCGCCGTTGCGGTGGTGGGGGCCGGGATGATCGGCACCCCGGGCATCTCCGGAAGGATCTTCACGGCCCTCGGCCTTGCAGGCGTGAACATCATGATGATCTCCCAGGGGTCCTCGGAGGTGAACATCTCCTTCGTGGTGAAGGAGTCCGACGGCCCGAAGGCGGTGCGGGTCCTCCACGATGAGTTGAGGCTCTCGGAGGAGCAGGATGGGTAGGGAGACCTACCGCGCCGCCGGAGTCGACATCGATCTCGTCAAAGAGGCAATCGGGGCGCTCACGGGCAAAGTGACCTTCCGGAGGAAGGGACCCTACGGGATGCTCGGCGGCGTCGGTCACTACGCGGGCCTCATCGGCTTCGGGGGGCATGTCCTCGCACTCACCACCGATGGCGTCGGGACGAAGATGCTCGTCGCTGACCATGAGAAGAACTGGCGGACCGTCGGGATCGACTGCATCGCCATGAACGCAAACGACCTCTTTGTCATGAACGTGGAGCCGGTTGCCTTTGTCGATTACATCGCGACCGACCGGCTCTCGGTGGAGAAGATGGCCCAGATCGGCGAGGGCCTGAACGAGGGCGCCCGGCTCGCCAACCTGGACCTTGTCGGGGGAGAGACCGCCCAGCTCCCCGGCCTCGTGAACGGCCTGGACCTCGCCGGTACCTGCCTGGGTGTGCAGGAACGGGAGAAGGTCGTCACCGGCGAGAAGATCCGGCCGGGGGACTGCATCGTTGGCGTTCCTTCGAGCGGAATTCACTCCAACGGCCTTTCGCTTGCACGAAGGGTCGTGGAGGGGTCTGGCGGGTATAAGGAGCGCCTGTCGGGCGGGTTGACACTCGGAGAGGCCCTCCTCACCCCGACCCGGATCTACCGCGAGAGCCTTGATGTATGCCGGAGAACCGAGGTCCACGGGATGTGCCACGTGACCGGAAGCGGCCTTCTCAACTTCTCCCGTCTCGCCCGGTATGGCTTCGAGTTCACCGATCCTCTCCCTGTCCATCCGGTCTTCACGTACATCCAGGAGAAGGGAGAGATCGATCCGGTGGAGATGTACCGTACCTTCAACATGGGTATGGGGTTTGCCTACATCCTTCCCGATGAAAGGGCTGGAGAGCTGCAGAAGCTCATTCCGGGATCCCGTGTGGTGGGCGAGGTCGTGAGAGAGGCCCGAATCCGGGTCAGGGGTCTCTCTATCCGCTAAGCCTGGGACTTATTGCTCTCCCTGCTCCTGGCAGACAGCGATCCCGCTCTTCTTCGCCTTCTCGGAGACGATGGCGGAGTTCCCCGAGGGATCCTCGATGGAGAGGGTGAAGGGTAAGCTTCCCTCCCTCGCGAGTTCTATCCGCCTGCGGAAGACGAGGGCGTTCTCCCGCTCCTCCCCCTCGGCCCAGGTAAGGACACCGGAGACGACATCGTCTATCCTGTCGATGACCCCCTCGACGTTGGAGACGAACCCCTCGCAGGCCGGGCCCGGGTCGATCTCGACCCCGAGCTCGGGTATCTCCACCCTCGCCGAGGCGGACCGCACCACCCTGACCATGAGGTCCTCCGGCGCCTCGACCCGGATCTCCCAGCGGGCAGGCTCGCCACCGGCAAGTACCATAGTATCGGCGTGGCGGTAGCCGCACTCGCACCTTGCGCTCACGATGAGGATATCGGAAAAATAGGGGATATTTTCTGTCTGGTAGAGGTATTGGATCTCCCGTTCACAGTATGGACAGCGGCCCTGGACGACATTCTGCACTAGGTGGTTCCGCCCCCGATCTTGTCCCGGGCGATCTTCACGGACATCGGGGTGATGACCACGTAGCGCTGGTCGCCGAGGCCGACGATGTCCCCGTTCACGTCCTTAGCCACGTCTTTTAAGTCCTTGAGGACCCGCTCGTACGTGATCTTGTCCATCTTCAGCCGGCCGATATCAATGATGACGATATTCCCGTTGTAGACCTCCTCCTTCACCTTCGGGGTGTCCTTCAGGTCACCGATGGTCGCCACTTTGACGTACATAGTGGCGGGCTGGTCAGTCATCGCCCCCTCGAAAGAGGTGAGGTCCAGCTCCATGTAATCGTCCTGGCCGGTGGGAGGGCTCCGGCCGATGATGCTGTCAAGGAGTTTACTCATGAAAAGATTATTATAACGCGTTCTGTTATAGGTCTTTCCCTACCTTCTGCCGTGAAGTGACAGCCGATTGAAAAATAAGGACAAATGAGTTCTGAGTATCTCGTCCCTACCATCATAAACGCAGGTTAAGGTTCAATCTAGTCGTAGGTTGTATGATTCATAATTTAAAAAGGGGGCCCTGAAAAAAAGTTCTGGTAATGCCCTTCACGTTCCTATGTTGTCTTCTGAAGGGCATCGTTCTCCGCTGCCGGGCGGTTCCGCTCTCGACACATCCTGATGTGAGAGAAACGCCCGGCACCACATGCAAGAATTACCCGGCAATACGGGCACTTGCGGGAATCTGCCGGTGTCCGATACGAGTGTAGTCTTTTCCCCGTGCGGTTCATCAGTATCGCCTCCTGCGATATCACACATGATATCAGAGATATTGAGGTTTGAGAGGCCTGAGAAAAAGATGGGTCATGCTCGCCAGAACCACTCTTCTCCGAGTGGTGACATGGTTGATGCCAGCATTACGGTCTTCCCTGTGGCCTTCTCCACGACCACAAGAAGGCCTTGCACGAGCCCTGCTATATTGAACTTCTCCCAGATGGCACGACAGCTGAAGACCTCCTCGTGCAACCGGGCCATCCTGAGGATCCACCGGTCCTCATCCTCGACCGGGGCCGGCTCCTGCAAGATCACTCCTTCACCTCCTGCGGTATTTCAATGGTGCAGTTGGCTTATGAGAAGATGAGGATATCCTTTCTCTCCTGCCTCTTTTCGCCTTTTTACTTTTAGACGGGATATTTACTTTTGAATTACTTTTTCTCTTACATATTCGTCCTTTATCTCAATTAGATGTCGAAGTTCGCCTCGTCCCTGCTCCAACCGAACAATCCTTCGAGGGGGGGGTTCCCCGATTTCGTCTCCATCTGTCGATATACGGGAAATGGTGGCTCCGTCAAGATAAAAAAACCTGAATTTTTGAGGAAATGGAAAGAAGTTTAAATATTGACTGATATAGTAGTGTGTTGGGTGAAATTGAATGGTTGATTTACCAATTGCGGCAGTGATTCGCATTGCCAAGAAGAACGGGGCCGAGCGGGTCGGGAAAGATGCCGCTGCTGCTCTCATCGTTAAGGCCGAGGCCTATATCGTGAATCTAACGAAGGAGGCGAACCTCCTCGCCAAGCACGCCGGAAGGAAAACCATCAAGGAAGAGGATATTGATCTCGCAGCGAACACGACCGTATATTTTTAGACGTTCGCCGTCCTTAGGATTCGGCATCCTAACGACTGCCTTTTTATCGCGTTTTATGTAAGGGTATCTCTCTCCTGTGCGCTTAAAGTTCCAGGGCCCAGAGGGCGTCCCCGACATGGTGGATGGTCTTTGCCATCTTTCCCTTGGCCTCCCCGCAGATGGCCGGGCCGTCGAGGAGGGCAATAACGACGGCGAGGGCCTTCCTGTGCCGCTCCTCGACGACGATGGCCGGGGATCCCTTCCGGACATCGGGGGTGACCGAGACGATGCCGGGCCGCATCACATCGGCACCCTTGGCGACGTAGGGGACGGCCCCCATGTCGACGACGATGGTCCGCTCGGGGAAAGGCCGTTCGATGGCTCCCCGGACGGTGGGGAATGCCCAATCCCCGGTCTTTATGAGGAGCGGTTTCTTGTCCACCAGGTAGAGGACAAAGGGCGAATCGATCTCTGCCATCTCCACCCGGTCCGAGCGGAACTTCGCCGCAGAGGGGCCGATCTCCTTCTCGAGGAGGGTAAAGAGTTCGGCGAGCTCGTCCTTCCGGATCGTGTGCCGTTTCTTGACCGTAAGAGCCGCCATACGCCGTTCCTTCGCCCTGAAGCGCGAGTACCGTTGTAATACGCATCCTCGTTATATTTATCTATCTTCCTTGCGCACTATGAGTACCCCAGGGAGCGATTGTCCAGGGAATTTTTATGACCAAGAGACCGATGGAGATACTCGATCAGGCGCTCAACCGCCAGCCGGTCATCGTCTCCCTGAAAGGGAGGCGGGAGATCCGGGGCATCCTTCAGGGCTACGATGTCCACATGAACCTGGTGCTGGACAAGGCCGAGGAGGAGGCAGGCGGGGAGACCCGCAAGCTCGGCACCCTCATCGTCCGGGGGGACAACGTAATCTACATCTCACCAATCGTGGGGTAAGGGAGAGAGAGGTTTATCCATGTCAAAGGGAACGCCCTCAAAAGGGAAGAGGCAGCACAAGGTACATATCGCATGCAGGCGGTGCGGGAGTATCTCATACCATGTCCGGCACAAGACCTGCTCATCCTGCGGTTTCGGGCGATCGGCCCGGCTCCGTGGCTACCGGTGGATGACCAAGAAACCGAAGATTCCTACTCATTAGAGGGGGGGTATGTGCGGGATCGTTGGCATCGTTGATGCTGGCGGTGTATCACATTCCCTCTACTATGCCCTCTTCGCCCTCCAGCACCGGGGCCAGGAGAGCGCCGGTATCTCGACCTGGGACGGGTCCTCTTTTTACAAGTACAAGGGCATGGGCCTTGTCTCCGAGGTATTCTCCGACCAGAACCTCGGGGAGCTGAAGGGCCACATCGGCATCGGGCATGTCCGGTATCCCACCACCGGGGCGAACCTCCCCGAGAATTCCCAGCCATTCAACTTCCGTTTCCAGGACCACCACTTCGCCATCGCCTACAACGGGAACCTGGTGAACGCGAAGGAGCTCCGCACAGAGTTCGAGCAGCAGGGCGAGATCTTCTCCACCACCACAGATACCGAGGTGGTTGCCTCCACCATCGTTGACGAGTTCAGGCGATCGGGAAAGATCGAGGAGGCCATCATCCACTGCATGCACGTGCTTCGGGGGTCGTACTCCGTGGTCCTGATGCTCGACGGGATCCTCTATGCCTTTCGGGACCCGGTGGGGATCAAGCCCCTCTGCATCGGGACCACGGAGAACGGGTTCATAGTCGCCTCCGAGAGCGTCGCCATCGATACCCTCGGGGGCACGCTCATCCGCGACGTTGCACCTGGGGAGCTCTTCCGGATCACGGAGAAGGGCTTCGAGGCCATGCAGATCGCGGTCGCCGACAGGAGGGCGCACTGTATCTTCGAGTACATCTACTTCGCCCGGGCCGACTCCGTCATCGAAGGGAAGCTCGTCTATGACATCCGGAGAAAGATCGGGGCCTCCCTTTATGACGAAGCCCCGGTCAGGGCGGATCTCGTATCACCTGTCCCCGACTCGGGAACCTCGGTTGCCGTAGGATTCGCCCACCACTCCGGGATCCCCTACCTGGAGGCCCTCATGAAGAACCGGTACACGGGGAGGACCTTCATCAAGCCCTCCTCCGAGGAGCGGGAACGTGCGGTGCGGCTCAAGCTCAACCCGATCATCGGCCACATCCAGGGGAAGAGGGTCATCCTCGTGGATGACAGTATCGTCCGGGGGACCACCTCCCGGCGGATCGTCGGGCTGATGAAGGAGAGCGGTGCTGCAGAAGTCCATGTCCGGATCGGGTCACCCCAGATCATCGCCCCGTGCTACCTCGGGGTGGACATGCCCACCCGGGAGGAGCTTATCGCGAGCACGAGGCCGGTGGACGAGGTGAAGGACTCCATCGCGGCGACAAGCCTCCACCACGTCTCCCTGGAGGCCCTGGTGAAGGCCATCGGGATCGACCGGGAGAACCTCTGCACCGGGTGCCTCACGGGGAAATACCCCCTCTCCATCGAGGGCGAGTCGTGCCTCTCCCGGAACATCGACTTCGTGGTGGGGAGCTACCAGGCGAAGCTCGGGTCCTTCCCCCCGGACAAGACCGCTGCATGAGTCGCGGGGAGACCCAAGTAACATAGCGAGGGATGGATTTGAACCATCGATCTACGGGTTATGAGCCCGTCGGGATATCCTGACTACCCCACCTCGCTTCCAGAAAGGCACCATACTATTCTTGATGATTCGAGATATACTTTGCTGCGTTCCTTCGGGAGACGGACGGCACAGGATCTGGTTCACTGCAGGGCTTCCCGCCCTCACCAGGGATAAATACCGGATGGAATCAATACTCTTCCCCATGGATGATGATCTCCAGAGGATCCGGGAGAAGAAGCTCGAGGAACTGAAGCGGGGTTTTACAGAGAAACCCGCTGCGAAGCCCGAGGGACGGGTCCTCGTCCTCGACGAGCGGCAGTTCCCTGCTGCTGTTCGGGACCACCCGTACCTGGTGGTGGACATGTGGGCACCCTGGTGTGGCCCCTGCAAAATGGTTGCACCGGTCATCCAGGACCTCTCTGCCGAGTTTGCAGGGAGGATCACCTTTGCCAAGGTGAACACCGACGAGAACCAGAGGATCGCCATGAGCTACGGGATCACTGCCATCCCCACCATCCTCTTCTTCCAACAGGGGAAGCTCGTGGAGAAGGTGATCGGGGCCTACCCGAAGCAGATGCTCCGGGACCGGATCCTGCGCAGCTTCGGGATGGCTGGTTAACCCGGGTGGTTAACCAGTGCGGGTTAGCCCGTCAGGGGTTACCCGCGACGGCGTGAGCCGTACAGGGTTGACCCGGCTGGGTTGACCCGTGCCGGGTTAATCCGGCCTCTCCTTCCACTTCTCCGTGATCTTTGCGGCGAGGATGAAATCGTTCCTGGTCAGCCCGCCGCTCGCATGGGTATACAGGGACACCGTGACATGGCGCTGCCCGGTGATGCACATCTCAGGATAGTGCATCTCCTCGGCGGCGATGACCGAGATATTGTTGAGGAACTTCACGGCCTCGATGAAGTTCCTGCAGGTGAACTTCTGGACGAGGCGGGTTCCCTCAAGGGTCCAGTCCGGCACCTTCTTCGAGACCGAGAGGAGTTCCCGCCGCGTGAGGGGGGGTGTTCCGGGCTCGATGGGGGTGCACTTTTCCTCAGCCAGATCCATATACAAACGTGCTTATGGGAAGAGAAAAAGGTTCTTTCCCGTCCCTACCCGGGCATCGTCTCCCTTGAACCGTCCATGCAGGCCCCTGCGATCAGAACAAGGATGGAGATGGGGAGGGCGATGACCAGCGGGTCGATGACCTGCCAGGGCATCCCCAGAAGAGCATCGGAGCCGGTGAGGAGACGGGAGATCCCGAGGGGGGCCGACTCGGCCCGGTGAACAAAAAGGGTCCAGAAGAACCATGCGACCGCCCCGGTGATGAGGCTCGCCCGGGCCGCCCGGGCTGACGGGTTTTCCCTGAACAGGCCATAGCCGAAGGCAGGCAGGAAGGCCGATGCGGAGAGGCCGAAGAACATCGCCGTGGTCCGGGCGACGATGGAGCCGGGGAGGGTGAAGGCGAGGATGACAGAGACGAGGATCATAACGATGATCCCGGCCTGGTTTGCCCTGAGGGAGGGCTTCCTCCCCCCGAAATGCTGCCAGATGTCGAATCCTACGGCGGTACCCATCGAGTGGAAGAGGGATGAGAGGGCGGACATGGATGCAGCGAGGAGGGTGATGAGGAAGAGGACCACGAACCAAGCGGGCGTTGCAAGGTCGATGAAGCTCGGGATGATGGTATCCAGGTTCCCGCCTGCCACCGCTGCCATCGCGATCTTCCCCGTGTGCTCGTAGAAGTAGACGTTGGAGACCGCCCCTACGGTGAAAGCGACGCCCGTCACCATGAGAATGAAGATGCCGCCGATGATCACGGCCTGGTTCAGGGTGCGGGAATCCTTCGCGGTCAGGAACCGCACCGCGAGCTGCGGCTGGGCGAGGGCCCCGATCCCTACCCCGAGGATGAGGGTCGTGACCAGCGTATACCAGATGGGGGAGCCGAGCGCAGGCATGGAGGTCCAGCCCAGGTGCCCCTGCTCCACGAGGTTCGCGGGCACGAGGCCCGCCATGGAGGTGAGGGTCTCGTGGGCGGGGACCACTCCTCCCACGGCCATATAGGTGAAGACGAGGAGGAGGGTCATCCCTACGAGCATGATCACTCCCTGGAAGGCGTTTGCATACATCACGGCGATGAGGCCCCCCGTGACCACGTAGATGGCGGTGATCACGGCGATGATGATGACTGCCCACCCATAGGGCATCGAGAGGGCCCTCTCCAGGAACCTGGCCCCGCCGATGAGGATGGCCGAGGTGTAGAGGGGCATCCCCACGATGATGAGGGCTGCCGAGGCGTACTGCATGAAGCCGGACCTAAAGCGCTTCCCCATGAAGTCCGGGAAGGTGACGGCCGAGAGCCTGTGCCCGATCTCCCGGGTCCTCTTCCCGAAGACCACGAAGGCGATGAAGATCCCGATGCCGATGTTTAGGACCGTGAGCCAGATGAGCCCCATCCCGTACAGGGCGGCCGCACCGCCAAAGCCGACGATGGCTGATGTGGAGATGAAGGTTGCCCCATAGGAGAGGGCCAGGATGACCGGGTGGGCCTTCCTCCCGGCCACCATGTAGTCCTCGGCCTCCCGGGTATGCCGGTAGCCCAGGTACCCGAGGGCCATGGTGACGAGAACGTAGATCCCGGTGATAACGAGGAACGTGGTGGTATCAACGGCCATCTCAGCCTCCGGAACCCCGGTTCCAGTTCAGCAGGCCGTACAGGATACAGAGGATGGCAAGGCCTATCGCGAGGGCGTAGCCGGCCACGATCTGGGGGTCAGGGATCCCGAACATATCAACCTAATAATTTTCTAACTATGGGTAATGGCCTAATATCATTGAATCACTATATAGAATTCGATTATTTGAATTAAACTCCAGTTTTACGTCTATTTGTTGTAAATTGTATAAATCGCAAATTTTCCAGCCAATCACTTTCCAATATTTTTCTCGCTCTTCTTCGATACGCCATGCAATTAATAAATGGCGAGCATTCGAATCGATTTTCGAGCCATCGGTGTAATAAAATGACCGTAATGTACTTTCCCAGTCCTCACTGATTGCTTTTGATTCTAAGTATGTGATCCGTTCTGCGGAATCACAGATTTTCATATCGGGATATCCAGCCTTCCTGAGTAATTTCGGACGTAATTTTGTTTTCTTTAATTCTTCCACAAAAGCTTCTTCAATTCTCTTACCTACCTCATTTATTCTATTCCCCTCAAAGCGTTGGTGTATTCTTTTCGTATATTCAATAAAATTTATTGCAGCGTTAGCTAATTCCTTAAACAAATTTAGATCATTTTTGTTATTTTTCAAATCTAATTTCGAGATTTCGTATGGGGTTGTAGATCTAACAAGATCTGGAAAAGAAATTCTCCCGCTAATTTCATTAGTTTCATTAATTAATTGCCTTATTTTGGACATAACAACTAAAATGAAATGATATTCAATATTTAAAAATATTTCTTTCCTTCGTTGATTTCCTTTTGTTTATTCTTCGCTAATGAAATTCTTTTATTTGCAATTTTTATATAACCTGGATCTATTTCAAATCCGATAAAATTGACTCCTAATTCAACACACGCAACTGCAGTTGTTCCAATTCCCATAAAAGGATCTAATACCAACCTAGTTTTCGATTTCCCATGATCTTCAATGCACATCTTAGGAAGAAGAACTGGAAACACACTTGGATGTTCTCTTGATTCTTGAATTGTTTCATACGGAATAAACCAAGTATTTCCCCTATCACGTTTGTCGCCATTTTTTGACTTCCATCGGGTCACATTGCTTTTATCTTGATAAGGAACACCAATTGCCAATTTATCTAGTTCTACTGCGCCTTTTTTGGTGAAATGAAAAATAAATTCATGGCAATCGTGATGGAATCGTTTACTGTTGATAGGTTTGTAATGTCCAACCGCAATGTCTCCCTTAATATATGGATAATTACCTACTGTATCTTTCGGGATAGCAATTGATTTAATCCAATGAATCATATTTTGGAGTTTAAAGCCGATATCTTCATGTCTAAAAATATTCGCCACGTCAATAGGGATCCAAGGATCGCTTACCGTTCCTCCAATATTTAAAAAAAATGATCCTTCGTCATTTAATACTCGTTTACATGCGGATGCCACATTATGCATCCAGAGGAGATACATTTGCCGTGTTTTATTATCGCTGTATTGATTGTAGTTTATTCCAATGTTATAGGGGGGGGATGTTACGATTACATCGATACTTCCCCTATCCAAGGATTTTAAACCCTCTAAACAATCAATGGGGTGAATTTTATTTATTTCAAACTTATTTTTCATTTATTCAACCCCTAGCCCCGCATCTGAATTAACTTCGGGTTCGAGTAAAATGATTTTCACGCGTTTTCCAACCCATTCGTTCGGAACATAAATACGACCAGAATTGCCGGTTTTTTTCACGGTTTTCTCTATAATTTGATAACCTGTTATTTTAATTTCCATTTCGCGTTTCGCTAAATTCTCTTGGTTCATTATAAAATACATTGTAATTAAATAATATATGTTTTTCGTTATTATGTAATTATAAAAGTAATTCAATGGTATAATTACATTATAGCTACAAAATAATTAAAATTTCAATGCTTATCAAAAAAATCTAATTTTATATCTCCACGAGCCGGTAGGCCCTCTCCCCGAGTCCGCACTCCTCGGCATAGGCAAGCTGGAGGGAACCATCGGTATGCGCCCAGACCCCCCTGAACTTGTCCTCACCCGGCCTTCGGTGGGACTGGAGGAGGGACCCGGCAAGACCTGACTGTTTATTCACCAGGTCCAGGCTCGCGGCATCGATCGCCACCGGGTCACGGGATGCAAGGATCCCGATGTCCGGAACGATGGGGGCGTCGGACCAGGGGACGCAGTCGCAGTCCGGCGTGATGGAGAGGAGGAAGTTGAAGAACCCTGCCCGGTCACGCTTCCCCTCGAGGGCCCCGCAGGCGTACTCCACCATCCGCTCGACGAAGGGCGCGATGTCAACCATCCAGTCGAACTCGATGGCCGACTGGAGGCAGACGGTCATGCACTCCCCGCAGCCGATGCACCGTTCCTGGTCCAGCCGCACCTTTTCTTCTTCCAGGGAGAGTGCCCCTGCTGGACAGACATCGGTGCAATCCCCGCACCCCCGGCACCGCTCCTCCACCACCAGGGTGTTGGCGCGGTGCTCTTCGCGTTTACCCCTCGCCGGGGCGCACCCCATGGCCAGGTTCTTGATGGCTCCCCCGAAGCCGGCGAGCATGTGCCCCTTGAAGTGGGAGATGACCACCATGCTGTCGGCCCGGGCGATATCGCCCGCGATGAAGACCCGGTCGAAGTGCTTCCTCCCTGCCTTCACCTCCACGACATGCCCGCTTCGCAACCCGTCAGCGATGATGATCGGTGCCCCCACCACCGAGTAGTCGAAGCCATGCCCGATTGCCGTTGCGATATGGTCCACGGCATTGGAGCGACTCCCCGAGTAGAGGGTTGCGGTATCGGTGAGGAACGGCCGCCCGCCTTCTGCACGGACCATATCCACCACCTGCCGGACATACACCGGGTTCACGTAGGTGTCGCATCCGCGCTCACCGAAGTGGACCTTGATGGCACAAAGGTCCCGCTCCCGGATGCACCCGTCGATCCCTGCAGCGGTAAAGAGCCTCCGGATCTTTGCGATCCTGCTCTCCGCGTCCCCACGTGCCCGGAGCCCTGCAAAGAATACGTCGGCTGCCATGGAACGATCCGCCTCGCACCTAAGCCGGGAACTTCCCCGCCCATAAATCCTCGTTCCTCCTCTGCGGGGGTTCGGGAGCAGAACCTGAAGGTGACCCCCGCCCTTCCAGGGGATGACGGGAGGAAAGATCCCGGACTTCTGGCCATATCCAGGGGAGCCATGTCCATTCTTCATCGGGGTTCCACAGGAAATAATGGGGAAGATGGGGTCCCTATGCCATCCTTCCATGAAATATACATGAGAGAGATGCTCTTCGTATGAAAATTCCAGATTTGAGAGGTACAAGGGTTGTTATCTCCTCTGGATCACCCCTCGGTATCCTCAACCGGCACCCTGGCCGCCCTCCAGGCCCAGTGGGCGATAATATACGGATCTCTCCCCTTTCCCGATTCTCGCATATATCTTCTTCTTTTCCCGGATCCCCTTGGGGGGGGATTCCAATCTTTCCCGGCCCAATTTCCGTCGTATCCGCCTTATGGGATCAGATAAAAATGCACCCGGATATCCATTCCGATGGTTCCATGTGCTCCAATGGAAGTAAGGGGGTTGTTCTCAAGCCATTTTAAGTTATATAATATATACTTTCTTCTTTCAGAGGATATGAGAATGCCCCAGTTCCCATAATTTCCCGCTTGAATTCCCGGCGGATTCCCCTGCTGCCGGGACGTATGAAATCACCCGGATATCCATTCCGGTGGTTCCATGTGCTCCAATGGAAGTAAAGGGGTTGGAGGGGTTCCGGATCCTCGGGGCGATCCTCTACGCCCGACCGATCTCAGAGAGGAACTCCCCCATGCGCTTGAGGGCCGTGCCCAGATCCTCCCTTGAGACCGCGTAGGCACACCGGAGGTGATCCTTCCCGGTCTCCCCGAAGACGGACCCGGGGACGACGGCCACCTGCTTCTCGGTGAGGAGCCGCTCGGCAAACTCCTGGTCAGAGAGCCCGGTGGAAGCCACCGAGGGGAAGGCGTAGAACGCTCCCCTGGGAAGGTGGCAGGGAAGCCCGACCCTGTTCAGCCCCTCCACAAAGAAGTTGCGCCTGCGCCGGTACTCCCGGACCATGGCGTTCTTCTCCTCCTCTCCGTTCCTCAGGGCCTCCACGGCAGCCATCTGGCCCATGGTAGGCGCGCAGAGCATCACGTACTGGTGAATCTTGAGGGCCAGCTCGCAGACGGGTTTCGGTGCGCAGAGGTACCCGATCCTCCAGCCGGTCATGGAATAGGCCTTGGAGAACCCGTTCATGGTCACGGTCCGGTCCCGGAGCTCCGGGTGGGATGCCACGGCGACATGGGCTCCCTCGTAGGTGAGCTCGGAGTAAACCTCATCAGAGATGACCAGAAGATCATGGTCCACAACCACGTCTGCTATGGCGTTGATCTCATCAGTCCCCATGATCCCCCCTGTGGGATTGTTGGGGAAGTTCATGATAAGCACCCTGCTCTTCCTAGTAACCTTCTCCATGAGGCCGTCGGGGGTGAGCCGGAACTCATCTTTTTCACGGCATGAGACCGGTACGGGCTTCCCCCCCGCCAGGGTGACGCACGGGGAGTAGGAGACATAGGATGGCTCGGCAACCAGGACCTCGTCCCCGGGGTCGACGAGGGCGCGGATGGCGATATCGACCGCCTCGGAGACCCCGCTCGTGATCACGATCTCGTCCTCGGGATCATAGGAGATCCCATAGCGCATGGAGAGGTCCCGGGCCACGGCCTGGCGGAGGGGGAGGAGACCCTTATTTGAGGTATAGGAGGTGTGGCCCTGCTCGATGGCGTAGATCCCGGCCTCGGCCACGTTCCAGGGCGTCTCGAAGTCAGGCTCCCCGACGCCAAGGGTGATGACGTCCTCCATGGTGAGGAGGAGGTCGAAGAACCGCCGTATCCCCGAGGGCGGGATTGCACGTGCCCGCGCTGAGCCGTATTCCCTCATGATCCCTCTAGAACGTGATGGGGAGTCGCTCCCCGCCCTCCCTCTCGAAGAAGGGGTTCCCGTTCTCCTTGTAGATCTTCATGATGATGTGGGTCGCCGTCTCCCTGATATGGTCCATGGGTGCGATCTGCTCGGAGACGAACCGCGAGACCTCATTCATGTCCTTTCCGGTGACCAGGAGCTGGAGATCATAGACCCCCGAGACCAGGTAGAGGGCCTTCACCTGGCGGAAGCGAGCGATGCGCTCGGCGATCTTGTCGTACCCGAAGTCCCGCTCGGGAGCGATCTTCAGGTCGATGATGGCCGAGACCCGTGAGTTCCCGGCACGCTCCCAGTCAACAACCGCGGTAAACTTGCGGATGATCCGGGCCACCTCCATCGCCCGGATGCGCTCCTCGACCTCGTCTTCGGGGAGAGCGAGGCTTGTCGCGAGCTCCCGGAGGGGGAGCCTGCCGTTCTCCTCGAGAAGGTGGAGGATCTCATGGTCTTTCTCGTCCATGGGATCACCTGACCAATGCCTTCAACCGGTTGGCATCCAATTGCATAAGGGTATCCCGGGAGAGGCGCTGGTCCTTGGAGAGGACCTCCCAGATGCGGCCCGTGTCCATATCGAACCACATCTCCTTCGTCCTCCCGTAGCGCCCCTTGGAGACGACCCGGGTATTGATCACGCCGAGCATCGAGAGCTCGGAGACGAGGTCCGTGATCCTCCGGTTCGTGAGCACGTCCACATCCAACGTTCCGGCTACCTCCCGGTAGATCTGGAGGACCTCCCCGCTCGTAAAGATCTTCTTCCCGATGTGCTCGAGGAGGAGCATGGAGTAGAGGACCACCTTCGACTGGGTCGGGAGGGTCGAGACGCACTCGATCATGCTGTCTGTCTCGATCTTCTCCTGCGCCATCTTGACATGGTTCTCGGTCACCCGGCTCTCGTCCCCCCTCTCGGCGAGCTCCCCCGAGACCCGGAGGAGGTCGAGGGCCCTCCTCGCGTCCCCGTGCTCCTGGGCGGCGAGGGCCGCGCAGAGGGGGATGACCGGGGGATCGATGACGTTCTCCATGAAGGCGTCCTCGCCGCGCTTCTGGAGGATGTCGCAGAGCTGCGGGGCATTGTAGGGCGGGAAGACCAGCTCCTCCTCCGAGAGGGAGGAGAGGACCCGGGGGTCCAGGAAGTCGGTGAACCTGAGATCGTTCGAGATGCCGATGATGGAGACCTTTGAGTCCTTGAGATCCGAGTTGATCCGGGTCAGGTTGTAGAGGGTCTCGTCGCCGCTCTTCTTGACGAGCTTGTCGATCTCGTCAAGCACGATCACCATCACCCCTCCCACAGACTCGAGGAGGTTCTTCAGCTCCATGTAGACCTGGTCGGTGGGCCACCCGGTGAAGGGGATGTTGGTGCGCGTCCCGTCGCTTGGCCGTTCGTCGTGATCCTCGAGGTTCTTCGCGATCTGTGCGAGAACCCGGTACTGGGTATCGATCACCTCGCAGTTCAGATGGATGACATGGCACGGGATGACCGTCTCCTGGCTCGCCTTCTCGAGCTCGTCGGCGACGTAGCGGACGCAGGCGGTCTTTCCCGTCCCGGTCTTGCCATAGATGAGGATGTTCGACGGCGTCTCGCCCTTGAGGGAGGCGGCGAGGATGGAGGCGATGGTGTTGATCTCGGGCTGGCGGTGGGGGAGGATATTGGGCCGGTACGAATGGCGGAGCACCTCCCGATTCTTGAATATATTCTTATTCACGAGGTATTTCTGGAAAAGTCCCATGGACGAGTTTTCTTCGGGCATGTCTGCAGTGGAAGAAGTTGCTCCGGTGATATAGCTCCGGCCCTTCTTAAGCTAATCGTTTTCTCACTGTTTATAACCCCCCTGCTTCCTGTGGAAATCCATTCATATAGGAATGTTTTCACGAAATAAGCTGATTTCCAGATTTCTCGTGAAGCCATTTTCCCCTGTTCCTTCTGCTCGTTCCTTGGGGCATTTTGACTGGCTTAAGTAATCTACCTGCGCAACAGCGCTTCAGGGCCCACTGAAACGATGAACAATCACGGAATTGGATCCCCCTCCCCCCTTTATTTCTCATGGAGATAGAGAAATAGCCTGCCTTCAGCTTTATTTTTAATAGAAATAGCCGGTTGTTTCTCTCTTTCATAACATATAAAAATAGATCGAAATGAACCGGGAGCATGAACCCGAAGCAGGAGGAGGATCATCCCTGTTCAGCCGGATGAAAATTCTCTATACCGTCCGATATATCGCATTCCCGAATCATTCCAGTGGAAATATGGGGGTCCGGGTAAGGAGAATCCCAACATCCCTTTATCATTCCGGGTACCAACCTTCATTTCAGGCAATGCATCCTGAACACGTTCACCAGGTTACCATCACTGCGGCAGTCATCACCGTCTCGAGCAGCCGGACACCGGAGACTGACGAGAGCGGGCAGGCCGCGAGGAACCTCCTTCAGGAGGCAGGTATAGAGGTGACCTACTATGCCCTTGTCCCGGACAGGATCGAACATATCCGCACCGCCTTCGTGCTCGCTATGGACCATGCCAACTGCATCATCCTGACCGGCGGCACCGGCCTCACCCCTGATGACTGTACCATCGAGGCGGTCCGCCCGTTCCTTGAGAAGGAGATGGAGGGCTTCGGGGAGATCTTCCGGTGGAAGTCCTTCCAGGAGATAGGGACCGCGGCCATCCTGACCCGGGCCATGGCAGGAGTTTCTCAGGGAAAGGCCATCTTCTCCCTCCCGGGTTCGGTTCCCGCGGTGACCCTTGGGACCCGGGAGCTCATCCTCCCCGAGATCCGCCACATCCTCTCCCATATAGCCCCGGATCAGCGGTAAACCTCGAGGAGGGCAACCCGTTCCAGGACCAGGTCAAGAAACCGGCCGGGCCCTGCAGCCTCCAGCTCCCCGGGGGTTATCCCGAAGGCCTCCCCGAGCCGTTCTCTTTTCTGATCTGTGAGGGTCTCCCAGTCCTCGTCGACGAACTTCATGATGGCCGAGAGGTCGCGGAACGCCGCATCATCCGAAGGGCAGACGCAGACGTATGCACGGTTCACGCCCTCGTGGATACCGAACCGTTCCGCGGTGCTGCACTGCCGGCTTCCGGAAGCGTAGAGGAGTGCCTCCATCTCGAGGGAGGAGGAGATGGCTGTACCGGCCCGTACCGCCCGGAGGGCACGCGCGATGGCAGCCTCCGCATGGGCCCGCCCCGCCATCATATCGGCGTTGAAGCAGACGATCCGGGTGGCATGGGCCGTTGCCACCGCCCGGAGATCGGAGAGAAAACGGGAGCAGCCGGAGACCTTGAAGACCGCGGTGCGGATCCCGATCTCATCCCCCGTCAGGAAGGTCACCCCCGAAATGGCCGAGCACGGCCTGGCCACCTGAGGATGCCGGGGGGGGCCTCCCCAGCTGGGCAAAGACCTGCTCGGCAATGCCGCGGCCGATGATGGAAGCGAGATGGTCGACACCAGCCGCGCGGATGCCTTCGGGCCCCATGATGCCATTGTTGAAGAGTCTCCGCGCCCGCACCCGCCCGATGCCCCGGAGGGCGACCAGCGGGAGGAGCTCCGCTTTCACGCCGGATCTGACCCGTACCTCCATATCTCGGACAGGGCCGGCGAGGTGGGGGGCGAACCGCGACGAGAGCCTGCCTGCCGCGTGGACAAGCCACTGGACACTCTCTACAAAGGAGTAGATATCGCCCGGGTTGACGCCGAACCGCTCGCAGATCATGGCATCTCCCACCTCATCTGTCCAGTCCGAGAGGACAAGGGCGGTCTTTAAGGCCCTGTAAAAGGTCTCGCACTCCTCGTCCCCGAAGGAGGGGAGGGTAAGCCAGATCGCATCCTCGTGCTCGTAGAGGTATTTTTCAAGGAAGGAGAGGTCTGCCTGCCGGAGGTACAGGGTGGGCATGTCCGGCGTCGAACAGAGGAGGTGGAGGAGGCCGATCGCGGTGAAGTTCTCCACCCGGGCGAGGCAGCTCGAAATGGCCTCCGCGCTCCTCGGGTCCAGGTAGAGGCGCGAGACCAGGGTCCCGAGCTCGGTGGCCGAGACATCGTCCCCGAGCCGGACCACCATCTCGGACCTCTCCAGAAAGGAGAGGGCGGAGTCCACGACCTCCTCGAGCCCGCGCCGGTTCCGGTTCTCGTGGACATAGAAGGTGCGGTCAAGGAACCCCATGACCTGCCCCTCGGTGGAGGCAAAGCCGGTGGCGACGAGGGAGAGGAGGTGGGTGCAGATGGCCTTTGCTGACCCGCACTGCGAGTGGACATCCTCGGGCGGGGCCTCGATGTAGGCGCAGGTGAGGTCCTGCACCGCGTCCCGGTCCTTTGCGATGAGTACCGCCTCGCCATAGGGGTCAAGCCGGGGGCGCCCTGCACGGCCGGCCATCTGGTGGTACTCCCGCACGGGGATCGGAGCCATGCCCTCCCCCGCGCGGTAGCGGAGGTAGTCCCGGATGATGACCCGGCGGGCAGGGAGGTTGAGCCCTGCGGCGAGGGTGGGGGTCGAGGCGATGCACCGGATCTCGCCGGCCCGGAACCCGGCCTCCACGATCTTCCGCTGCTCCCTCCGGAGCCCGGCATGGTGGAACGCCGCGCCCCGTTCGACGCATGCAGCGAGAGACTTATCCATCTCGGTCTCGGTGAGGCCAGCAAGTTCCCGGGAAAAGGCGGCGAGGGCGGGAGAGGCACGCTTGAGGGCAGATGCGGCCCTCTTTGCGAAGGCCTCGGCGTTGCGCCGGGAGGAGACAAAGACCAGGCACTGCCCTCCCTCGGCAACCGTGTCCAGGCAGAGGTTCAGGTCATCGAACTTCGAGACGCTCTCCACCTTCCGTTCCCCGTCATTGAACCGGATCACCCCCCGGTAGAAGACACCCTCCCGGAGCAGGACCGGCCGCCAGGTGCTCGTCACCGGGTGTGCATCGAGCCATCCGGCGAGAGTCCGGGGGTTCCCGATGGTAGCCGAGAGGCCGAGGATCTGCATCGAAGGGTTCCTGGCCCGGAGCTTGGTGATGACCATCTCCAGGGTGGCACCCCGGTCCTCGGAGTCCAGGAGGTGGACCTCGTCCACCACGAGAAGCGTGAGCTCGGAGAGCCACGGGGTGTTGTTCCTCGTGAGGGAGTCGACCTTCTCGGAGGTCGCGATGATGATCTCGTTCCTCCCCAGGTACTCCTCCCGGCGGTCGTAGTCGCCCGTGGAGATGCCCACCCGCGCCTTCTTCCCCGAGAACTCCCCGAACTTCTCGCTTGCGAGGGCTTTTAACGGGACGATGTACAGGCACTTTCCTCCCCTCGCGATATGGTGGTGCATCGCCATCTCGGCGACAAGCGTCTTCCCGCTTGCCGTGGGGATGGACACGAGGAGGTTCTTCCCCTCGAAGATGCCGGCCCGGACGCACTCCTCCTGGGGCGGGTAGAGGCTCGTGATCCCCTGTGCTCGGTAGGCCTCGATGAGGTGAGGAGGGATGGGAAGGGCTGCTATCTCCATTCTGGACCGTTCTCCCTGGTGAAACACCCTCTCCTCTGCCCGGGATTCCATGGTCGCCCGGGGCAGCCCTCTCCTCTGCCTGGGGGCCCTCTAATAGTATGTCCCAAGGAGGTCCTGCTTGGCCTCCCGCTTCTTCCGGTCCAGGAAGGCAAAGACCGCCTCGTGGGGGACGCCGGAAAGGAGCATCTCCACCGCGGTGCGTGCGGTCTTCAGCTGCTCGACGCCCCCGATGATGGCAACGGTCTTGCCATGGACCGAGATGGCCGTGCCTGTCATGTCCTCGATCTGCTCCCGCGAGCGTCCGTCCTTCCCGATGACCCGGCCCCGGATCCGGTCCATCTGCTGGGATGTGTCGGCGAGGGCCGTGAGCTCGATGACATCGAGGATCAGGTCCTCGTTCTGGAGGAGGACGAAGGCACGCTCGGGTGAGAAGCCCCTCCCGATGGCGCGCACCACATCGGCGGCAGAGATGACCCCTTCGGCATCCTCCCCCTCCACGGCGACGATGCCCTCCTTGCTGTCTATGCTGATCGTGGATCGGGTCTTCTCCTCGAGACTCTTCTTGGTTGCCCCTGCCTTCCCGATGAGAACCCCGATCCGGTCCTGGGAGACCCTGACCTCCTCTCGTGTCATCCTGATCCTCTCGAAGACATCCTCACGGCCCGGCGAACATCTCGCCGGCGACCCGCTGGAAGATCTCCTGTTCACCCATGACTTCGCACTTGTCCGAGAAAAACCTGTTTATATTTTTGATATCCCTGACGAGGAAGTGGAGGGCCCGGGGGTGGTCCGGGGTCACCGCCTGCCCCATGTCGATGATATGGGGCCCCTTCCCGTAGAGGATATTATACTCGGAGAGGTCCCCGTGGACGAGCCGGGCGCGAGAGAAGAGGGTCTCGATAAAGCCGAGGATCTCGCGATAGGTCGCCTCGGGATCCGGGATCTCCACATCCCGGATCTGGGGGAAAGGCGTCTGTCCTTCGCCGAGGAACTCCATGAGGAGGATGTTCCGGTCAAAGGAGTACGGCTCGGGGACAGGGATGCCGGCCTTCCTCGCCCGTTTCAGGTTGGAGAACTCCTTCCGGGTCCAGGCGAAGATGATCTCCTTCCTGGACCTCCGGACATGGGAGAAGCGGGGATCTCCGTCGATATACTCGGTCATGGCCTTGAAGTTGGCCGTGCTGATCATGTAGATCTTGATGGCAAGGGCCTGGTTTTCACGCTCCCCGTAGAAGACAATTCCCTCCTTCCCCGTCGAGATGGGCCCCCCGAAGGCGGTGATGTACTTCCGGTTCGCGAGCCGGTAGAGGGCGAGGAGGGTCACCTCGTCGAAGACATTCTCCCTGACCTTCCACTGGTCCTCGTCTTTGATCCGGATCCCGAGCTCCGTGATCTTTCTGTCGAACCTCCTCTCGTCAGGGTCGGCGGCCACGAATACCTCTTTTCAACTCAAACGTTCCCGTACAGGGCGGAGGATCTCCACCAGGTAGCCGGCAGCCGTGGCCTTCAGGTCCATGGGGTGGACCTCGCCCTTCGCGTAGGTGGATGCGATCTCCTCGTAGGTTCCGAAGGTCCTGTTCCCGCCGAACTTCTCCGCCCTCTTCACGGTGACCGGCCCGGCCCTGGGGAAGATGTGGTGCTGGAGGAGCTGGAGGATGGGGTTCTCTTCGGTTCCTGGCGGGCAGTAGGCTTTCTGTATCTTCTTCCTGATATCCTCCTCCTTCTCGGCCACCGAGATGTAGTTCCCCTTCGAGGAGGACATCTTCTCCCCGTCGAGCCCGAGGAGGATGGGGGTGTGAATGCACACGGGGGCCGGACAGCCCACCGAGGGGA
>Ga0315281_10002579_pt1 | contig 26827 bp, 27 predicted proteins | sample YL17G07_0_MG_FD_204540 | JGI IMG/M metagenome (GOLD analysis project Ga0315281, IMG submission 204540) | Sediment microbial communities from Yellowstone Lake, YNP, Wyoming, USA - YL17G07_0 | ecosystem: Environmental > Aquatic > Freshwater > Lake > Sediment | place: USA: Wyoming | collected... | reverse complement strand
GATAGTATATACATCTTTTAATTTTAATCGCAAATTGAATTACAAAGCTGTCTCAACTTATTCTGCAAAAAGCTTTTTCGAACACAACATTGATCCAATCTGATTTTTTAATCTTCTGGAACCTTCTGAAAAGAGTAAAGGTAAATCCGATGAAAATGATCTCGGATTACAAAGGAGTAAGAGAAAATTAAATTCGTGCTCCTCGTCAGTGGATTCTATGAGAGAAAAAAGTTTTTTAAAAATTCTCTCAAAAAAGTGTAACATTTTTTGGAAATCCGAAGTCTTATATATGAGAGAACAAAAACTCTCAGAAAGGAAGTGGTGTATATGAGAGTAATGTAAGTGGAATTAATGCCACTGGGGCATTTTATTAGTAAAAACATGGAAGTGGCACCAGGAAGTTTACTACACCAGAATCTCTAAGAGCTTACCGGTGAAAAATGTGGAACGAGTTTCAGAAAGTTTGTAAAAACAGAATCTCGTGAGTCCTTATTAAAGTTTAAGAAATGAAATTTAAACAAGGAGGTAAAGCAGAGAAAAATTGTAGAAAAGATGGTGAATGTTGTTTTACAAAGATAAAAATTTTTAACAAAGGAGGCTAAAAATGAGCAAAAAAGTTTCAAAGATGTTATTAATAAGCATGCTGCTTATTGCAATGGTGTTTGCATTTCTTACAAAGAGTTTAACAAAAGGACAAATTTCTTACGACAAGGTTTCTATACAGAATCAACTTGAAGAACAACTAAAAACGATGATCGTTGAAAATTATTCGCAGTACTACAAAAACATTGGTGTGTCTCTTGAACCAAAGGATGTTACCATCAAAGATGGTATTGCAAGTGCTGTTTTTGATGCAAAAATTGATTTAACATTAAAAGCTGAGGAAGTTGAAGATCTTCCGTTTATGAAAGGGATGCTAAATTATCTTAATTCTAAAAAATTGATTGCTTCTGAGACTCAAATTGAAGCAGCCAATAAGTTAATAGACGACTGGAAATTAGAGCTTGAAGACTACATCGGTAAACCAGAACCTGCGGCTTATGCAACGTATAAGATTGTGGCAAATGTGGAAAATGATAGCACAATAGAAAAAGACAGCGTAAAACTCTATGTTAATGTGGAGTCAAGCGATTTCTATCCAGTTCCTTCACCGATGCTTGAAACTCCTGAGAAGATGGAAAGGAATGGCGAAAAAACAATAGAAGAAATATTTAAGAAAGTGGGCAGTTCTTCTGATGCGAGTAGCGTTTTAGTGATTCCAACAATGTCTCCACCAGTGCTATAATACTTTATAGGAGGAATTTATGAAGTCAAAAATTATACTTTTGGTTTTAGCTGTTTTTGTGGTAAGCACAACTCTTCTTGGATGTGGTAAGACAACTGACCAATCTATCCCTTTTCTTACTTTAGTACCTGATAACGCTAATGGCGAAAGCATTAAAAAAGCTATCCTTAACTTCTGGGACTTGAAGAACGGAAAGATTATCCAGACCGATAAAGTTATTTATACTGTAACACAAACAACTGATATGAAAAGTGAACAGGCATTCTATGAAGACCATAATGGTGATAGACCCTTGTATTGGGACGGGAAGGATTGCATTATTCTTCCTTGGTTTTTCAAAAGTGTAACGAACTTATATAAACGTACCGAACTTCTTGAATTACCAGCGGAACTCAAAGGTTTTCAGTTTGGAAGTAGAGTAATTTTGGGGAAAGATGTAGAGATGGTAAGAATTCCAACAGGTGATAATCATAATTATAAATACACAGTGAAACTATGGGATGGCGAAAAGTATATTGAAAAAGAACTTAATCTTAATTATGAATTTCAAGATACAAATTCTCAACCCTCTTATCCAGTTGCAATTGACAATGATGGCACCAATTTAAACATTCTTGTTTCTGGTGGTTATAACCCTCAAACAGGAATGGACTTGTTTCTCTGCACTGTAGATAAAAAAGATTGGACAAGTAAATGGTATAAGATTTCCGTGGAGGAAGATGCAGGTATTGGTCCTAGTAAGCCTCCGAACTACTCCAACTCTATTTATTTTAACGGAAGTTTTTATTTACCCAGTGGGTGCTGCAGTGTAGCGAAAGTTGGTGTAGAAGAGCGCATTTGCAAGAAATGGAAAAAAATAACGGCATCTAAACGCAGTGAAGAGGATATTGCATATGGCACTTCTATCTTAGGTAGCTTCAACGATATGATTATTGTACAATTTACTGTCCTTAGAGGCATAGGTACAAAGCGCTATATATCTGTCTTCAAAAATGAAGAAAATGTGGGGATGATGTATCTTGTAAACGGCAATGTGGATGTAATGGATAAAGATGGAAATGTTCTTTCAAATACAACTTTGAATGAAAACTCGTCTATTATATTTCCCAAAATGACTGGAGGAATGTAAATCTGCTCACAAAAAGTGCAGATTACAAAAGATTAAAAAAGGCAAAATATTAACGCAAATCCGAGATGCAACATTTTGGAGGGTAGTTTTTGCCCCCCTTTTTATTTTTGCTGATAATATGCCGTAGGCTTTTAGCCTCCAATCTTTCGATTGCAAAAATGATGGAGCCATTATTCTGCATGAAAAATATTTTCAAACATAACTTTGACTCAATCTGATTTTTTAATCTTCTGGAACCTTCCCAAAAAGAGCAAAGGTAAATCCGATGAAAATGATCTCGGATTACAAAGGAGTAAGAGAAAAGTAAACCCACAATCTTTCTCAGCGGATTATAACGTCTTGTTTGATAATTAATTAAGATTTTTAAATTTTCTCTCAAAAATGGTAACAATTTTTGGAAATCCGAAGTCCTATTAGTGAGAGAAAAAAGTTTTTTAAAAATTCTTTGAAGTTTATGGAACTTTTTTGGAGTTTGAGAGTCTTATATATGAGAGGAGAAAAAATCTCTCAAAAAGGAGGTGGTGCAATATGAGAGTATTTAGCTAAAAATTAATGCGAATAAGAGGAATCATCGGTGAAAAGTGTAGAAGCAGTTTTAGGAAGTTTGTGATAACAAAATCTTTAAGAGTCTGTTTATGGAAAAAAAATGCAGAGGCGGTTTCAGGAAGTTTGCAGTAGTGAGATCTCTTCAAAACTTAGTTTAAGGTTTTTAAAAAGACTTAAACAAGGAGATGATGTAATATAAATGTAGCATAAAAAGTAAATAACCTACTGAAGAGATTGCAGGTTTACTTCTCTGTAATACACAATCCTTATCAGTGGATTACAGAAGATTAAGGAAGTTGAATTTTGAACAAAAAAATAATAAAATTTATTTAAGGGAGGATATTATGAATAAGAAAATATTAAGTGTCGTAGTCTTGATTCTTTTTTCTACATTTTCTTTTGCAATAACAGTCTATGCCGATAGATGGAGTCCAACAGAAGATTGGGGTCCTCAGGTTGGGTCGTATTCTCCTGATTGGGGGAGGACTGTAATGTATGAGTATAACGATAGCGCGTATAATTTATATGTTTCACCGCAAGCAAGATTTAGATTTACTGAAGATGCAATTAAGTCGATAAGAAGCTACTACTATCTGTACTATACATTCGATATTTCAGTCTCTGATCAGTATAATACAACAGTTTCTGCTCTTAATACCACTATGTACTATAGCACTCTCCCTTCCCCGCACTTTGATAGGGATGATGACCCAGAAGAGTCGGGAGGTAATGGTTATTTTGACGAAACAGAAGTTACCTGTACAAGTCCCTTAGATATGTGCGCAAATATAGATTACCGTTTTGACTCACGATTTAGAGTGTATTTCACTGATCCTATCACATTTGAATTTGCTTCTCAAATGAGTCATTATAATTATTATACTGGTGAATATGATACCTGGTATTATGACATCCACAAAACAAGAAATTATCCGTGGTATTAAGGAGGCAAGGTATGAAGAAAATAACAATCGTATTAATAATTTTAGTATCTATCACATTAGGCACATTTGGATTTTTAAAGGCATTCTCTCAGGATAAACCATTTTTTGACATGTTTTCTATTGCAAGGGAAATCTCTCAAGGCAAAGACTCTATATTGAATTATAAAAATAAGGTAGAAAAAGTCCTTGATAAAATAAAAGTTGGAAGCCCCTTAGAGGAGAAATACTTTGTAACAATTACACTCTCAAAGTTTGTTACTGAAGAGGAACTTGAAAAACTTGTAAAAGATTATAATATCGAAATGCTTGCAATAGAGGGAAGAAGCATTGAAAAAGGAACAAATCTTAAAGGAACTTTCTTTGTCACTCCTGAGAATGGGATGCTTTATGATAAGAAACTTCTCTTAGATATGCTCCAAAGAAACGATGCAGAATTCAAAGGATTTATTGCCATTGTTGTTAACATCCAAAATGAAGACATACAAAAACTAAGAAATAATAAAATAGTTTTTCTAATTGACCCTTCCACCGATACGCACTTTGTAAGGAATCCAAAACATGAGAAAACGAACTCCTGGGATGGATATGCACCAAGTGTGTTTTCAGAGCTTGAGAAGAATAACCTTCTAAACCCTTAGATTATGAATAAAGCAATAATTATTATATTCTTAATCTTAAGAACAATTATAGCTCCTTTTTGCAATCTTGCAGGTAGAGGAACTAAAACAGTTGAGATAGGCAAAAGAGCACAGCTTGGATTCACAGGAATTTACATAACTGTGTTAGATTATAAAAGAGTTTACCTACCTATTGAAGAAAAAGAATCAGAGCCAAAAAAATACATCGCATTTGAAGTGTTGCTAGATGGAAGTAAGGACAGAACTGGCGGAGATCCTCTTGGGCATTTCGGAAACCCTCTTGGCTATGATTCCTTTGAAGGTTATGAGATATGTGGATACCTCTATGTTGAAGGAAAGAACGATTCCAGGCGAAATGCATATAGCGCTCTTAATCCACCAAGAGTAGCCCGCCTTTTCGGAAACGATCACCCTCCAATAATTGGCATGGGAAAATTAGAAGGAAAAGCAGCTTCAGGATGGGTTATTTTTGAACTCCCTGAAAATTTTGAGATTAATAAATTTATTTACTCATATAGGGAATATTCTGATCTAACAAAAATGCTTCTTCCTGAAGCTAAGGTTCAGATAATCTTCGAAAACCCTATAAAATAAAGATTTATCTACGCAATTAGCTTGAGGGTGCTTAAAGGCACCCTCTTCAGAAAAAATAGAAAAATTCTCCTAAAAATATGGAACTTTTTTTGTAGTTTGTGAGTCTATATATATGAGAGGAGAAAAAATCTCTCAAAAGGCGGGCATAAAAAACATTGATAGGAATTGTTTGATTAGTTGAGCCTATATAGCAAGGCTGGATGAAAAAGTGGTGGCGAGAGGATGTCTTGCGAATATAGAGAGATTAAATAAAATGATAAGGAGGTTATTATGAGTAGAAAAGCAACAATCTTTTTAGCAATTATGCTTGTTAGTCTTTCGCTTATGTGCCTTACTGGTAAAGCACTTGCTTCAGGCACGTGGTATTATTACGATGTAACGGTAAACCCATTTGGAGGCACTGGATCTACCAATAACGAAACGAAGCAATACAACGGACAGTGTACAATAGATTGTGACTGGGTAGGTGGTGATTATGACTTGTGGGCTTACCTTCAACTTGTTGATAACACGACAGTATCAGATAAGCAGCTCATAAATGATGGCACTTTTATCAGGTTTAATAATACCGCAAGTGCTGGGCAAACGGTTCATATGACGTTCCAGTCAGGTTTGACAGACCGTGTTCATATTGAAACAGTAGGCCACTGGAGCCCCGATACCCCATAACTTAATTTAGTTAAAGCCTCTCGCCACCAAATAAAAGAATATGGAGGTAAATAAGATGTTAAAAGAAGAATTTAGAAGGGCATTTTTAAGTTGGAAGTTTCTGCTTGCAGTTGTAATTGCCTTTATATCTGCCGTATTTGGTTTGCTGGAATATGGACCGCCAGTATCTCCTTTTAGCGATCCTGCAGAATATCCTTTTGTAAATAACGCTTTTGATGGTTTCATTTACGGAGCATACTATTGGATTCTTCCTGCTCTTGCACCTCTCATTGCAGTGCTCCCATTTGGAGATTCTTTCATCACAGACCGCTCTTCTGGATATATCTCATTTATCCTCTCAAGGACTTCTTTCCGCAAGTATATCGCATCTAAATACTTTGCGAACCTTCTTGCAGGTGGAATAAGTATGTCTATTCTACTTCTCATTATGTATGGCATTATAAATATTTTTTATCCACGAGGTCTTCCACCTGTGCCTGCACCAGGTGAGCCATGGGTGAATGTAAGAATTCCCTATGTATCTCTCCCAGGACCTTTAGGCTATTTATATCGGACAAAGACTGACTTATATGTATTTTTCCTCATTGGCTTATCCTTTATTTTTGGGGCTACATATGCCACATTAGGATTGGCTTTATCCTTATTCATCCATAATAGATATGTTGCACTTGCAACTCCATTTATTCTGTATATGATCGGTGGTGTAGTAGCAGATATGTTAGGTAAGTCAGCATGGAATCCAGCAAACACTTTAATGCCATTTTCCTGTCACACAACATCGTGGCTAAGTCTATTTGGAGAGTTAGGGGCTATTTTCCTGATAAGTTCAATATGCTTATTTATGTTTGCAAAGAAAAAGAGGGTTTATGAATAAAAAACTTAAAGATACCCTGCATATATTCAACTTTGAGTTTCAAAGGTTTATCTTTTATAAAAGATTGATGCTAATATTCCTATTTCTAATAGTTTTGTTCTTTACGTATCTTATGGGTAGTAGAGTTCTGACGTTTACTATTAATCAGAAGGTATCAGCAAATGTATGGGATGCCGTATTCAGCACCCTGGGAAGTGGTAGTATACTATTTTTAGTTTTAACCCCTGTTCTTCTCCTTTTCATAAGCGACATTCCGGTCAGTACAAATTTTGAGGAATTCGTTCTTCTTCGCCTCAACTCTCGCAGCAAATGGCTATGGAATAAAATCCTGATTCTAACAGCATCTATCATTCTTTACCTTGTAATACTTCTCATTATCATTTTCGTTACAAATTCCTTTGCACTTCCTTTGACTAATGGATGGAGTGAAATGGCTTTGAATTATTCCCGTTATAGTTATTTGAATTCGCAAATTCCTAAAACTCTTTCTGTAACTTCTGCATTCGTGAGACTTATTGTGCTTTTGACATTGGGATGGCTTGGCATAGGGCTTGCAGTTATAACTGTGTCTCTACTTTTTAATAGTGCAGTAGCAAGCTTCATATTTGGCTCATTGATTGACCTTAGTGGACTTTTTGTCTATCATGGTTATATTCCTCAACGCTTTATAAATCTTTTTATCTCAAACCATATCCTTCTTTCTTTCCACAGTTTTGGTGAAAAAGGTTCTTTTTATCCACCATATTTTTTATCCATTATCTACTGGATAATATGGATTGTCTTATTCACAGCCATCGGGTTCTTAATATGCAGAAAAAAGGATTTTCTTTTAGGAAAGGTTATATCTTGAGGGAGCCTATGGAAAAAGTATCATTTTCAAGAATAATGTGCATAAATCTCAAGACACATTTGCATATTAAAGATTTTGTTCTATCAGTTTTTACCTTCTCCTTGATTGGACTGTTCAGCGTATATGAAGTTGCAACCTATCCTTCAACACTATCGAAGAACGTATGGGATGTACTTTTTGTTACATTTGCAGGTCCATCAATTTCAGATGATTCTCTATTCAACCTTATTTTTTGGTTCCTGCCATACCTTATGTTCTTCTACATGTTCGGAAATACTGCAGAGGAAGAACTATCACAGAGGGGTGTTTCTATCATTCCTCTCATTGGTTCACGAAGGGGATGGTGGCTTGGAGAGGTTGCTACACTTTTTATTCTCTCAATTATCTATGTTTTAATAGGCATTGCAACAGTTTTAGCAGTCAGCTTATTGTTCCTTCCCTGGTCAAATCAAATAAGTCCGTTTTTGCTTTCCATAAAATTATGGCAGATTCCAAAAGATACAACTGTTGTCACTTTAATGATAAGGTGGATTTTCCTGTTGTTCGGGAGCACATTGTTTGCAATATCCTTCATTCAAATGACAATCTCAATAATATGGAGGAATTCATTTACTGCTTTGATTCTTGTGTGCGCTGTTACAATTCTCTCGTGGCTCTTTGGGATTGGACATCCATATATGGTGCGATGGTTGCCTGGTTCTCAATCAATGCTTCTCAGGCACACGTTCCTTGACCCCATGGTTTATGGTTTTTCCCTAACCTGGTCGCTTGTTTACAATGCAATAATAATCCTGATAGTTTTGGCAGTTAGTTTCATATACGTCCGCAGAATGGACATATTTAAAAAAATCTCAGAAATTCATAAGGAGGCTTAAATGGAAGAAGTTGATAGAAGGCAAGTAGTTATTTTAGAAGATGTAACAAAAGTTATACGAAATCGAACTATCCTTGAAGATGTCTCTCTTGAAATCCCTTCTTCAAAGATTTATGGGCTTGGTGGACCCAATGGCTCTGGAAAGAGCATGCTGCTGAGGGTAATCAGTGGACTCGTCTATCCCACAGAGGGTAAAGTTTTTGTCTTTGGAAAAGAAGTTGGAAGAGATATAGAATTTCCAGACAAAACAGGTGTTCTAATTGAAAAACCAGGTTTTTTGACTTACTTGAGTGGAGCAAGAAACCTGGAGCTTCTTGCCTCGATCAGGAACGAAATCGGGAGAGAGGAGATCATCGAAACTCTGAAGCTTGTAGGACTGAACCCTGATGATAAACGACCTGTTAGAGCCTATTCAACAGGTATGATTCAACGCCTGGGTCTTGCTCAAGCCCTGATGGAGCATCCAGAGTTATTGCTTCTTGACGAACCAACGAGTAATTTAGATCGTGAGGGAATAGCAGCCGTTCACGAAGTTCTCAAAGATTTAAAGAATAAGGGCATTACAATTCTCATAACGAGCCCAAACATGGAAGAATTGAAACGCATCTGTGATGCAGTTTTTTGGATAGAGATGGGTCATTTAGAGAAAGAACCTCTACAAATGTAGCGTTATAGAGGAAATTTTTAAAAATTCTTTTAAGAAAGCGGAACTTTTTTGAAAATAGAGAGTCTTATGTATAGGGAAAGATTAAAAACTTTGAAAAAGAAAGGAGGTGTCTAATTATGCGTAAAGGTATGATTATTCTTGTAATTGTAGCTATCATTGGAGTATGCAGTTTTGTAGTAGCTTCTGCGCATACTTCTCACAATGTTGTTTCTCCTGCGAGTTCCTCTCAAGAGTCTTTATCAAACAGTAATATGCAAGAGTTTTACCGCAGAATCGGAGATTTTAGTATTGAGATTAAGACTACGGATGAAACACCCACATTGACCGAGGGAAAGGCTATTGAAATAGCAAAGAAAGACGTAGGACAGCAAATCAGCAATGAAGCAGAAAGTATCATGGCCATGTATGTAAAACTCACAGACCGTCCAGGAGGGGAGAACAGTCCTGCCCTTATTCTTCCAGGAACTAATATCGTTATGGAGGACATTCCGGTTTGGATTGTAACGTTCCACGGAGTAAATGCGCCACGTTGTGGTCCTGGCCCTATGTTTAATAGCAAAGGAGAACGCATTGATGTAAATGTTGATCCATATGTATATGGTGATTTGAACGTTGTTATAGATGCCAATAGTGGAAATGTACTCGAAGGATTTTCTTATAACATTCCCAGGCACTGATGGAAAAATGATGCAGTATCTTAGGAGGGTGAAAATCACCCTCCTATTTATATTGCAATACTGGTAATATATACTCAAGCATAAAAATACAGCTCTTTTCTTTAGGAAACTTTAAAAATATACCTATACGAAGGTAAAATGCACATTGTTCAGATTGATAAGGCTCGAAATTTATTGGTAAGCTTGACGAGTATCTTAAGAAACATAACATTAAACCTTTAGTCCTGGACTTGTTTCAGGAACAACTTTATCTACCCGAGATGCCTAAGAATAAACGGTTTCATTCCTAATTAAGGAAAGTGAACTAACCCCTTTCGAAATTTCTCTAAAGAGAACAAGCAAAGGCGATCGCCACAAGGTCTTCAAACCCTCGCGATGACAGAACTACTGCGTCATTGCGGCTTCTTTTTTTTCGGTCATTGCGCACTCCTTTCCTTGCCTTCGGCAAGTGGAGGCCGTAAGGTCGACGAAGCGATCTCTCATTTAATTCTTTTTTCTTTGGGTGGAGTCTTGAGGAGGGTTTTTTACCTCCTCAAATATAGGAATGTGTCCCTCTAATATGAAATGTATGTGACTCATATGAGGGGTTGACTAAAACAAAATTTCTGATAAATTATTAGCAGTTAAAAGTTGAGAGTGCTAATTTGGAGGAAAAAAATGGCTGAAAATGAAGAGGAAAAGGTTGTTGATAAAAAATCTTCTGAAATTACAGAGATTGATACCGAAGGGCTCCTCAGGGCAATAACTGAAAAAGATGCAAAGCTTGAGGAACTTGAAAACAGCCTTGAGAATTTAAAAATTGAAAACATAAAACTAAAGGAACAGGTCAGGAAAGAAAGCGAGGTTATTCAAAAGGAAGCCGAGAGAAGAGTTTTAAAAGAAAAGAGCAAACTTATAAACGAATTCCTTGAAATATTTGATAATTTTGAAAGAGCAATAGAAATTCTTGGTGACAGCACTTCAAACTCGCTTAATGGAATTTTGTTGATAAAAAATCAGATTGAAAAATTTCTTGCTTCTCAGGGAGTCAAGGAGATTGAAATTCTTGGAAAGACCTTTGACCCAAATCTCTCTGAGATAGGCGAGGTTATCGAATCTGATACCGACGAGTCGAATAAAGTTTTAAAAGTATTGAGGAAAGGCTATTATTTAGGTGATAAAATTTTACGTACTTCTATTGTTTCTGTAGCCATACAGAAACAAAATAATAAAAATGGAGGTGAATAAATATGGGAAGAATAATAGGTATTGACCTTGGGACGAGTAACTCAGCTGCCGCCGTAATGATTGGCGGAAAGCCTACGATTATCCCTTCCGCAGAGGGTGCAACAGTTGCCGGTAAAACTGTACCTTCTTATGTTGCTATGACGAAAGATGGACAGGTACTTGTTGGGGAACCTGCAAGGAGACAGGCTGCAATTAACCCTGAAGGAACAGTAACAGCAGTTAAAAGATCAATGGGCACAAAAGAAAAAGTGAAGCTTTTTGATAAGGAATACACTCCAGAACAAATTTCTTCATTTATTCTTCAGAAAATTAAAAAAGACACTGAGGCATTTCTCGGAGAGAAGGTGGAAAAAGCAGTGATTACTGTCCCTGCATATTTTAACGATGACCAGAGGCAGGCAACGAAAAATGCAGGAGAAATAGCAGGGCTTGAAGTTGTAAGGCTTGTAAATGAACCTACAGCAGCTGCATTTGCTTATGGTATTGATCGTTCAGAAAAAGAGCTTAAAATACTTGTTTTTGATTTTGGAGGCGGCACTCTTGATGTAACAATAATGGATTTCGGTGGTGGAGTATTTGAAGTAAAATCAACTGCTGGTGATACCCATCTCGGTGGAAAAGATATGGATGAAGCTCTTGTTAATTATATAATTGATGAATTCAAACGAGAGAATGGAATTAATCTTTCAAATGATAAAATGGCTATACAGCGTGTGAGAGAGGCGGCTGAAAAAGCAAAAATTGAGCTTTCATCTGTCCTTGAGACTCAGGTGAACCTTCCTTTTATTACTGCTGATGCCTCTGGACCAAAGCACCTCGTGATGAATATAACCAGAGCAAAACTTGAATCACTTGTCGAGCCGATTATAAAAAAATGCTCAGGTCCTATGGAAAGAGCATTTAGTGATGCTAAATTGACACCCCAGCAGATTGACAAAATTATACTTGTTGGTGGCCCTACAAGGATGCCAATCGTTCAGAGGTTTATTTCTGATTATACAGACAAAAAGCCAGAGGGAGGAATCGACCCTATGGAATGTGTTGCAATGGGTGCTGCAATTCAAGCTGGCATTATTGAGGGAAATGTTAAAAATGTCGTGCTTGTAGATGTAGTACCGCTTTCTCTTGGAATCGAAACTCTTGGTGGCATATTTACAAAGATGATTGACAGGAATTCACCGATTCCTACCACGAAAACACAGATATTTACAACAGCTTCTGACAGTCAGATACAGGTTGAAGTCCATGTGCTTCAAGGTGAGAGGTCCATGGCTCAGGATAACCTTTCCCTTGGAAGATTTATTCTTGATGGTATACCGCCTGCACCACGTGGAGTTCCTCAAATTGAGGTAACTTATGCTGTAGACGAAAATGGCATTCTTCATGTAACCGCAAAAGATAAAGCGACCGGTAAGGAACAGCATATCACTGTAACAAATACAAACAAGCTTTCCAAAGATGAAGTTGAAAAAATGAAGAGCGAAGCCGAGCAGTTTTCTGAAGCTGATAAGAAAAAAGCCGAAGAAATTGAGATAAAGAACAAAGGAGATACTCTGGTCTATAGTGGCAAAAAGTTTCTTAAAGACTATGGTGATAAAATAAAGCCCGAGGATAAATCTGCACTCGAAAGCGACCTAAATGAACTTGAGCAGGCAGTTAAGGAAGGAAACATTGAGAAGATAAAAAATTCCACAGATAAGGTTAATAATACTATGAGTAGAATTGGACAGGAGATGTATAAAGGAGGTGCAACTTCTCAGGGACCTCAAGGACCTAACCCCGAAGATAAGGGTAATGGTACCGTTGAAGGAGAAGGAACTCCTAAACAATAATTATGCCAGATAGAAATTATTATAAAATTCTTGGCGTATCAAAAGATGCCACGCCAGAAGAGATAAAAAGGAAATATAGAGAACTGGTAATGAAATACCATCCTGATCTTAACAAAAATAATCCTGAAGCAGCTAAGAAAATGGCAGAAATAAATGAAGCCTACCAGGTTTTGAGTGATTCTGATAGGCGTGCTCAATATGATAGATTTGGTACAGTAGGAGAAGGGGTTGGAACGCCTGGTGGCGCCGGTGGTTTTGATTTTGGCGATTTTGGTGCCGGTGGTTTTGATTTTGGTGGTGGTTTCGATTTAGGAGATTTATTGAGAAATTTTGGTTTTGGTGGTTTTAGAGAAGAAACTGAAGAAAGGGAGAGAGTATCGCATGGTGCTGATTTGGAATACTCCCTAACAATTTCATTCAAAGAAGCTGTTTTAGGCACTACAAAAGAGATTTCATTTAATGGAAAAGGAGTTTGTCAAGTCTGTCATGGTAGTGGAGTTGAACCAGGGGCAGGTTATACTACCTGCCCTACATGCAAAGGTTCAGGTGTAGTTAGAAAAGTTCAAAGGACAGTTTTTGGTCAATTTGTTGTCCAATCAACATGCTCAACCTGCCATGGAGCTGGTAAGATACCAAAAGAAAAGTGCCATAATTGTGGAGGTTTAGGTGTAGTAAATTCTACAAGAAAAATTGAAGTTAAAATACCGGCAGGCGTTGAAAATGGAATGAGGGTAAGAATTAGAGGACAAGGAAATGCAGGTGAACACGGAGGTATAACTGGCGACTTATATGTTCTTATTAGGGTTATACCTGATAATCGTTTTGTAAGAGAAGGGGACAACCTTTTTTATGATGCCCATATATCTGTACCTGATGCAGTTCTTGGAACAACCATCTCTGTACCTCTTATAGAAGGCGGCGAAGAAAAACTTAAAGTGCCTGCTGGTACCCAAAGCGGCATAGAAATACCTATACGAGCAAAAGGTGCATACAATGTAGGAAGCAGGAGAAGAGGAAATCTAATAGTAAAGATTTTTGTAGATATACCTTCAAGACTTTCAAGAGAAGAAATTAATTATTTTGAAAAATTGAGGGAGTTAGAAAGTGAAAAAAAGAGCAGAGCATAAGACAAAGATAGTTGTGACAGTCGGTCCTTCAAGTAATAAGGAAGAAATACTCAGGAATTTATTTTTTGAAGGGGTAGACGTCTTTAGACTTAATTTTTCTCATGGAACTTGGAGTGAACATCTTAAAAGTATAAAATTAATAAGAAAACTGGAAAAAGAACTTGATTTATCCGTTTCAATTATGCAGGATCTTCAAGGGCCTAAGATAAGACTTGGAAAAATAAAAAATGGAGAGGCTTTCCTTAAAAATGGTTCCGATTTTACTTTGACGAAGGAAGAGTTAGAAGGCGATGAAAGAGTTTCGTCTGTTAGTTTTCCTGAGGTTATTGATGAAGTTAAATCAGGTGAAACGGTCTATATTGATGACGGTAAAATAAAGCTTAAAGTAAAAAAGAAAGATAATAAATCTCTTTTAACTCAGGTTATTGAGGGTGGTAAAATAAGCGATAATAAGGGTTTGAATTTTCCAGATACATACTTATCTATCCCGGCAATTACAGAAAAGGATGTTAATGATTTACAGTTTGGTCTTAAGAATGGGATTGATCTTGTTGCGCTTTCTTTCGTAAAAGCTCCTGAAGATGTAATCCATTTGAGGAAGATCATGGAAAAGGAAGGAAAAGTAGTTCCAATTGTCTCAAAGATTGAAAAATGGGAGGCAGTAAAAAATCTTAAAAAGATTCTTGAGGTTACAGACGCTGCTATGGTTGCAAGAGGAGATCTCGGGGCAGAGCTTCCCATTGAAGATATCCCCCTGATTCAAAGAAGCATGATTTCATTGTGTAATGCTAAAGGAAAGCCTGTTATCACGGCAACTCAAATGTTGAACTCTATGATAGAGAGTCCTGTTCCAACTCGAGCTGAAGTGAATGATATTTCAAACGCAATTTTTGAAGGTACCGATGCAGTAATGCTCTCTAATGAAACTGCAATTGGGAAATTCCCTGTTGAAACTGTGCAAATGATGAGGAAGGTTATACTTAAAACTGAAAAAAGCGAACTTTTTAAGAATTCTCTTTCGAGGAGAGAAAATTTGCCACGAAATGATATTTCTGATGCAATTGCTTTTTCTTCAAGAGACATAGCAGAAACTGTAAAAGCAAAATTAATTATTACTGCAACTGAATCCGGGAGAACTGCAATTTTTGTATCAAAGTATAAACCAGATATGCCTGTCCTTGCACTTACTCCGAAAGAAGAGACATTCAGATATTTAAAATTAAAATGGGGAGTTTTTCCTGTAAAAGTTCGCCCATTTTCAAGTGTTGATGAAATACTATTGAAGGCTCCTAAAATAGCACTGGAGAAAGGTTTAATTAGAAAAGGCGATTTATATGTCATTACTGCTGGTTTTCAGACTGGAATAAGCGGTAGTACAAACCTTATAAAAGTAGACACAATCCAATAAGGAATAAGAAATGGGTATGGATAAATTTGATATTATTTTTCTCTTAGGCAGACCTGCAGCTGGAAAATCTGAAATCATTGATTTTCTTCTGAAACTTTCAGATGAAGAAAGAAGAAAAGATTTTTTTATAGGTAAAATTGATGAGATAGACGATTTCACAATGCTCTGGACATGGTATGAAGAAGATGATATTCTAGCGAATAAGTTGTTTAAACCAAGACTCCATACAACAGAAGATGGGTATTTTATTAATACTTATCTATGGAATTTATTAATTGAACGTATTAATTTAGAATACGAGAAGCATAAAAGAGATATTCCCAATTATTTATCTGAATATACTGCACTTGTAGAATTTTCACGAGGAGCAGAACACGGGGGTTATGCAACTGCTTTTCAATGCATTTCTGATGAACTTTTAAACAGGGGGATAATCCTTTATGTTAATGTTTCTTTTGAAGAGTCTTTGAGAAAAAACAGGCGTCGATTTAATCCGAAGCGACCAGGCAGCATTCTTTATCATTCCTTAACAGATGAAAAACTAACAAAACTCTATAAGGAGATAGATTGGGAACAATTTAGAGGGAGTAATCCAGAGTTTATTACTGTTAGAGGGGTAAAGGTTCCTTATGTTGTTTTTGAAAATGAAGACGATGTAACAACAAATGATGGAGGACTCTTAGGGAATAGGTTAAAAGAAAATATCGATAGGCTGAAAGCTATACTTAAGCGGTAAATTTTATTTTAAATCTTTAATAAATTTTTCAATTTTTCTTAGTTAATTCAATATTTTTATGTAAAAACTCTAATATTTGTCTTATTTTATCAAAATTTTTAAAATTTTTATAAATTTCTTTCATTTACCTCTTGACAAAATTAAAAATATTATTAATATTATTAATATAAATATTAAACATATTAAAAAGATGGAGGTGAAAAATGAAAAAAATTGTAACAAAGTGTCCAGTATGTGAAGCACCAATGGAAATTATTGAACTTAAATGCTCTTCTTGCGGCACGAAGATACAGGGTAATTTCCAGTTTGATAAGCTTATGCTACTTGAAGATGAAGATATGGGGTTTCTTATGGAATTTTTGAGATCCAGGGGAAATATTAAAGAGGTACAAAGTAGATTAAGTATATCTTATCCAACCGTTAAAGCTAAACTGGATAAGCTTCTTGAAAATTTAGGACTTTATGAAGAAGAGAAAGTAATTATTAACAAAGAAGAAATTCTTGAGAAACTTGAAAGAGGAGAAATAAAAGCCGAAGAGGCAGTAAAACTTTTAAAGAGGAGGGGATAAACAATGATTCGAGAGATTTTTCAAAGATTTGAAAATCTGGTAAGAAATGGTAGGATGTCTCTAAAAGAGAAGAGGCTATTCGAAGACCAGGAGATACTTGTAGAGGAATCGTCTAAGGTTTTCAGGGGTTGTTTCAGTTGTTTCAAGTAATAATAAGAAATTTAAAGGAGGTAGAAATGATGATTAGTGAAATTGCTAAAAGACTTGAAAAACTTGCCAAAGAAGGCAGGATATCATCAGAAGAGATGAAAAAGTTTAAAGAGCAAGAAATACTGGTCGAACAATCATTCAGGTTTTTGAGAGGGTGTTAAGAAAATTATTAAAATGAAAAGAGTGATTTTAGATAGGAGGTGAATTATGGACAATAAAGTTTTTGAAAAACTTGATAAACTCGTAAGAGAAGGTAAAATCTCCCTCAGAGAAAGAAACGAACTAGAGGAAGCAATGGCTTTTAAGAAAGGAGAATTAGAGACTAAACTTGGTACACCAAAGAAAGTTGAATGCTCTTATACCGGAAGTATAGATATGGAAATTACCGGTGATGATTCTATTCAGGAAGTTATAATTGATGAAGGAAATGATATTATCGAAACAACTTTAGAAGGAGATACTTTGAAAATTTCTAATAAGTCTTTTAGAAAAATCTTTTTCAATTATTTTGAATCCCAACAATGCGTTAAAATTAGATTGCCGCGTAATACTCCATCGGTTGAGATCAAACTTGTGAGTGGAGATCTTTCTGCTAAGAATCTTCAGTCTAATTTTTCAGTTTCGATAGTCTCAGGGGATGTAAGAATTTCTGATCTTACTGGTAAGTTAAATGTAAGTGCTCTGAGCGGTGATATATCAATTGATAAGTTTAATGGAGAACTCGAAGTTGTCACAAAATCCGGGGACATAAAGCTAGAAAATTCAAAAATAAAAGGACAGTTAAAAACTTATTCAGGAGATATTGTGACAAGAAATGTTGATTTCGAAGGGTTTAAAATATCTACTTTCAGCGGAGATCTTGAGTTGGAGTCGGCAAGTTTCCAGGGTAATGGTGAAATCTCAACATATTTTGGAGATATACATGTGAACGGTGATTTGTCCAATGTTTACGTAAAGGCAGATACGCTTCATGGTAATATTGATATACGCGGAACTAAACCGTATAATGAGAGTCTAAATAAAGGTGAAAATGTAAATGAGATAATTGCAAAAACTAAAAGTGGAGATATTTGTGTAAAAGACACAAGTAAGGGAGGTTAACATGAACGAAGAGATTAAAAGAGTACTTAATCTTCTTGAAGAGGGTAAAATAAATAAGGAAGAGGCAGCAGAGCTGATTGATGCTCTGAAAGAAGAAAATTATGAGGGTGAGCCTGCTTCTGGTAGTAAAGATACTTCCCAGAAGAGGTTTCTTAGAATTTCTGCAGTTGAAAACGGCAAAAGAATTGTTAATCTTACTCTACCTCTGAGTTTAATAAACTTTGGATTAAAGACATTTAAAGCTACTGGCAAAAAAACGATTACGGTAGAAGGACAGGAAATTCCATTAGATATTGATGAAATTAATAAAGCAATAAATGATCCTGATTTCCGAGGTAAAATTATTGATGTAGATGAACCAGAAGCAAACACACATGTGGAGATAGAAATAACTTAGAGGTTTTCAGAAGGAGGACATATGCGAAAAGTTTCACGCGAGGAGATATTAACAGGTAATCCCGTGAAAGTTATGTTTATACTCGGTTTACCTATTATGCTCGCACAATTTTTGTTTACTCTTTACAATCTTACAGATACATTCTGGTTGGGACATTTGCCTTTGAGCGAAAGTGCCACTGCTGTTGCAGGTATGCAGGTTGCATGGCCTATAATATGGTTTTTAATGGCATTTTCCTTTGGTTTTGGTATTGCAGGTGTTGCACTGATTTCTCAATATACCGGAGCAGGAGATCATGAGAAAGCAGAATTTTCTGCATCTCAGGTAATGTCAATTTCGCTGTTATTTGGACTTTTTATTGGAGTGCTTGGTTTCTTCCTGATGCCTTTTATCGCTTCCCTGGTAACTCATGTGAAAGATGTGTCTAATATTGCAGTTTTATATATGAAAACCTTTTTTGTAGGTATTCCATTTATATTTGCAAGTTTTACCTTTCAGCAGATTCTTTCAGCTAAAGGCGATAATGTGACTCCCATGCAGGTGACTATTATAACTGTTATATTCAATCTTGTACTTGATCCTTTTCTGATTTTCGGATGGTGGTTTTTCCCGAGGATGGGTGTCCAGGGGGCTGCACTTGCAACCGTTATCGCAGAAGGTATTGCAGCTTGTATAGGTCTCTATATGCTTTTTAAAGGAAGTAAAGGTATCAAGATAACTTTGAAGCATATGGTACCTGATTTTGCATGGTTCAAAAAAATCTTTAAAATTGGTTTCCCTGCTGCAATTGGTAGTTCAACTACAGCTTTTGGCTTTCTTGTATTAACAGGTATTATAGGAAGAACAGTGAATGCTGAGGTGGCTCTTTCTGCTTATGGTATAGGGGATAGACTTGTAAATATCATATTCATAGTAGTTGAAGGAATCGGCACAAGTATAGTTACAATGGTTGGTCAGAACATTGGAGCAAACCTTATCGATAGGGTAGAAAAGATAGCAAAAACAGGGATAAAAGTGGAATTTTTGATTACCATCGTTGAAGCTCTAATTGTGTTCCTCTCAAGGTCTGTTCTTTTCAAAGTTTTTATTCCAGGCAGATCTGACGTGGTAAAAGAGGGTATTTTATTTTTATCTATATTCACCATTGGCTTGCCATTTTTTGGATTATTCAGTGCAGTAGCTGGCGTTTTCAGGGGCTCCGGGCATAATACTCCTCCAATGATTGCTGATATTGTAAGACTGTGGGTTATAAGGGTTCCGTTTGCATATTTATTTAGCCTGAAATGGGGAACTGCTGGAATCTGGTGGGCGATGACATTAAGCAATGTAATTGCATCATTGGTAGTTTATTTTATGTATCTAAAAGGCACCTGGAAAAAATCTGTAATACATGAAGAAGTAAAAGTAGGTGTGATTCCTGAAATACCAGAAGAATAAAAATATCTCCTTGTTTTACCGCTTTCTTTTAAATTTTACGAGAAGGCGGTTTTTTATTTAAAAGACTTCGAAGATGAAATGTCAAAATAGTGCCTGGCATAAAATTGACAAGGTGCCTGTCTTGCTAAAAGGAGATTTTTTAGAACCTTCAATTCCTTATCACTTATGAGGCAATTCAATGTATTTCAAAACTTTTAACTTCATCTATAATAAATGTATGGAAAAAATGGCATATATAAAAAAAACGCTAGAAAAGGAACTTTCTTCATCTTCTCATGATCTTGAACATACGATGAGAGTTCATAATCTTGCACTCAAAATTGCAAGCACTATTGAAGGAGTTGATCTCGAAGTTCTTGAACTTGCTTCACTTCTTCATGATATTGCAAGAGTGAAAGAAGATACCGACGAAACTAATGACATAGATCATGCAATTCTTGGGGCAGGGATGGCTTCTGATGTTTTGAGAACTCTGGGTTATTCCGAGGAATTAATAAAAAAGGTTTCGCATTGCATAAGGACACATAGGTTTAGAGGGAATGAACTTCCTGAAACTATTGAGGCTAAAATCCTTTCCGATGCCGACAAACTTGACGCAATTGGGGCGATAGGTGTTGGAAGAGCTTTTATGATAGCAGGTGAATATGGAGAGCCACTATACAAGGAATTTAACCTGAACGAATATGGAATGAACACTTTGAAAAATGGCAAGATCAAAAATTTTAGAGATCACTCTCCAAATATTGAATTTGAAATAAAATTAAGGCATATACCTGAGAGGCTTTATACGGATGAAGCAAAAAGAATTGCAGAGGAGAGAGTAAGAGTAATGGAAGATTTCTTTAATAGACTTGAGCATGAAGTAAGGGGTGAGGAATAATTGAGGAATAAAGAAGTAGCAGATAAGCTTTATGAGCTTGCAGAAATTGCTGAACTTGCCAATGAAAACCCTTTTAAAATAAGAGCATACCTTGAGGCAGCAAGGGTCATTGAGAATCTCACAACTCCAATTGAAGAAATTGCAAGTAAAGGAAAGCTTGAGGAGATAAGGGGGATTGGTAAAGGAATTGCAGAAAAGATAAATCAATATCTTCAGAAAGGTAAAATTGATAAACTTGAAGAATTAAAGAAAAAAATTCCTGAAACGCTTATTGAAATAGAGAAAATTCCTGGTCTTGGCGCAAAAAGAGTTAAAGCGTTGTACAAGGATTTGCATATACAAACCGTTGATGATTTAAAAAAAGCTGCGGAGGAAGGTAAAATAAGGGATCTTGAAGGATTTGGCGAAAAAACTGAGCAGAAGATCCTTGAAGGTATTAAAGCAATGAGAGATAAAAAAGTAGATAGAGTTTCAATAGGTATAGCTATGCCTATCGCTGAATCTATTGTTGATTCTTTAAAAGTTCATTCTCCTGTCGATAAAATTCTTATATGTGGCAGTATCAGAAGAATGAAAGATACTATTGGAGACATTGATATACTCGTTACCTCGAAAGAACCCTTAAAAGTAATGGACTATTTTTCTTCGCTTGATGTGGTAAAAGTGATAATTGCTAAAGGAGATACAAAGACTTCAATTATCACGAAAGAGAATTTGCAGGTTGATTTACGAGTCGTTGAGCCCAGCTCCTTCGGTGCAGCAATCCAATATTTTACTGGCTCGAAACAGCATAATGTGCATATGAGAGAACTTGCAATAAAGAAAAATTTGAAACTTAATGAATATGGAATGTTTGACCTTGATACAAATAAAAAAGTTGCGGGGGATGCAGAAGAAGAAATTTATGATTTACTCGGAATACAGTGGGTACCTCCTGAGATGAGGGAAGATACAGGCGAAATCGAACTTGCTCTCAAAAGAAAAATCCCCAAGATTGTGGAATTGGAGGATATAAAAGGCGATGTACATATTCATTCCACTTATTCTGATGGCAGGGATTCTATTGAAGAATTGATAAAACAATCTATAAAAATGGGTTATGAATATCTTGTAATAACTGACCATGCCAGAGCTCTGGGTGTTGCAGGAGGATTATCTATTGAGAAATACTTAGAAGAAAGAAAGGAAATAGATGAACTTAACAAGAAGTACAAGCCCTTTAAAGTGTTTCTTGGGACGGAACTCAATATTTTAACGAATGGAGAAATCGATTTCAATGATGATGATTTAAAAATTTTTGACATATGCCTTGCGGGTATTCATACGGGCATGGGACAAAAGAAAGAACAAATTACGCAGAGAATTGTTAATGTCTTAAAGAACAAATATGTACGAGTTATCGTTCATCCGACAGGCAGAATTATCGGAGGGAGAGACGAATATGAAATTGATGTAGATGCGGTTTTTAGTGAAGCAAAGAGTCATGGAACGATTTTTGAAATAAATGCATCATTTGAAAGGCTTGACCTCAATGAAGTGAATGCAAGAAAGGCAAAAGATAATTTTGGCTTGAGATTTGAGATTGGAACAGATGCTCACTCAACGGATTCTATGACAAATATGCGTTATGGAGTAGGTGTTGCAAGAAGAGCCTGGCTTGTAAAAGAAGATGTTATAAACACTATGAACCTTAAGGATTTTGAGAAATTTTTAAAGTTAAAATGATAGTGCAGATTTACGCAATGACCTCGGTTGAGGATGCAGTTTCTGTGGCAAAATTAGGTGCTGACTATATTGGCATTGTTGTTTCTTACACGCCTGACTTAACAAAAGGAATTATTTCATTTGAAATTGCTAAAGAAATTATCGATAATATTAGAATTTGCAAGAAAAAAAGTACCGTAATATTCGACATAATAGATATCGACCAGCTAATGAAGTTCATATCCTTAATGAAAATGGATATTTTGCACATTTGCAAAGAAACAAATAATAAAACACTTTTGAAAATAAAAGATTTAATATCTTCTTATGGCATAAAATTGATGTATGCAATTCCCGTAGCTTCGATTGAATCAGTCAAAAAATCACTTGAAATTCAGGATATAGTTGATTTGATAATGCTTGATTCTCCAGGCTTAAGTAAACAAATGGAAGGATTTGTCGGCGCCACAGGCAGAACTCATGATTGGTCGATAAGCAGACAGATTGTAGATTCTGTCAAAAAGCCTGCCATTCTTGGAGGTGGGTTATCTCCCTATAACGTACAGGATGCAATTAAAATCGTAAAACCTTATGGAGTTGATGCAAAAACCTCACTTGATATTCCCGATGGAAATGGAAAAAAAGATATCAAAAAAGTTGAAGAGTTTATTAGAAAGGTGAGGGCTCTTGAATAAAATCCTTGTAATTGGAGATAATTGTATTGACTTAAAAATAAGTTATAATTTCTCATTTAAAAAAGACAAAAATTTTATACCGAAGGATTATTCGCTTACACCTGGAGGAACAGGTGTCAATTTTGCAGTGGCATTTTCTAAACTTGAAGGTGCTTCTTATTATTTTACTCCTATCTCGGATGATCCTTTTGGGAAAATTTTCCGCAAGTACTTTGAAGAAAGTAGGGTTCATTTTGCTGGAGACATTTCCAATAAAAAAACTGCTTTAATTGTAAGTTTTCTTAACAGAATTGGTGAAAGGACAACCTTTGCGCTTATTAATAATGCATCATATACAGATATTTCATATGATAAGTTTGTAGAAATTTTTAAAAAATTTGAATATGTCTATATTTCAGGCGGTATTTTGACAGACATAAAAGTCCAAGGAGAGGTTAAGAAAATAGCAAAGTATACAAAAGATGTCGATAAGAAACTGTTTTTTGATCCACAATTAAGAATAGGTAAAAATATCGAGGGTTTTAATCAGTCAATATCAGAAATTTCAAAGCTTTCTGATATTATTTTTGGCAACGAAAACGAAATTGAAGCATTTGGAAAATCAGAATTAGATTCTATGATAAGGAGTGGAACAATAATTCTTGTTAAAAAAGGGGAAAATGGTGCTTCTGCTTATTCAAGAGAAGGTATTTATGAAGCTAACCCTTTAAAGGTTAATTCGAAGGATACAATAGGTGCTGGCGATATATTTAATGCAGCATTTGTAAAAATGTACCTTCAGAGTGCAAGTATTAAGGAAAGCCTTGATTTTGCAAATAAAATTGCCGCGCTATCAACTACAAGGATTGGGTTTTTTGTCCCGTCAAATTTATGAGTTGCGTACTAAATAAATGTCATTTGTGCTGTATTTGAAAGGTGAATGTTATGAATGAAAAATTTAAGCTTGTTTCTGATTTTAAACCCACTGGAGACCAGCCTGAAGCAGTCGAAAAACTTGTTGAAGGAGTTAAAAAGGGCTATAAGTTTCAGACACTTCTTGGAGTTACAGGCTCTGGCAAAACTTTTACAATGGCAAATGTAATTGAAAAAGTGCAAAAGCCAACGCTTGTAATATCTCATAATAAAACACTTGCTGCGCAATTGTACTCAGAATTTAAAAGATTTTTTCCTGATAATGCAGTACATTATTTTGTGAGCTATTATGACTTCTATCAACCCGAAGCCTATGTGCCGCAGATTGACCTTTATATTGCCAAAAATGCTGATATAAATGAGGATATAGCAAGGTTGAGACACGCGACTGTTAGAGCTCTTCTCGAGAGAAGGGATGTTATAGTCGTTGCATCAGTTTCATGCATTTATGGATGGGATTCACCCGAAGAATACCAGGAACAGCTTTTTACTGTTAGTGTTGGAGACAATATAAATAGAGGAACACTTGCGATTAATCTTGTACGTCTTCAGTATGAGAGAAATGATTTCAATTTTAGAAATGGAAAATTTAGAATGCGCGGAGACATAATAGATGTATTCCCTAAAGAATCAGAGGCAGCTATAAGAATACAGCTTTTTGAAGATGCAATTGATTCGATTACAGAATTTGATCCTCTAACCAATGAATTCTTAAAAAAGCATTCTCATTATACTTTTTTTCCTGCATCGCAGTTTATTACAACGAAGGAGCGAATAAATAAATATGTGGAGGAAATTCTTAAAGACCTCGATATGAGGATCAAATTTTTTAAAGACAGAGAGAAATTTGTAGAGGCTCAAAGGATTGAAGAAAGAACTAAATATGATCTTGAAATGCTTCAGCAAACAGGTTACTGCAATGGTATTGAGAATTATTCAAGGTATTTTTCTGGCAGGAAGCCAGGCGAAGAGGCTTATACTCTTTTAAATTTTTTTCCTGAAGATTTTCTTCTCTTTATTGACGAGTCGCACATAACTGTTCCTCAACTTAGGGGGATGTACCATGGAGATCACAATAGAAAATTAACGCTTATGAAATATGGCTTCAGGCTTCCTTCTGCTCTTGACAATAGACCTCTTCGTTTTGAAGAATTTTTAAGACATGTAAATCAAGCTGCATTTGTATCTGCAACTCCTTCAAATTATGAATTTTCAGTAAGTTCCCAGGTTGCTGAACAACTTGTCAGACCTACTGGTCTTGTTGATCCTGAAATTGAAGTAAGGCCTATAGAAGGGCAGATTGATGACTTAATAAATGAGATTACAGTTCGAGCCAAGAAAAATGAGAGAGTGCTTGTTACAACGCTTACGAAAAAGTTTGCCATGGATTTAGCTTCTTATCTTACAGAAAAGGGGATAAAAGCTAGATATCTTCATTCCGATATTAAAACGCTTGAAAGAGTTTCTATTTTGAAAGGGCTCCGTTCAGGAGATTTTGATTGTCTTGTAGGAGTAAATTTACTAAGAGAAGGGCTTGACCTTCCAGAAGTTTCACTTGTTGCAATTCTTGATGCTGATAAAGAGGGATTTCTTCGCTCGGAAGTTTCGCTTATACAAACTATGGGAAGAGCTGCAAGAAATGTTTCAGGGAAAGTAATAATGTATGCGGATAACCTTACTTATTCAATGAAAAAGGCAATTCAGGAGACCAGCAGAAGAAGAGAAAAGCAGTTAAAATATAATGTTGAACATAATATTACTCCACAAACCATAAGAAAAGCTATCACAGATTTAATAGATCTTCCATGGAAGAAAGATGAAGAAGTTGAAGAGATTAACTTCAAAGACTTAACAGAAGAACAATTCAGAGCCTTAATTACAGAGCTTGAAGAAGAAATGCACCTTAAGGCAGAAGTGCTTGATTTCGAAGAAGCAATTAAAATAAGGGACAGAATTGATAAACTCATTGAGAATTACAGGGGGAAAAAATGAAAATAGGATTAGCGCTTGGAAGTGGAGGACCCAGAGGTCTTGCACACATTGGAGTAATGAAAGTGCTTTTAAAAAATGGTATTAAACCTGACCTAATTACGGGGTCAAGCATTGGTGCATTAATTGGGGGCGCGTATGCTGTACTTGGCTCCATTGATGAAGTTGAGAATCTTGCTATATCCTCCGATATGAAAACTGTTCTTTCAGTACTTTTTGACCCAACGCTCAGGCTCGGTCTTGTAAAGGGACAGAAGATAATAAAGTTCTTCAAAGAAAAAATAGGAAACCCTGATATTGAATCGCTCAGTCCAAAATTTTATCCAGTTGCAACAAACCTCCTCACGGGTGAAGCAGTCGTCTTTGATAAGGGAAGCTTTGCAGAAACGGTCAGAGCAAGCATCTCTATCCCTTTTATGTTTCAGCCCATCAAAAAAGACGATATGCTGCTTGTAGATGGAGGGTTATCTCAGAATGTCCCTGCGAAGATTGCAAGGGATAAAGGAGCAGACATTGTCATTGGAGTTAATCTTAATGCGAGACTTTCCGAATCCTTTTATGGTTTTATGAAAACTCCTGCTGGGCTTTATAAGGTTGCAGACGAATCAATAAACATACTCCAGTACAATCTTGCCAGGGAAAACTGCAAATATGCAGATTTTGTTATTAAGCCCGATGTTTACGGTGTGAGGTGGGATAGCTTCTGGAAGCCTCAAAAAGTCATTGAAGAAGGGGAAGCATCCGCTGAATTAATTTTTCCTGAGATTCTGAAACGGCTTAAAAGAAGATTTTAATCTTTTCTTTACTCATTTGTAACCTGCTCACAAAGATCACAGGTTTATTCTTTTGGAACCGCTTTCGCGGTTAGAGAAGATTAAATTGCTGCTTTTGCAATTTATTGCCACTCTTTTCAGGC
>Ga0315281_10002578_pt1 | contig 26834 bp, 23 predicted proteins | sample YL17G07_0_MG_FD_204540 | JGI IMG/M metagenome (GOLD analysis project Ga0315281, IMG submission 204540) | Sediment microbial communities from Yellowstone Lake, YNP, Wyoming, USA - YL17G07_0 | ecosystem: Environmental > Aquatic > Freshwater > Lake > Sediment | place: USA: Wyoming | collected... | reverse complement strand
GGTCGGACAGCATGCCGACGATGAGGAAGAGGCCGCCGGTGCTGACGCCGTGATTGAGCATCTGGTAGACGGCGCCCTGCACGCCCTGCATGTTCATGGCGCAGATGCCGAGGACGACGAAGCCCATGTGGCTCACGCTCGAATACGCGACGAGCTTCTTCATGTCCGGCTGCACCATCGCGACGAGCGCGCCGTAGATGATGCCGACGACGGCGAGCGTGGCGAGGATGGGCGCGAAGAGCTGCGCCGCAGCCGGGAACAACGGGAAGGCGAAGCGGATGAGCCCGTACGTGCCCATCTTCAGCAGCACGCCGGCCAGAATGACCGAGCCGGCCGTCGGCGCTTCGACGTGCGCGTCGGGCAGCCACGTGTGGAACGGAAACAGCGGGACTTTGATCGCGAACGCCAGCGCGAACGCGAGGAACAACCAGACCTGCGTTCCCGGCGGGATCGACATCTCGTAGAGCTGCAGCAGGTCGAACGTGTAGCTGCCCGTCGCCGCGCTGTGCAGGTACGCGAGGCCGAGAATCGCCAGCAGCATCAGGACGCTGCCCGCCAGCGTGTAGAGCAGGAACTTCATGGCGGCGTAGACGCGGCGCTCGTAGCCCCAGATGCCGATGAGGAAATACATCGGAATCAGCATCGCGTCCCAGAAGATGTAGAAGAGGAACAGATCGAGCGAGACGAACACGCCGATCATCGCGGCTTCGAGCAGCAGCACGAACATCGCGAAGGCCCTCGTGCGCTGGTGCACCGACTCCCAGGAACCGAGCAGGGCGATCGGCGTCAGGAATCCGGTGAGGACGACAAGCAGCAGGCTGATGCCGTCGACACCGATGAAGTAGCTGATGCCGAACTGAGGGATCCAGGCGTGGCGCTCGACGAACTGGAACTCCGCGGACGAGGCGTTGAAGTGATACCAGAGCAGCAGCGTCTCGGCAAAGACGAGCAGCGACACGACGAGCGCGACCGCCCGGACGGTGCCGTCGTTGTGCTCGTCGTTCGGAACGAGCAGCAGCAGGAAGGCGCCGACGATCGGCAGCGCGATGAGCGACGTCAGAATCGGGAAATGCATCAGCGCCACAGGTAATACCCGAGGACAAGCACGGCCCCGAGAAAGACCGACGCGGCATACGCGCGTACCGACCCGGTGTGAAAGAGACGCAGCACTTCGCTCGTGCCGCTGACCGCCTGGCCCACGCCATTCACCGTGCGGTCGATGACGCCGATGTCCACGCCTTTCCACAATCCGTCCTCGGACACGATCTGGATCGGCTGGACGATCGCGGCGTCGTAGATCTCGTCGAGGTAGTACTTGTGCTCGAGCACGCGGTGGACGCCGGAGAAGCGCTCGGCCATCCTGTCCGCAGCCGCGCGGTTCTTGAGGAAGAAGTACGCCGCGATGCCGATGCCCGCGAGCGCGACGACAACGGAGACGATCATCAGCGTCGTCTCGACGCCGCCCTCGGCAAGGCCGGCCTGAAGGCCGGCACGACTCTCGGAGAGCGGCGGGCCGAAGCTGGGCTCGAGGAATTTCTCGAAGCGTCCGCCCAGGCCGACCCAACCGGCGGTGATCGAGCCCACGGCCAGCACGATAAGCGCGATCGCCATCGGCAACGGCGCGTCGTGCAGATGGGAATGGTTCGAGGGGTTCAAGTCGTTCGAGTGGTGCAAGAGGTTGTCGTGGTTCGAGTGGTTCTCAGATTGAGAACGCGAACCGTGAAAAGTGAGGAACACGAGGCGGAACATGTAGGCGGCGGTCAGCAGCGCCGTCAGCAGGCCGACACCCCACAGCACTGTGTGGCCGCTCGCGAACGTCCGGAACAGGATCTCGTCCTTGCTGAAGAACCCGGCGAACGGCGGGACGCCGGCAATCGCGATCGCGCCGACGACGAACGTCCAGTACGTGATCGGCAGATCCTTTTTCAGCCCGCCCATCTTCCGCATGTCCTGCTCGCCAGACAGCGCGTGAATCACCGCGCCCGATCCGAGGAACAGCAGCGCCTTGAAGAACGCATGCGTGTAGAGATGGAAGATGCCCGCCGCATACGCGCCAACGCCCATGGCCAGGAACATGTAGCCGAGCTGCGAGACGGTCGAGTACGCGAGCACCTTCTTGATGTCGTTCTGCACGAGCCCGATCGTGCCGGCGATGAGCGCCGTCGCCGTACCGACGATCGCGACGATCGTCAGCGTCATCGGCGCGTGCCCGAACAGCACGGCGTTTCTTCCAATCATGTACACGCCCGCCGTCACCATCGTCGCCGCATGGATGAGCGCGGAGACCGGCGTCGGGCCTTCCATCGCGTCCGGCAGCCAGACAAATAATGGAATCTGCGCGGACTTCCCCGTCGCGCCGATGAACAGCAGCAGCGTGATGATCGACAGCGTGCCGAATGTCGCTTCGGGGCTGAGCTGCGACGCGGCACCGGCGACTTTCTGAAAATCGAGCGTGCCGAAGCGGACAAACACGAGCAGCACGCCGAGGATGAATCCCCAGTCGCCGATGCGGTTGACGATGAAGGCTTTCTTGCCGGCGTCGGAGGCCGACTTCTTCTGATACCAGAAGCCGATCAGCAGGTACGAACACAGGCCCACGCCTTCCCAGCCGACGAACATCACGAGGAAGTTGGCGCCGAGCACCAGCACGAGCATGAACGCGGCGAACAGGTTCAAGTACGAGAAGTAGCGCGCGTACTCCGGGTCGGCCTCGTCGTGCATGTAGGCCGTCGAGTACACGTGGATCAGCGAGCCGATGCCCGTGACGACGAGAATCATCACCGACGACAGCGGGTCGAGCAGCAGCGTCAGGTCGATCTTCAGCGTGTCGGATTCGATCCAGTTGAACGCCGTCTGGGCAATCGCGCGTGCATCGGCCGGCAGCCCGACGAGGCGGGCGACGGCCGCCACCGACACGGCGAACGACATCAGCATCGCGGCGCACGCGATCGTGGCGGCCACACCCTTGCTGACACGACGCCCGAAGCTCGCGTTGAGCAGGAAGCCCACGAGCGGGAACGCGGGGATCAGCAACAGCAATGCATCACCACTTCAGGCTCGTAAACGTGTCGGGGTTGAGCGACTCGCGGTGCCGGAACAGGCCGATCACGATCGCAAGCCCAACCGCGGCTTCCGCCGCGGCCACGGTCATGACGAAGAACACGATGATCTGGCCGTCCGCCGTGCCGAGCGAGCGCCCGAAGGCGACGAAACTCAAGTTGACCGCGTTCAGCATGATCTCGATCGACAGCAGGATCGTGATCAGGTTCCGGCGCACGAACACGCCGGCCGTGCCGATGGCGAACAGAATGGCCGAGAGAATCAGATAGTCGTTCAGCGTGGGCATCACGGCTTCGCCGCCTCGCGCTTCGCCAGGATGACGGCGCCAACCATCGCCACAAGAATCAGGATCGACGTCACTTCGAACTGAAACGCGTAATCCGTGAACAGCGCCTGGCCGATCGCGCGCACCGAGATGACCTCGGCTGCGGGGAACGCGCCCGTGCCGCCACCCGCGCGTGTGAGCGCCCACAGCAGCTCGACGACCAGCGCCGCCGCGAGGACGGCTCCGAACCACATCGGCCCGGGCCTGCGAAGCGGATGGACACGCTCGTCGTGCTCCGTCTCTTCAGCCGGCGCGTGCAGCAGCATGACGACGAAGAGGAAGAGCACCATGATGGCGCCGGCGTACACGATGATCTGCGTGACGGCGACAAACGGCGCGTCGAGCATCACGTAGAGGCCCGACAGCGCGCCGAACGACGCGATGAGCAGCAGGACACTATAAATGGGATTGCGCTGCGCGATGACGAGCAGCGACGCGATCACGGCGACGGCGGCGAACAGATAGAAGAGCGTCATAGGCCGAAATACAGCACGCCGGCGGCCGTGGCCAGCAGATTCAGCACCGACGCCGGCAGCAGCACCTTCCAGCCGAACGCCATCAGCTGATCGTAGCGGTAGCGCGGCAGCGTCCACCGCATCCACACATAGAAGAACAGCAGCGCCCCGACTTTGATCAGGAACCAGATCCAGCCGAGCGACTCGGGCAGGAAGGGGCCGTGCCAGCCGCCGAGAAACAGGTCGGTCGCGACCGCCGAGACCGTGACCATGTTGATGTACTCCGCGAGGAAGAACATCGCGAAGCTCATGCTGCTGTACTCGGTGTGATAGCCGGCGACGAGCTCCTGCTCCGCTTCCGGAAAATCGAACGGCGCCCGGTTCGTCTCCGCGATGCCCGCCGTCATGTAAATCAGGAAGCCGAGCGGCTGGAGGACGATGAACCACTTCGGGATGAACCCGAACCAGTACCCCGCCTGTCCGTTGACGATCTCGGTGAGCGAGAGCGAGTTGCCGAGAATGAGCACGGCCACCAGCGCCATCCCGTACGACAGCTCGTAGCTGATCATCTGCGCCGACGATCGGAGTCCGCCGATGAGCGAGTACTTGCTGTTCGAGCTCCAGCCGGCGAGCACGATGCCGTAGACGCTCATCGACGCGATGCCGAAGATCACGAGGACGGCGACGTTGACGTCGGCCACCTGGAGCTTCATCGGCTCGTCCAGCAGCCCGAAGAACGTCGTCTTCGCCCCGAACGGCACGACGGCGAAGGCCGCGAACGCGCACGCCGCCGAGATGATCGGCGCCAGCGCGAACAGGATCGCGTCGGCCGCTTTCGGTCGCAGCTCCTCCTTGAACATCAGCTTGATGACGTCGGCGAACGGCTGCAGCAGTCCCTGCCAGCCGACGCGGATCGGGCCGAGACGCTGCTGCAGCGCCGCCGCCAGCCGCCGCTCGACCCACACCATGGCCGCCGCCGCGAGCAGCAGCGCGTGGAAGACGACCACGATGATGACGAGTTGCGCGATGAGCAGCGGAGTGATGGCCGGCATGACGGTCTAGTGCGCTCCCGCAGCCTGAGGGTGCCGTGCACGCCACTCTGCCGGCAGCGTGCACCTGCCTTCGCGGATGTGCGCTTCGTACTCGTGCCTGAAGTGCTTGAGCGTCGTCAGGACGGGCGTGACGGCGGCGTCGCCGAACGCGCAGAGGGTCTTGCCCGCGATGTTGCCCGAGATGCTCGAGAGCATGTCGAGGTCGGACGTCTTCCCGTGGCCGCGCTCGATGCGCTTGAGGATCTTGTGCAGCCAGTCGGTGCCTTCGCGGCACGGCGTGCACTTGCCGCACGATTCGTGGCGGTAGAAGTGCAGCAGGTTTTCGGCCAGCCAGACCATGCAGGTCGTGTCGTCGAGGACGACAATCGCCGCCGAGCCGAGAAGCGAGCCCGCCTTCTGAATGCCGTCGAAGCTCGCCTGCGTGTCGAGCTGGTCGGGCATGAGGATCGGCACCGACGATCCGCCGGGAATGACGGCCTTGAGGGTCCGGCCGTCGCGGACGCCGCCGGCATGGCCCTCGACGAGTTCACGCAGCGTGATGTTCATCGACGCTTCGTAGACCCCGGGACGCTTCACGTGTCCGCTGACGCAGTAGAGCTTCGGACCGCCGTTCTTCTCCGGACCGAGCGCCGAGTACCACTCCGCGCCGTGCTTCACGATGAGCGGCACGTTGCAGAGCGTTTCGACGTTGTTGACCGCGGTCGGCTTGCCGTAGAGGCCGACGGCCGCCGGGAACGGCGGCTTGTTGCGCGGCTGCGCGCGCTTGCCTTCGAGCGACTCGAGGAGCGCCGTTTCTTCGCCGGCTTCGTACGCGCCGGCGCCGCGGTGGACGTAGATGTCGCAATCGAAGCCGGAGCCGAGGATGTTCCTGCCGGCCAGTCCCTTCGCGTACGCCTCGGCGATCGCCTGCTCGAGGACGTGCTGCACGTGGAAGAACTCGCCCCGTATATAGATGTAGGCGGTTCTGGCGCCGATGGCGTAGCAGCCGATGAGACAACCCTCAATCAGCAGATGGGGGTTGCGCTCCATGAGCAGGTGATCCTTGAACGTCCCCGGCTCGCTTTCGTCCGCGTTGCAGGCGATGTAGCGCGGGGCTGCCTTTTTGTCGACGAACTGCCATTTCATGCCCGTCGGGAACCCGGCGCCGCCGCGCCCGCGCAGCCCTGACGCCTTGACCATCTCGATGATCTCGTCGGGCGTCTTCCCGAGCGCGGTCTTCAGAGCTTCATATCCTTCATGCGCCAGATAGAAATCCAGCGTGAAGGAATTCGGCTCGCGGACGTACTTGGTGAGAACAGGATCCATGAGCCCTCAGCCCTTCGCCCTTTCCACCACGTGATGGCACCCGCTGAGCGCCTCTTCTCCCCGGGCGCGAAGTTCGTCGATAAGCCTGCCCGCATCTTCCGGCTTGTGGCACTCATGCCAGGCGTCGTTGACCATCACGACGGGCGCGCGATCGCACGCGCCGAGGCACTCGACCTCGACGAGCGTGAACGTGCCGCTCGGATCTGTCTCGCCGGTCTTGATCCCCAGCGCGCGCTGCAGGTCCTCGGTCACGCGCTCGGCGCCGTTCAGCGCGCACGAGAGCGTGCGGCACACCTGCAGCACGAACGTCCCCACCGGCTTCGTGTAGAACATCGTGTAGAACGACACGACGTCTTCGACATCGGCGCGCGTGATGCCGAGCAGCCCGGCGACGTGGCGGATCGCGTTCGCCGTGATGTAGCCCTGCTGGTGCTGCGCGAGATAGAGCGCCGGCAGCACGGCCGACCGGCGGCGCTCCGGCGGATAGCGCCTGACGATCTCGTCGAAGCGCGCGCGGTTCTCCGGCGTGTACTCGAACGCCGGACCCTCGTCCTCGAGCGTGCGCTTCGATTTGTGGAAGGTGGCGTCGTACGCCATCTTCGGGTGAAAGCTCACCGGTCCACGTCTCCCATCACGACGTCGATCGAGCCGATGACGGCAATGACGTCCGCAATCAGCCCGCCGACGATGAGTGTTTCGAGCGCCTGGCATGCGAGGAGCGACGGCGCGCGGCTCTTGATGCGCCACGGCCGGTTCGTCCCGTCAGAGACAACATAAAAGCCCTGCTCGCCGCGCGGCCCCTCGACGGGCACGTACGCCTCGCCGGCCGGCACCGTGAATCCCTGCGAGTAGATCAGGAAGTGCTGAATCAGCGCCTCCATTTCCGTGTAGACGCGATCCTTCGGCGGCGGCGTGATCTTCGGGTCGGCGATCGCGTATTCGCCGCGAGGCGTGATGCGGCCGAGCGCCTGCCGGCAGATCTTCAGGCTCTCGCGCATCTCGGCGACGCGCACCTGGTAGCGCGCGTAGACGTCGCCGGCCGTTTGCGTCGGGACGTCGAAGTCGTACGTCTCGTAGCCGAGATACGGAAATACCTTCCGCACGTCGTAGTCCACGCCCGCGGCCCTGGCGATCGGCCCGAGCAGGCTCATCGCGACCGCGGTGTCCTTCGACACGACGCCGACGCCCTGTGTCCGCTTCAGATAGATCGCGTTCTTCGTCAGCAGGTCTTCGTACTCGTCGAGCTTGCCTGGCATCCGGTCGAGGAACGCCTGGACCGCGTCGTGGAAGCCGCGCGGCAGGTCCTCGCGCAGACCGCCGACGCGCATGTAGCTCGGGAACAGGCGGAAGCCCGCGATCAGCTCGTTGATGTTCAGCAGGATCTCGCGCTCGCGGAAGCAGTAGAGCATCACCGACACGGCGCCGAGTTCCATGCCGTGCGTGCCGAGCCAGACCAGGTGGGAATTAATGCGCTGCAGCTCGGCCAGCAGGATGCGGATGTTCTTCACGCGCTCGGGCATCACCGCATCGACGCCGAGCAGCCGCTCGACCGACATGCAGAACGCCATGCTGTTGGACTGCGCGCTCAGGTAGTCCATGCGCTCGACGAGCGGGATCACCTGCTGCCACTTCTTCTGCTCGCAGGTCTTCTCGATGCCCGTGTGGAGATAGCCGATCGTCGGCGACGCCGAGAGAATCGTCTCGCCATCGAGCTCGAGCACCAGACGCAGCACGCCGTGCGTGCTGGGGTGCTGCGGCCCCATGTTGACGGTCATCGTCTCGGTGCGGATCTCGGGCATTATTCGCGCGCCAGCCGATCGCGTTGGACGTTCTGTTTGAATTCTTCCGCGGTCACTTGCAGGTCCGACGTCACGTGCGGAGGCCTGCGGATCTGCACCGGCGAGTCCTTGCGCAGCGGCGATCCCTCCCAGTCTTCGGGCATCAGCAGCCGGCGCGGATCGGGATGGCCGTCAAACGCGATGCCGAACAGATCCCACACCTCGCGCTCGAGCCAGTTGGCCGCGGGCCAGATGCCGCTGACGGTCGCGAGATGCGGATCGTGTCCCGGCAGCCGCACCTTCATGCGCAGCCGCAGCTTGTGCTCGAGCGAGACGAGGACGTAGACCACTTCGAACCGCGGCTCGCGCGGCCAGTAATCGGCCGCGGTCAGCTCGGCAAGAAACGAGAACCTGAGATCGGGGCCGTCGCGCAGCACGCGAGCGACCGACACCAGTTCGTCGCGCGAGACATAAATCGTCGTCTGGAGATCGACGCTGGGAGCCCCTTCGACCGTGGCGGCGGGAACGGCCTGCTGCAGCGACGCGATGAGCCGATCGGCGTCCATCTAGGCGAGGCGCTGCTCGGCGATCTTCCGCTGCAGCTGGACGATGCCGTAAATGAGCGATTCGGGACGAGGCGGACAGCCGGGCACGTAGACGTCCACGGGCACGACCTGGTCGACGCCCTGGACGATGGCGTAGTTGTCGAAGACGCCGCCGATCGACGCGCAGGCGCCCATGGAGATGACCCACTTGGGCTCCGGCATCTGGTCGTAGATGCGGCGGAGGGCCGGCGCCATTTTTCGCGAGAGGCGGCCGGCCACGATCATGAGATCCGACTGGCGCGGGCTGCCCCGGAACACTTCGGCGCCGAACCGCGCGATGTCGTAGCGGCTGCAGCTCATCGCCATCATTTCGATCGCGCAGCACGCGAGGCCGAACGTCACCGGCCAGATCGACGACCGGCGGGCCCACTGGACCATCTTTTCGACGGTGGTCGTGAGCACGGGAATTTCGTATTCGGATTCCAGTCCCATTCAGCGATCCTTACCCTCCTGCAATCCTGCCCTAGTGTTTCGCATGAGCGCCCCAGTCGAGCGCGCCTTTGCGCCAGACGTAGACGTAGCCCGCCAGCAGGAGCGCCATGAACAGCAGCACCTGCACGAAGCCTGGCCAGCCGAGATCGCGCAGCGCCATCGCCCACGGATAGAGGAAGGCGACCTCGATGTCGAACAGCAGAAAGATCATCGCGACGAGGTAGAACTTCACCGACTGGCGCTCGCGCGCGTCGCCGACCGGCGGCATCCCGCATTCGTAGGGCGCGCTTTTTTCAGGCGTCGGCTTGCTCGGGCCGAGCAGATTCGACAGCACGACCGACACGAGCGCAAACCCCGCGCCCAGCGCGATCATGAGGAGGATGGAAAACCAGCCCTGCATGTCTATGGAATGTGGCGAATTCTGCTTGTGAACCTTTTCCCAAACAGACCCCTCATGCTATCGCACTCCCCCGGGGACTGTCGACTGAGACTGGGGACTGGAGACTGGTGACTGAGGACTACTAAGATGAGTCACCACATGAGGATCGCGTGGTTTTCGCCGCTCCCGCCCGCGCCGACCGGCATCAGCGGCTACAGCGCCGGCGTCCTGCCGCGCCTCGACGCCGCGGGCCTCCAGATCGACCGCTTCGTCGACCGCAACGCGCACGACTTCGTCTGGCGTCACAGGCGGACGCCCTACGATCTCGTCGTCTATCAACTCGGGAACGCGCCGTGGCACGACTACATGTGGGGCTACCTCTTCCGGTTTCCAGGCCTCGTCGTGCTGCACGACGCGCGGCTGCATCACGCGCGCGCGGCGCACCTGCTTCGCGAGCGGCGCGCGGACGACTACCGGCGCGAGTTCGCCTTCGACCATCCGGCGGCGCCGCCCGCCGCGGCGGAGTTCGCCGTCGAAGGCCTGCACGGGAGCCCCGTCTATCTCTGGCCGATGACCCGATCCGTCGTCGAGTCCGCCCGGCTCGTCGCCGTCCACAACGACTTCATCGCAGAGGAGCTGCGCGAACGGCATCCGCATGCGCGGATCGAGCGGATTCGGCTCGGGACAGCCGACCGCACGGCGGCGCCGGACGCGCGGGACCAGATTCGCCGGCGCCACGACATCCCGGCCGGCAGCATCGTCTTCGTCACCTTCGGCCTCGTCACGGCGGAAAAACGCATCGAGCCGATCCTCCGCGCGTTCGGCGCGCTGACGGCCCGCGGGGGCAACGCGCATCTGCTGGTCGTCGGCGCCAGCGGCTTTCCGGGACTCGACGACCTGATCGCGGAGCACGGCGTCGCCGATCGCGTGCACGCCACCGGCCACGTCGAAGACGACCGCATCGCGGACTACCTGTCGGCCGGCGACGTCAGCCTGTCGCTCAGGTGGCCGAGCGCTGGAGAAACATCGGCGTCGTGGATTGAATCGCTTCAGGCATCGAAGCCGACGATCATCTCGTCGCTGCCCCACACCGCGGACGTCCCGTCGCTCGATGCGCGCACGTGGCGGCCGACAAGGACGTCGAAGGCGCCCGTCGCCGTCTCGGTGGATCTGCTGGAGGAAGACGCGGCGCTGCTGTCGGCGATGTCGCGACTGGCGGAGGACGGCGCGCTGCGGGATGCGCTGGGAAAAGCCGGGCACGCGTACTGGGCGCAGGAGCACACGCTCGAACTGATGGCCGACGACTATCGACGGGTCATCGCGCAGGCGGCGCTCCTGCCGGCGCCGGCGATCGCCGGCCTCCCCGCGCACCTGACCAATGATTACAGCGCGCGTGCGGCATCCATCGCGCGCGACATTGGCGTGGAGCTGAGGTGGCCGTCCGGCTGAGCCGGACGCTACGAAAGCCTGGAGGTCGTTTCCACGATCCGCCGATCGAGCTCGGCCATCGCCTGGCCGATCGAATCGCGCCGGCGCTCGTGCGCCGTGGAGGCGAGCTGCCGTTCGAGCTCGGTGCGCGCCAGCTTGAGACTTTGAAGCGCGCGCACCACTTCAGGATTTTTCACGTCGCGGACATGCGCCTTCGCGCGCTCGCGCTCGAGCTCTTCCATGCGCTCCTGAATGCGCGAGTCCTGATCGATTAATCCTTCGCCGGCATCACCCATAAGGTCACACTATAAGATGCTGAAGTGAACGTCCCGTTTCATCCCGCCGTTCGCGAGTGGTTCACCCGATCGTTTGACGCGCCCACGCGTCCACAAACGCTCGGCTGGCCCGCAATCGCCAGGGGTGATTCGACGCTGATCCTCTCTCCGACCGGCAGCGGAAAAACGCTGACGGCATTTCTGTGGTGCCTCGATCGACTCATGTTCGCGCCGGTGCCTGCCAAACAGGCGCGATGCCGCGTGCTCTACGTCTCGCCGCTGAAGGCCCTCGCCGTTGACGTTGAACGCAACCTGCGAGTTCCGCTTTCCGGTATCGGGCAAGTGGCCGAAGAGCGCGGCGACGCGTTCGTGCGGCCCGTTATTGCCATTCGAACCGGCGACACGCCACAAATCGAGCGCGCCAGATTCCAGCGCGAACCCGCCGACATTCTGATTACGACGCCCGAATCGTTGTATTTACTTCTGACGTCGAATGCCCGCGACGCGTTGCGCTCGATCGACACGGTCATCGTCGACGAGATCCACGCGCTCGTCCCCACCAAACGCGGCGCGCACCTGATGCTGTCGCTCGAGCGGCTGGCGGCGCTCTGCCCCAAGCCACCTCAACGCATTGGTTTGTCTGCGACTCAGCGGCCGCTTGATGAGGTTGCACGGTTTCTAGGCGGGGCTGACGGTGGTCGGCGGTTGGTGGTCAGCGGTCGGAAAACGGCCGGCTCCCGCTCGCCGTTCACCGACCACCGATCACCGTCCACCGAAATCGACGCCGAGTTTGAGTCCCATCGAGGATCGGTTCGTTACCGGCCGGTCACCATCGTCGACGCGGGACAGAAGAAGCCGCTGGCCCTGAGCATTCAGGTCCCCGTCGAGGACATGGCGAAGCTGACGACGGCGGATGAGATTCCGAGCGGACCCGCGTCGGTGGGCGACAGCCGCCCGTCCATCTGGGCTGCGATTCACCCCAGATTGCTCCAACTGATTCGCTCCCACACGTCGACGCTGATCTTCGTCAACAGCCGCCGGCTCGCCGAGCGGCTGGCCGGTGCGGTCAACGAGCTGGCCGGCGAGACGCTGGTCCGATCGCATCACGGGTCGATCGCACGGGAGCAGCGCGCCGAAGTCGAAGAACTGCTGAAGGCAGGCCGGCTGCGCGCGCTCGTCGCCACCTCGTCGCTCGAACTCGGCATCGACATGGGCGCGATTGACCTCGTCGTCCAGATCGAAGCGCCGCCGTCGGTCGCGAGCGGGCTGCAGCGCATCGGCCGCGGCGGCCATCAGGTCAACGCGACGAGCGAAGGCGTCATCTTCCCGAAATTCCGCGGCGACCTGGTGGCCTGCGCCGCCGTCGCCAGGGCCATGCACGACGGCGCGGTCGAAGCGACGCGTTATCCCCGCAACCCGCTCGACATCGTCGCCCAGCAGATCGTCGCGATGGCGGCGATGGACGCGTGGGAGATCGACGAGCTGTTCGCGACAATCCGCCGGGCGGCGCCATGCGCCGAGCTCGGCCGCACGGCGTTCGAGGGCGTCCTCGACATGCTCTCGGGCCGCTACCCGTCCGACGAGTTCGCCGAACTGCGGCCGCGTATCACATGGGATCGCGGCCGCGGCACGATCAGCGGACGCGAAGGCGCGAAGCGCGTCGCCGTCATCAACGGCGGCACGATTCCCGATCGCGGGTTGTTCGGCGTGTTTCTGATCGGCGCCGGCCCGGGAGCGGCGCGTGTCGGCGAGCTCGACGAAGAGATGGTCTTCGAGACGCACGTCGGCGAGACGTTCGTGCTCGGCGCCTCGACGTGGCGCGTTGAGGAGATCACGCACGATCGCGTGCTGGTATCGCCGGCACCCGGCCAGCCCGGCAAGATGCCGTTCTGGAAGGGCGATCAGACCGGCCGCCCGCTCGAGTTCGGGCTCGCGATCGGACGGCTGATTCGCGATCTGCTGAAGCTGCCGCCGGCCGCCGCGATCGATCGGCTGACGCGGGACCACGACCTCGACCGACTGGCGGCCGAAAACCTTCTGCAGTATCTGAACGATCAGAAGGCCGCCGCCGGTGTCGTGCCCGACGCCGGCACCGTCCTCATCGAGCGGGTCCGCGACGAGCTGGGCGACTGGCGCGTCTGCGTGCTGTCGCCGCGCGGCGGGCGCATTCACGCGCCGTGGGCCATGGCGGCCGCTGCGAAGATTCGCGAGGAACGCGGTGTCGACGTCGAGACGCTGTGGGGAGACGACGGGTTTGTCGTGCGGTTTCCGGATGTCGACGAGCCGCCGGACGCGAGGCTGCTGCTTCCGGATCCGGACGAGGTGCAGGCGCTCGTCGTCCGCCAGCTTGGCGCGACCGCGCTCTTCGCGGCGAAGTTTCGCGAGAACGCCGCCCGGTCGCTGCTGCTGCCGAAACGGCGTCCCGGGATGCGGGCTCCGCTGTGGCAGCAGCGGAAGAAAGCGTCGGACCTGCTGGCCGTCGCGTCGAAGTACGGATCGTTTCCCGTGCTGCTCGAAACCTACCGGGAATGCCTGCGCGACGTCTTCGACATGCCCGCGCTGGTGTCGACGCTGGCGGACATCCGCAGCCGGAAGATCCGCGTGTCGACGGTCAACTCGGAACATCCCTCGCCGTTTGCCGCATCGCTGCTCTTCAGCTACGTCGCGAGCTTCCTGTACGACGGCGACGCGCCGCTCGCCGAACGGCGCGCGCAGGCCCTGTCGGTCGACCAGGCCCAGTTGCGCGACATCATTGGCGACGCCGAGTTGCGCGAGCTGCTCGACGCCGAATCCATGGACGCCGTTGAACGCGAGCTGCAACGGCTCGACCCGCGCTTTCAGGCGAAGAGCGCGGACGCCGTTCACGACATGCTCCTGTCCGTGGGCGATCTCTCCCGCGAGGAGATCGCGGCGCGCACGGTCTCGGCCGACGTCGCCGGCAGCGCCGACGATCTGGTCAAGCAGGGCCGCGCAGTGGTGCTGACGATCGGCGGCCCCGGCGGAGATATCCGCTATGTCGCGGCGGAGGACGCGGCGCGGTACCGGGACGCGCTCGACATCGCCCTTCCGCTCGGACTTCCGCCCTCGCTGCTCGGCGCCGCCGCGGATCCGCTCGCGAATCTCATCCGCCGGTACGCGCGGACGCATGCGCCGTTCACCTCCGCGGATCTCGCCACGCGATTCGGCCTGACCGTCGCGGCTGTCGATGCCGGGCTCATCGCGCTCACACCCGGTGGCTCCATCATCGAAGGCGAGTTCCGTCCGGGCGGCACGACGCCCGAGTGGACGGATGCCGGCGTCCTTCGACAGCTCCGGCGGCGGTCGCTTGCGAAGCTGCGGCACGAGGCGGAGCCGGTCGATCAATCCGTCCTCGGGCGTCTTGAAACGCGCTGGCAGGGCGTCGCGAGACGCCGTCAGGGCGCTGATGCGCTGCTCGATGTCATCGAACAACTCCAGGGCGCGCCGATTGCGGCGTCGATTCTGGAGACAGAGATTCTTCCCGCGCGTCTCGACGGGTACGATCCGGCCGATCTGGATGCGGTGGCGGCCGCCGGCGAAGTCGTCTGGGCCGGCGTCGAGCCGCTTGGCGATCGCGACGGCCGCATCGCGTTGTATCTCGCGGACAGCATGAAGAAGCTGCTACCGGTCCGCCTCAAGGCGGACACTACCGAGGACTCTCGTGAACGCGCGATCCTCGATCACCTTCGCGAACATGGCGCGTCGTTCTTCGGTCCGATTCACGACGCCGCGGGCGGCGGCTACCCTGCTGAAACCGTCAACGCGCTGTGGACGCTGACGTGGCAGGGCCTCATCACGAACGACACGTTTCAGGCGCTGCGCGCCTTCACGCAGGCTCGCGCGCCTCGCCGGCGTCAGCGAAAACCCGGCGCGCAGGCGTTCCGCTCGCGACGCAGCGCGCCGCCGTCGGCGGAAGGACGATGGGGGCTGGTCGGCGGCCCTGAAAGGGCCGCCCCACAAAAGGCTGATGTGGGGCGACCCTTTCAGGGTCGCCAGAACACCACCGCTTGGGCGGCCGCATGGGCACAGCAACTCCTCGCCCGCCATGGCGTCCTGACGCGCGACGCCGTCGCCTCCGAAGGCACGAGCGGCGGCTTCGGCGTCGTGTATCCGGTGCTGAAGGCGATGGAAGAGGCGGGAAAGATCCGGCGCGGTTATTTCGTCGCCGGCCTCGGCGCCACGCAGTTCGCGCTCCCGGGGGCTCTCGACCTTCTGCGATCGCTCAGAGATCCGTCCGCCGACGACGCCGATGCGGAAGTCGTCGTGCTCTCGGCGACGGATCCGGCGAATCCCTACGGCGCCGCGATCAGATTTCCCGCCTTCGCCGCTCACGCGGCTTCGGCGGGGCAAGCCCACGTAAGCACCGGGCGCGGACCAACTCGATCCGTTGGCGCGTCCGTGATCCTCGTCGACGGCGCGCTGGCCGCGTACCTGGCGCGCGGAGATCGCCAGCTACTCACGTTTCTGCCGGACGCCGAGCCGCAGCGATCGAAAACCGCGCGCGCCATCGCACGCGCGCTTCGCGAACGCTCACGCACGCCGGTTGGAGACGATCAGTCGCCGCGGGGAATGTTGATTGAGGAGATCGACGGTGTCCCGCCTTCAGCGCATCCGATCGCGCCGCATCTCGCAAGAGCCGGCTTCCACACCGGCGCGATGGGCTTCCAAGCTCACTGATTATTGTCGCGGACCCAGCGATCGAGCCCGTGGCGCCGCACGACCGCGCCGTACACATTGCCTTGCGCGTCCACGCCGACGCCTTCGGCCCCGCTGTGATCAGGCGTCGTGCTTTCGGGATCTTCGATGAAATCAACCGGCACGCCGTCGCGCACGCTGCCGATGCGGAAGCCCTTGCGCCAGCCGGGATTATCGGGGCCGGATTCCGAGTCGGCAACGTACATCATGTCGTCCTTCGTGATCCAGATGCCGCTCGGCCGGCCGAACTGCTTCCACGTGTCGAGGAGCTTCCCGTCCTGATCGAAGACCTTGATGCGGTTGTTCTCGCGGTCGCCGACGAACAGCCGGCCCTGTGAGTCCATCGCAATCGCGTGCGGCTCGCTGATCTGGTCGGGGCCGTTCCCCTTCTGACCCCACTCTTTGATGTAGGTGCCATCTTTGGAGAATTTAATGACGCGGCTGTTCGGCGACCCACGATGCCCGTCCGTCACGAAGATGTCGCCGGTCGGCGAGACGACGACGTCGTTCGGCATGTTGAAGGTGTCGTGGCCGTTGCCCGCGACGCCGGCCTTGCCGAGCGTCATCAGCAGCGTGCCGTCGCCGCTGAACTTGAAGACCTGCTGTCCCTTCCCGTTCGCCCCGCGCGAGTCGGTCGCCCAGTAGTTGCCGTCGCGGTCGAGGAACGCGCCGTGCGGGAACACGAACATGCCCTGTCCCCAGCTCTTGAGCAGCCTGCCGGACTTGTCGAACTTCAGAATGGCCGGCTGATCGTCGCGGCCGATGCAGCCGTTGTTGTCTTTGGCGAAGCAGCGCGACAGCACGAACACGGTGCCGTCCGGCGCGATATCAACTGAGGTCACTTCGCCCCACGTGGCGCCCGCGGGCAACTGGCCCCAGTCGGTGGTGCGGCGATAGCTATGACGCTGCGCGTCCACCTGTGTTGCAATCGCCGTCAGCACAATGAGCACGAAGAGTCGCCGCATCGTTTAATGTCTCACGCAGGCGAAGCTGGCCGCTTCATCTGGATTGCCGGATCCTTTGTACTGCGCGACTTGCGGATACGGACAGAGCGGACGTGTCAACGCCACTCCGCTCGACAGATCCTGCGTCTTGAATTTCGTGGCCACGAGAGCCGACGGGGCCGTGCCCTGTTCCACCCAACGTTCGAGCGCGACGCTCATGTTTCGCAACGGATCCGGATCGGATGGAGCCAGGCCGGGAAAGGCGCCGAAGTTGTCGGCCCCGGGGCCGTCTCCGCAATGCTGCATGCCAGGGACCATGTACAAGCGCACTGAGGCATCGGTGTCTTTCTGCCCCATCGCCCGGGCGACGCTCCTGTAATAGCCGATGGTCGCGACCGGAGGAAGGGCCGCATCGCTCCAGCCGTGATAGAGAATCAGCTTGCCGCCGCGTTTGCTGAACGCACGTAGATCCGGATCGATCGCGTTGAGCGTTCGTCCGACCAGGTCGTCGGCGGCCTTGACGTCGCGGTCGATGTCGAACTTGCGATAGTCAAACGACGCGTTCTGAAAGATCAAGTACGCGTTGGCCTGCGTACTGAAGGCGTACTGCAGGCTCTTATCTGCGGCAGGGCCAGACGTCCACAGACCCCAGCCGCCAGGCCCTGACTCGCCGCCGGGCGTGAACCCCGGGTAGAGTTGCTCGCCTTTTCTGTTTCTAGGTCCCGCGTAGATCTTCTTCAGCGCCGCCAGCTGCGAAGCCGTCAGGCATGAGTCGGCTTCCGCGAGGGTGCACAGAAGCGGCGCCGGGTCGAACGTGCACGTGGCGGGATCGCTGATGATGCCGTCCTTGACGCCGTCGCGCGTGTCGCACGCGGCAAGCGCAGCTCGCTCGATGGCGGGGTACTTGCCCGCCGGGATATAGCTCGCCGGATCGACGGCCGTTGCCAGCAGATTCCACGTGAACGCGCTGACGATGCGCGTGAGGTTGGCCGCCGGAGCGCCGGCGATGATGCCGTCGTAGTCAGCAGGATACCGTTGTGCCTCCATCAGCGCCTGACGGCCACCGTTCGAACAGCTGCTGAAGTACGAGTGCTTCGCGGGGTCACCATAGAACGTGCGGATGATCGCTTTCGAGTTTTCCGCCGTTTCGTGGATGGCGCGGTAGCCAAAGTCGACGATCTTCTCCGGATGGCCGAGCGCCCAACGCCCGTCCGTCATGATGCCTTTGTGCCCCGTGTCGGTTGACGAGGTGGCGTAGCCGTGTTGGACCGCCGCCGCCATCTGCGCATAGCTGAACGAGCCGGCGAACCCGCCGTTGCCCGAGCCTTCGTACTTGCCATTCCATCCCGTCACGGGGAGCCACACCTCGAACTCGATGTGTGAATCGGTCGACGGCGTGATGACGCCCTGAACTCGACAGAACGCGGGAAGCGATCCAGGCCGGGGTGCGCCCGGCGCTGGCGGCGCTGCACCGGGCGGCGTGAACGCCCCGGCCGCGACCGCTCCGGCCCCGGTGATCGTGGTGTTCTGGAGCGCGAGCGACTTGAGGCCTTCGCACGTCGTTGCCGCGTTCGCCACGGCACCTGACGCCCACAGAACCACGCACATCGAGAACATGTTCGCAGCCGGCCGCATGAGACCTCCTGAGTGGGTGCGCTTCTTCTATCGCTGGCCGTGGTGATCGTCGTTGACCAGCAGCTTGCTGTCGGCCTCGACGCACCGCGGCGATTCCTCGAGCGGATCGGTGGACGGCTTCACCACGCGCGGCGCCATCGTCCAGGGCGCGGTCAGGACTTTCGGATCCTCCACGGTCACCTGATACACAAGGTTGGCGCCGTTGCGCCAGAAGCGCTCGGTCACGTGCATCGCGTCGCTGTGAAAGTACCCGTCCTCGCCGAACCACGTGTCCTCGACGAAATTCGTGACGTCGATGACGAGCACGTTGCCGTCCCACCGCCCGACCGAGTCGCCGTAGTACGACGGGTTGCCGTCCGTTTTGTGCGGCCGGCCGTCGGTCGGAATGAGGCGGTACGGATCGCCGGAGATGTCTTCGTACAGGAACACGACCTCGTTCGGCAGCTGAATGATCCGGCGCGGCGGTCCGATGCGCGGCACGCCGGGACGCCCGCAGTAGAAGACCTGATCGGTCTTGCTCTCGTGGTCGAGCAGATCTTTCACCTTCGCGCGGAATTCAGGCTTGTACACCGGCGCCGCCGTGTAGGGCAGCGCGCCGGCCACGTTTCCCGTCGCCGGCCGGCGGCCGCTGGCATCGATGCCCTTGACCGACGTCGATCCGTTCGTCTGGCGCTTGAGCGCGATCGGCGGCAGATCGATCGAGAAGAGCCACGTGCCGCTCAAGTCGGGATGGCCGTTGCTGGTTTGCGCCGCGAGTGACGCCGCCGCGGTCACGACCGCCAGGGTGAGGAGCAATAGTCGCTGTGTCATGGTTTCACTCCGTTAGCGATCGGATCCAGGCGGAAGGAGCTCGAGCGAGTTGCCGTTGGCGTACGTGATCTTGAGCAGGTAGCCGTACAGCGATCCGTCCTTCGCGCGGTTGCCTTCGACGGTGACGGCCTGCCCGATGGCCTTCGCGAAGTCGGCGCGGCTGACGCCCACGCGCCTGAACCACGCGGGCGGATTGCTTTCGAACTTCCACGACTCAGCGCCCTTCTCGCCCTTCGCGTCCACGAACACGACGATGTGCGGGTTGACCCAGTCGACTTTGGCGAGCGTGCCGCTGAGCGTCATCCGGTGCCCGACGTCGAACTCGGCGGTCGTCGAGTGATGCGCGGACAAGGGAAACGAGCCGGCGAGCACAACGAGCGCGGCGAGTAGTGCACGTTTCACGATAGCCTCCTTGAGGGTGAGACGCTTCATCGTTCCGCTCCCGCTCCGCGTGGCTGCGGCGCCTCGGCCGCCACGGAGCGGCCGTCGGCAAATGTGGCTTTGAGCAGAAATCCAATGAGCGATCCGTCTTTCGCGCGGTTGCCCTCGACGGTGATCGTCTGCCCCATCGCTCTCGAAAAATCCACGCGGGTCACGCCGAAACGCCGGAACCAGGCCGGCGACTGGCTCTGGAACTTCCAGGCTTCCGGTCCGCTCGCGCCCTTCGCGTCCACGAACACCACGATGTGCGGATTGACCCAGTCGACCCTGGTGAGCGTACCGCTGATCGTCGTCCTGTGCGCGACATCGAACTCGGCGGTGGCCGAGTGATGCGCGGACGCAGGGCACGCTCCGCCCAGGAGCACGAGGGCGGCGAACAGCGCACGTTTCACGGGTAACCTCCCGTCCGGCTGAAGCCGGACGCTACGAACGCACGGGCCAGACGGGCGTCGCGTCCGCCTTTAGGCGGACGTAGCTAATCGCGCAACCGCAGATCGGGCGACCGGATCGAGCCCCGCGCCGCCGGCTTCGCGATAGTGCGCGACGATTTCCCGCCGCATGCGCGGATCCCAGAAGCGCGTGATGTGCGTCGCGACGCTCTTCGCCGCTTCGGCCTTGTCGGCTTCAGCGTTGAAGAAATGGCCGATGTCGTTGGCCATCGTCACCAGGCGATCGGCTCTCACGCGTGGGTCGCCTCGCGTCCCTTGAGCAGCCTCAACTGCTGCTCGGTGAACTCGTGGAACCGCTTCTGCCATGCGGACGGATGGGTCACCTTGACGATTTCGACCGCCGTGACTTTGTACTCCGGACAGTTGGTCGCCCAGTCCGAGTTCTCCGTCGTCACCACGTTGGCGCCCGATTCCGGGAAATGGAACGTCGTGTAGACGACGCCAGGACGGACGCGATCCGTCACGTCGGCCGGCAGCACGATCTCGCCGGAGCGGCTGGTGAGGCCCACCATGTCGCCGGTCTTGATGCCGCGCGTCTCCGCGTCGTGCGGATGAATCTCGAGGACGTCGGCGGCGGCCCACGTGGTGTTCATCGTCCGCCGCGTCTGCGCGCCGACGTTGTACTGCGACAGGATGCGGCCGGTCGTGAGCAGCAGCGGATAGCGCCGCGTCGCGCGCTCGCTGGTCGGCACGAACTCGGTGACGAAGAACTTGCCCTTCCCGCGCACGAAGTGATCGACGTGCATCGTCGGCGTCCCGTCGGGCGCCTCCGTGGTGCACGGCCACTGGATGCTGCCGAGACGGTCGAGCTTCTCGTACGAGAACGCGCCGAACGTCGGCGTCAGCCGCGAGATCTCGTCCATGATTTCCGACGGGTGCCGATAGTGCATCGGATAGCCCAAGGCATTCGACAGGAGCATCGTCACTTCCCAGTCGGCGAAGCCGGCGCGCGGCTCCATCACCTTGCGGACACGGGATACGCGACGCTCAGCGTTGGTGAATGTCCCGTCCTTCTCGAGGAAGGACGAGCCCGGCAGGAACACATGCGCGTACTTCGCGGTCTCGTTGAGGAACAGATCCTGGACGACGACACACTCCATCGCCTTGAAGGCGGCGGTGACGTGCTGCGTGTCGGGATCCGACTGCGCGGGATCCTCGCCCTGGATGTACATGCCCATGAAGCTGCCGTCGAGCGCGGCCTCGAACATGTTCGGTATGCGGAGACCCGGCTCAGCGAGCAGCGACACGCCCCAGTCTTTCTCGAACAGCGTCCGCGTCGCGTCGTCCGACACGTGACGGTACCCGCTGAACTCGTGCGGGAACGATCCCATGTCGCACGAGCCCTGCACGTTGTTCTGTCCGCGCAGCGGGTTGATGCCGACGCCTTCCCGGCCGACGTTGCCCGTGGCCATCGCCAGGTTCGCGATGCACATCACCATCGTCGAACCCTGGCTGTGTTCGGTGACGCCGAGGCCGTAGTAGATCGCGCCGTTGCCGGCCGTCGCGTACAGCCGCGCGACGGCGCGCACGAGTTCGGGCTTCACGCCGGTGGACGCCGCCGTGTTCTCCGGCGAGTTGCGCGCTTCGGCGACAAACGCCTTCCACTTATCGTACGAATCGACTTCGCAGCGATCGGCGACGTAGTCGTCCTTCGTCAGCCCTTCGGTCACGACGACGTGCGCGAGCGAATTAAAGAGTGCGACGTTCGTGCCTGGACGCAGCGGGAGGTGATAGTCCGCCGTGATGTGCGGCGTCTTGACCAGCGCAATCTCGCGCGGGTCGATCACGATCAGCTTCGCGCCCTGGCGCAGGCGGCGCTTCATCTGGGATGCAAAGACCGGATGGCCTTCGGTCGGGTTCGCGCCGACGACGACGATGACGTCGGCTTTCATGACCGAGTCGAACGCCTGCGTGCCGGCCGATTCGCCAATCGTGTTCTTCAGCCCGTAGCCGGTCGGCGAATGGCAGACGCGCGCGCACGTGTCGACGTTGTTGTTGCCGAAAGCCGCGCGAACGAGCTTCTGGACGAGGAACGTCTCTTCGTTCGTGCAGCGCGACGAGGTGATGCCGCCGATCGAGTCGCGGCCGTACTTCGTCTGGATGCGGCGGAACTCGCTGGCAGCGTGACCGATGGCCTCGTCCCAGCTCACCTGCTGCCACGGATCGTCGATCGACTTGCGGATCATGGGCGTCGTGATGCGATCGCCATGTGTCGCGTAGCCGTACGCGAAGCGGCCCTTGACGCACGCGTGGCCGTGGTTCGCGTGGCCGTCGCGGTTGGGCGCCATGCGGACGACCTCGCCGTCTTTCGACTCCGCGTTGAACGAACAGCCGACGCCGCAGTACGCGCACGTGGTCGTCGTCACCTTGTTCGGCACGCCGAGCTGGATGAGTGACTTCTCGCCGAGCGCTCCGGTCGGACATGCTTCGACGCAGGCGCCGCACGAAACGCATTCCGACGCCAGGAACGATTCGTTCTGGCTGGCCGAGACCTTCGAGCTGAACCCGCGGCCCTGAATCGTCAGCGCGAAGGTGCCCTGCACCTCGTCGCACGCGCGCACGCAGCGCGAGCACACGATGCACTCGGACTGGTCGAACGTGAAGTATGGATTGCTCTCGTCCTTCGCGGACTGCAGGTGCTGTGTGCCGCCGAGGCTGTAGCGCGACTCGGTCACGCCGAGCTTCCCGGCCATCTCGTGAAGCTCGCAGCGGCGGCTCGCCGACGTTGAGCCGCAGTCGGCGGGATGATCGGAGAGGTACAGCTCCATCACGCTGCGGCGGAGCGCGGTCAGCTTCGGGCTTTCCGTTGTGACCTTCAGGCCGTCGGCGACGAGCGTCGTGCACGACGCGGGAAAGCCGCGGCGTCCTTCGATCTCGACGAGGCACAAGCGGCACGAGCCGAAGGCCTTCAGCGTGTCGGTGGCGCAGAGCTTCGGAATGTTGACATCGCCGAGCGCGGCCGCGCGCATGATCGACGTGCCTTCAGGCACGGTGATCGTCTGGCCGTCGATCTCGAGGGTGACGTTCCTGACGTCGTTGTCTCCGGCGACCTTCGGCGTGCCCTTGTCGTGATAACCCGTTGAGTACATCGCACCCTTGTACGTGGGGCGGGCCTTTCAGGCCCGCCGTTCGGCGACCCTGAAAGGGTCGCCCTACTTCAGAAAGTCAGCTCGAAAATGACGCATGGCGCTCTGGACGGGATACGGCACGAGCCCCCCCAATCCGCAGAGCGATCCGTTCAACATGGTATCGCAAAGCTCCTCGACGAGCGTCAAATGGAACTCGCGGTTCTGCCCGGAAATCACGCGGTCCATGACCTCGACGCCGCGCGTGGAACCAATGCGACACGGCGTGCATTTGCCGCACGACTCGATGGCGCAGAACTCCATCGCGTAGCGCGCCATCTGGGCCATGTCGACCGTGTCGTCGAAGGCGACGATGCCGCCATGGCCGAGCATCGCCTGGATGTTCGCGAACGCCTCGTAATCGAGCGGCGTGTCGAACTGCGACTCGGGGAGATACGCACCGAGCGGGCCGCCGACCTGGACGGCGCGGATCGGGCGCCCCGTCGCGCTGCCGCCGCCGTAGTCGTAGAGGATCTCGCGCAGCGTGACGCCGAAGGCCTTCTCGATGAGGCCGCCGCGCTTGATGTTGCCGCCGAGCTGGACGGTCAGCGTGCCACGCGACCGCCCGACGCCGAAGTGTTTATGGAACTCGCCGCCCTTCTGCAGAATGATCGGCACGCTCGCGAGCGACATCACGTTGTTGACGATCGTCGGCCGGCCGAACAGCCCTTTGATCGCCGGCAGTGGCGGGCGCGGACGGATTTCGCCGCGCTTGCCTTCGAGGCTTTCGAGCATCGACGTCTCTTCGCCGCAGATGTACGCGCCCGCGCCGAGCCGCACGGCAAGACTGAATTGTTTTCCACTTCCCCGGATGTTGTCGCCAAGGTAGTCTTCCGCGTACGCGGCCTCGATCGCGGCGTTGAGCGCGCGGTGCGCGTGCGGGTACTCACACCGTAAATAGATGTAGCCCTCGGTCGCGCCGACGGCGATGGCGGCAATCGTCATCCCTTCGATCAGGCAGAAGGGATCGCCTTCCATCAGCATGCGGTCGGCAAACGTGCCCGAGTCGCCTTCGTCCGCGTTGCAGGTGACGTACTTCTGGTCGGCTGGGGCGTCCGCGACGGTCTTCCACTTGATGCCCGTCGGAAACGCGGCGCCGCCGCGTCCGCGCAGGCCCGAGTCGGTCACCTCTTTAATAATGTCCGCGGGGCCGAGCGACAGCGACCGCATCAGGCCCTGGTAGCCGTCGTGCGCGATGTAGTCTTCGAGGCTCACCGGGTCGGTGACGCCGACGCGCGCGAACGTGAGGCGCTGCTGCGTCGCGAAGTACGGAATCTTCTCGACCGGTCCGACGTTAAGCGCGTGCCTACCGCCTTGGAGAAAGTCGGCGTCGAAGAGCGATCGCACGTCGCTCGCGGACACCGGTCCATAGCCGACGCGGCCGTTCGAAAGCGCCACTTCCACCAGGGGCTCGAGCCACACCATCCCGCGCGTGCCGTTGCGGACGATCGTGATGTCGATCTTGCGCGCGTCCGCTTCGGCCGCGATCGCCTGAGCGACCTCTTCAGCGCCAAGCGAGAGCGCAGCCGCGTCCCTGGGAACGAAGACCGTGACGGACGCCACTACTGCTTCTCCCACTTCGACACGATGTCGTCGAACCGCTGCGGCGTGACGCGGCCGTAGAGCTCGCCGTCCACCATCATCGCGGGCGAACACGCGCAGTTGCCGAGGCAGTAGACCGGCTCGAACGTGAACGTGCCGTTCGCCGTGGTGCCGTGATAGTCGACGCCGAGCGTCTGCTTTGCGTGCGTCTCCGTCGCCTTCTGGTTCATCGACTGGCAGGCCTCCGCGCGACATAGATGGATCGTGTGACGGCCGGGCTTCGTGTCGCGGAAGTAGTGATAGAAGCTGATGACGCCGTGCACTTCGGCGCGGGACAGATTCAATCCGTCGGCGATGATCGGCACCGCCGCCGGCGGAATATAGCCGAGCGCGTCCTGGACGGCATGGAGAATCGGCAGCAGCGCGCCGGGTTTGTCCTTCAGTCTGGAGACGACGCCGGCGACGACCTCAGTAGCCTTGGGATCAAGTGATGACATCGGTGCAATAGTTTACTTGATTGACTTTGGCAATTTCTGCGACGCCATAGCAGGACAAGGCCTCAGCCGCGCTCTCGAGTCTCATCGATCGACGCGGCATGCGACGTGCTCACGACGACGCTACAATGAGCCGATGCCTGGGAGCGATCGCGTGAATCCGGCCACCCCTGGCCTGAAGCTCACCTACGACGATTTCCTGCTGTTTCCCGACGACGGGAAGCGGCACGAGTTGATCGACGGAGAGCACTACGTGACGCCGTCACCGAATACGAAGCATCAACGAGTCTCGGCCAGCCTCTTTCTCTTAATCGCGTCCTGGCTCGAGAGCCATCCAATCGGGGAAATCTTCTACGCGCCGTTCGATGTGGTCTTCTCAGATTTCGACGTCGTGGAACCTGACCTGCTCTATCTCTCGAACGCCCGTAAGGCAGAAGTGATCACGCCGAAGCACGTCCGCGGGGCTCCGAATCTCGTCATCGAGATTGGATCGCCCGGTACACGCAAGCGTGACGAGACGATCAAGCGCCGGCTCTACGACCGTTCGGGCGTGGATGAATACTGGATTGTCGATCCTGACACAGACGTTGTCCGTGTCTACCGGCGTGAAGCAGAGGGCTTCGAGCGCGTCACAGAGCTCTCACGCGAGGCCGGTGACGTGCTGACGACGCCGTTGCTTTCAGGTCTCGATCTGCCGTTGGCGCGAATCTTTCGCGAGTAGCGCTTAGTGCGCGCCCGCCGCCACGGGCGGCGCCGGATCGACGCTGAACGTCAAGCCCGTGAACATCATCTCTTCATACGTCTGATCGCCCCACCAGACGTCCTTCGTCGAATCGGGGTTCGACTTGTTCGCGGCGGAGTTGTCGTACCACGCCGTCGCGTGGAGCGTGCTGCCCTTGGGCAGCTTCATCGGCTGCTTGAAGATGTAGTCGGTCTGCCAGTCGAAGTCGTACCTCGGCACCGCCAGGATCGTCTGCGTGCGCCCGTCGGGGAACAGGACGTCGTAGCTCCAGCGCTTGCCGCGCACATGCGTGTGCGGGAGCATGCCCCACAGCGTTACGTCGCGATTGACCGTCATCTCGGCGTCGACGCGGAAGTCTTTCGCGCCGGCCGGAATGTGCAGCGCGCCGTTGATGAGCGCCGTGCCTCGCAGCTCGGTGGCCGGCCGCTCTTTGGAGAAGACGAACCCGATGCTCGTGCGGTCGGTCGTCGGCTTGCCGACCGTCGTGTAGTGCATTTGAAAGACGAGCGTGGAGCCCGCGACGAGACGCACCGCGGTCCCCGGCTGATACACGCGGCTCCCGTTGCCGGGCACATACGCGCCAATCGACGCGCCGAGTCCCTTCGGCGCGGGCCGATCGTTGGGCCCGAGCGGCTTGCGCTGATCATCCGGCAGAGGCCCACCGCCCGTCTGGCCTGCCGGGATGTCCATGCCGTCGGCCATCGAGAACACGGGAACCGGCCGCGGCCGCGCGGGCTGGCCTGGCGCGGCAGCTGGCGGCGGTGCCGGCGGCGTCGCTGGGGCAGGTGCACGCGTGTAGACGATGACATGATGGACCGCGGCGCGATTGCCGGGACGCACTTCGA
>Ga0315281_10002575_pt1 | contig 26841 bp, 26 predicted proteins | sample YL17G07_0_MG_FD_204540 | JGI IMG/M metagenome (GOLD analysis project Ga0315281, IMG submission 204540) | Sediment microbial communities from Yellowstone Lake, YNP, Wyoming, USA - YL17G07_0 | ecosystem: Environmental > Aquatic > Freshwater > Lake > Sediment | place: USA: Wyoming | collected... | reverse complement strand
ATTAAAAATCTAGTGTCAAAATTTTGACACTATAAAATAATTATTCATTACGAAAATATTATTTTTTCATCTTCTGTATCCCTTGCTATAACTCAGTATTTTTTCTCACCGAGAATTGCTGAGTTTTCTTGATACTAATTTACAATTTATAATAAACTTGCTCTACTAATAAATATCGGTATAACTTAAGAGAAATTAAAAGTTTGAAATACGCAAGCGTATGACCTCGTTTCTAATAGTCTAAAATTGGAATTTTACTTATAATAATCCATTTTTTCACATCTGACATAATTTTTGTTATCAAGCCAGTGTCAATTTCCCTAAAATCACACTTTTTTTAGCCCCTGTTGCAGTCGGTATATTACCTGTCAGATGATTTAGGGTTAGATATCCAAGTATTGCAAAACTTACCGCCTCTTTAGCCTCGGGATGAATTCCATATTTAGATATTTGATTAACTTGCTGCACTCCGTTTTCCCTAAAACCATTTGTTATTAGTTCCATCAAAAATGAATTATATACCCCACCGCCAGTCACTATTACCTCATCTGGATTATATGGTGATATAGCGTCAATTATCGTTATTGCCGTTAAATGTGTAAGGGTGCAGAGAATATCTTCTATTGGGATAATATTACTCAGGATTTCCTTAGCATAGTCTAAACCAAATAACTCCCTGCCAGTTGATTTTGGCGGAGGGTTTTTAAAATATGGATTTCTTAGAAGTTTCTCAAGCAGATGTTTATCTGCCTTGCCTTTTTTCGCAATCTCTCCATTATTATCAAACAAGATACTGCCTTTAAAATACTGCCTTACAGTCTCATCTATCAGAGAATTCCCAGGTCCAGTGTCAAATGCAATTATCTTATCAAGAGTATCTCGTACAATTGTAACATTAGCCATGCCTCCGATATTTAATACAGCAAAGGTCTTAAACTCTTGCCCAAATAAGATATAATCAGCCATTGGCACAAGAGGCGCGCCTTGACCGCCAACTGCCATATCTGCAGGTCTGAAATCAGATATAACTGGTATCCCTGTCCTTTGCGCAATGATGGAAGATTCGCCTATCTGCAAGGTTGAGCCAAGTATGGAATTATCTGGAGGGATATGATATATAGTCTGTCCATGTGTTGCCACACAGTCTATTTCATCGTTTGAAACATTAGACTCCTTGATAATTGACAGAACGCCTTGTGAAAAAACCTCGCCTAATTCAAAGTTTAATCTGCAGATTTGTTCGGTAGTTCCATTAAATGCGTCATGAATCCTGTCCCTAAGCGGAATATCATAGGGGATATGGATGTGATTTTTAAGGTCTACTCTAAGGCGGTTATTTTTTAGACGATTAATATAAACAAGGGCTGCATCCAGACCGTCATGGGATGTCCCTGACATAAGACCAATTATTTTATATAAATTCTTAGTCTTCAAGAGCCTTTCTTAGAGAGCCTCCACTTTTTGTCAGCAAATCCTGCGCCTCTTCTGCTGTGATGCCTTTAATTTGCATTAATATTGCCCTCTTACAATTTCCACTTGATTGATCTAATATCTCAGCAGCCCGTTCATGGCTGCACCCTGTGATTTCTGCAATTATATTAATAGCGCGGCGTTTGAGTTTTTGATTGCTTGGCACAACATCAATCATGTAACCCTTATAAACTCTGCCAAGTTTGATCATAGTCGTTGTTGAGATTGTATTTAAAACCATCTTAGTTGCTGTCCCTGCCTTGAGTCTGCTTGAGCCTGCTATAATCTCAGGGCCTACATCAATCCTGATAACACCGTCAAGGAACTCATAGTTGGTATCACCGCAGGTCAACATCCAGCATATTGCGCCTTTAAATTTGCCTTCCTTTAAGGCAGATACTACAAAGGGAGCGCTACCGCTTGCAGATATTCCAAGCAGCATGTCAATACTTCGCACATCTTGCGCAGATGCCTTTCCAGCAGTTGAATCGTCCTCTGCTCCTTCCACAGGGCTGGTTACAGCCTTAAGACCTCCTGCAATTATAGCCCTTATTATTCCATTTGGCAAGCTGAAGGTCGGATACATTTCAGATGCATCCAATACGCCAAGTCTTCCGCTTGTCCCTGCGCCTATATAGATAAGGCTTCCTCCTCCTCTAATAACCCTTTCTGCAGCGGTTACCGCCTTTGCAATATCTGGGGCAGCCTTAATTACAGCATTTACTGTATTGATGTCTTCATGATTAATGATATCAATTATATCCTTAGTCTCAAGGGTATCAATGTCAATAGACCTTGGGTTTAATGTCTCTGTCCTCTGTATTTTTGGTTCAAAACTGGTCATTTTTTAACCTATTAAAAAAAATATAGAACTCTTTGTTTTAAAACTGCTATACTATAATAAAATTATTGGAGGACTGATGTCTACAAATAAGCTAACAGAATTATCAAGATTTGGCCAGAGTTTTTGGTATGACAACATAAGCAGGGATTTTATAGATTCAGGCAGGCTGAAATCCATGATTGAAGTTGATGGGCTAAAAGGGATTACCTCAAATCCTTCAATTTTTTATAAATCTATCAAAGAAGGCAGCGCTTACAATGAACTACTTAAATCTCTATCTTCAAGCAGTATTTCAGATAAGGATATCTTTTATGAGCTTGCGATAAAGGATATTAAGGATGCTGCCAAGATATTGATGTCTGTTTATCAGGCAACTAATGCCAAAGATGGTTATGTAAGCATTGAGGTTGACCCAAGGTTTGCGGATAATTATCAAGAAACTATCAAAGAGGCAAGGATGCTTTATAACAAGATAGGCATGGATAATGTGATGATAAAGGTGCCTGCAACTATAGAAGGGCTGAAGGCAGTAAAAACCCTGATATCAGAGGGTATAAATATAAATGTCACGCTGTTATTTTCCACTGATATGTATGCCAAGACAATAACCGCATTTATTGAGGGGCTTGAAGAACGCTTAAATAGTGGTAAATCTATAGAAAAAATAGCATCTGTTGCGTCTTTCTTTATAAGCAGAATTGATACTGCCTTTGACAAGATATTGACTGAAAAGTCGCTTAATACATTAAATGCCGATGAAAAACAATGGTATCTTGACACAATGGGCAAGATTGCAATAGCAAATGCCAAGATGGCCTATCAGACAATGGTTTCTGTGTTTTCATCTGATAGATTTTTAAAGCTCAAGGAAAAAGGAGCTATGGTTCAAAGGCTGCTTTGGGCAAGCACGTCTACAAAAAATCCAGCCTTTAGCGATGTCTTGTATGTTGAGACATTGATTGGGCCAAATACCGTTAATACCATGCCTCAAGAAACCCTTGATGCCTATAGAGACCACGGAGAGGTAAAAAGAACCATAGATATTAATCTGGAAGACGCAAATAATATCATTGATTCTCTATGTGATGGAGGCGTTGATTATAATAATATAACTGAACAATTGCTTGAAGATGGTTTAAGGCTTTTTGTAGATGCCTTTAATTCTCTTTTAATCTTGATATCTGTTAAGAGGAGCAGTATATAATGATACGCGACCCGCATATCTCGTTATTTGAGGTAGTAACATGCCTGTCAAATTCTATGGACTTGATAAACCCTCATGTTGTGGATCATCACAAGAGGGTTGCCACCATTGCCCTTGCTATTGCCTCTGAACTTGGTTTATCAATAGAGGAGCAGAATAATATTATAATTGCCGCATTGCTTCATGACACTGGCGCTCTTTCCTATGAAGAGAGGGAGGAAGCGTCAAATTTTGATGCAGACACCTATTCAAATATCCATAAACACGCAAAAGTTGGTTATGCAATACTCAATAAATTCAGTCCTTTTGAAGAGGTTGCGCCTCTAATACTCTTTCATCATGTCAATTTTGACGGCAGCAATGACTCTGACTTTAAAGGAGAGGCTATTCCGCTTGGCAGTTATATCTTACATCTTGCAGACAGGGTAGAGGTTCTAATTGATAAGAAAAAGGATATTTTAAGTCAAGTAGACGGAATAATGAGCAGGATACAAGACCATTCTGGCAGTTCATTTATGCCTGAACTTGTAGAAACCCTTGAGCATCTTGTAAAAAAGGAATCGTTTTGGTTTGATGTTAATTATTCGGCAATGAAGCATATAGTAAACCGTAAATCAGGGCTTTTGCTTTTGGAGTTAAACGTAAAAGATCTATTGAGTCTGTCAAATCTATTTTGCCAGTTTATAGATTTTAGAAGCACATATACATTTAATCATTCAAGCGGGGTTGCGGCATGCGCTACAAAACTTGCAGAGCTTTCTGGTTTTTCAGAGAGAGAGTGTCATATGATGAATATTGCAGGATATTTTCATGATATTGGAAAGCTGGCAGTGCCTTCAACTATACTTGACAAGAAAGATAAGCTGACTCGTGAAGAAATAAATATTGTTAAAAGACATGTATTTTTCACCTATTCCCTGCTTGAGCCAATAAAAGACCTTGAAGTGGTCAGCACATGGGCGGCATTTCATCACGAACGTCTTGACGGCAATGGCTATCCATTTCATCATGGGGCATCGTGCCTTTCTCTGGGTTCAAGAATAATGTCTGTTGCGGATGTATTTACCGCAATCACAGAGGATCGCCCATATAGACAGGGCATGACATCTGAAAAGGCATTAGGGGTTTTAAAGAGTATGGTTAATGATAATGGCATAGACCGCAATATTGTTTTGTTGCTTGAGAAAAATTATGATATAGTTAATATAGAAAGGGTTACAGCTCAAAATGATATGAAAAATACATTCCAGGCATATACCTTATCTGATGTAAGCAAAGATATTTTGAAGAATAATAATGATTGAAGTATAATCACAGTTGTGTAATTTATAGGCAATCTTATCTAATTATCATTTATTAATCTATTAATTATCTTGAACAATCCCTTGATTTAAGCCTATCTCCAGAATATCCAATAAACAAATAACATCTGGTACGTTTCTTGTAATTAGTATATAAGTTAAGGCAGAAATCGAGAATTATATTTGTCGAAAGCCGACTCCAGTATATGATCTTGATCTCTATTATAAACAGACTTTATTGGAGGGCAAAGTGTTAAAGATTATTAATTTTTTGTTTGTGTTGATGGTATTTCCTTTATTAGCCTTTGCAGATGACGCAGCCTCAGCTGCTCCTATGGTTGTGTCAGTAATTAATCAAGGCGATACTGCATGGATGTTGATGTCAACAGCATTGGTTATGTTGATGACGCCTGGGTTAGGATTATTTTATGGCGGGATGGTAAGGAACAAAAACGTGCTTGGTACAATTTTACAGAGCTTTGTTATGCTTTGTTTGGTAAGCGTAATATGGGTATTATGGGGTTACACACTTTCATTTGGCGCGGATCATCTTGGTTTTATCGGCGGATTGGGATGGTTTGGACTGGAAGGCGTTGGGTTTGAGCCTTCAACATATGCCCCAACTATACCTCATCTGTTATTTATGATGTATCAGGGGATGTTTGCAGCTATTACACCAGCCCTGATTACAGGGGCATTTGCAGAGCGTATGAAGTTTTCAACAATGTTGATATTTTCTACGATTTGGATAACTGTGGTGTATGCCCCTGTCTGTCATTGGGTATGGGGCGGAGGGTGGATAAGCCAGCATTTGTCAACTTTAGATTTTGCTGGCGGCACTGTAGTGCATATTAACTCAGCAATGGCTGCCCTTGCTGCGATTATAGTCATGGGCAAACGCCGTGGGTTTGGCACAGAGCCAATGATGCCTCATAATCTGCCTATGACGATAATAGGAGCTGCGTTATTATGGTTTGGATGGTTTGGATTTAATTCAGGGAGCGCATTGTCTTCAGGCGGGCTTGCTGCCCTTGCATTTGTAACTACTAACACTGCCTCAGCCTCTGCCGCCCTTGGGTGGATGGTTGTTGAGTGGAGTCATAGGGGTAAACCAACTGCTCTAGGCGCAGTTAGTGGAGCCGTAGCTGGACTAGTTGCCATAACCCCTGCCGCTGGATTTGTAAGCCCAATGTCTGCAATTATCATTGGTTTTGTGGCTGGCGGTCTTTGTTATATGGCAGTAAGTATGAAATCTAAGACAGGTCTTGATGATTCGCTTGACGTAATTGGCGTGCATGGAGTTGGCGGCACATGGGGCGCAATTGCAACTGGATTATTTGCCTCAAAACTGTTAAATTCAGCCGGGCATGATGGGTTTTTTCATGGCAACCCACACCTTGTCATTGATCAGTTGATTGCAATCTTGGCAACCTATTGCTATGTCTTTATAGTTTCATTTATTATATTTAAGGTACTTGATAAGATTATGGGTCTTAGAATCACTGAAGAAGAGGAATATACAGGTCTTGACTTAGCCCTTCATGGTGAAAATGCCTATGAACTTGGAACTTCAAGTCACGGCGGGTCTCATTTTTTTAAGAAACATGAGTAATCTGTAAAGCGGGGGCAATGACTCCGCTATAATAATTTATAGAAGGAGTTTAACCTTGAACAGCCTAAGAAAATTAGTAATGATTGTAATCTTTATTTTCAGTGTATCTGCATTAAATGTTTATGCAGAGGATTCTGGAGTATCATCAGAGAGTTTTGGCAGTAAAACATCTGTAGAACATCCTGCTGCTCCTGCTGAAGAGACTGGGGTATCAGGGAGCATTGGTTCAGCAGTCTTTTACAACTATGTATGGAGGGGAATGCTTCAACATTCAGGCATGGCAATTCAACCAGACCTTAATGTCGGATATAAGGGATTGACACTTGATGTATGGAATGACTTTAAGACTGATAATAACGGAATCGTTAATAGCGGTTGGTTTGAGACTGATTTCACTTTGTCTTATACATTACAGTCATTGCCTGAGAATCTATCGCTTACATTTGGAGCTATAGCGTATACTGTAACTGGGGCTAATGAGGTATACGACGGCTATGCCACGTTAGGATACAAGACATTAGCTGACCTTTCGCTTTCAATATATGCTGGAAATAGCGTGCCAACCAGTTCAGTGTTTACTATATTACATGCCTTACATTCATTTGAATTGGTTACTGAAAAGTTGACCTTTGACCCTTGTCTTGCGGTAGGCACAGACTATGTTAGCAACACATATGGCGAGATAGCAGTTCCATTAAACTATACATTCTCTAAACATCTAACTGGAGGCGCAACATTTGTCTTAGATGCTGGAAATAAAACAACTAACCGCCCTGATGGCGTAATCTCATATGGTGGAGTAATTATTACAGCAAATCTATAAGACACTGGAGGTTTTAAAAATATCATGAAAAAAATTGAGGCAGTAATCAAACCATTCAAACTGGACGAGGTCAAAGATGCCCTTCATGAGATTGGAATTTCAGGGATGACCGTTATTGATGTCAAGGGATTTGGAAGACAGAAAGGACATACAGAGCTTTATCGCGGGGCAGAGTATGTAATAGAGTTTATCCCGAAGATCAAGATTGAAGTAGTTGTCACAGATGAATTATTCCAAAATGCAATGGCAACCATTGAGAAATGCGCCAAGACTGGAAAGATAGGCGACGGAAAGATATTTGTTTATGAGGTAATAGAGGCAGTAAGAATCCGCACAGGCGAAAGAGGAAATATAGTTTTATAATAATTGTCTCCCTTTATACCAGTTATAGACAGGGTATAAAGGGAGATTTCTTTTTGTTTTCAACTTGAAAGAAAATATCAGATATTGTATCATATTATCTATCTTAGAGAAGTTATAAAGGAGGCAAAAGTGTCACATTCATACAATATCGGAGTGATTCCAGGCGACGGTACAGGGCCTGAGGTTATTAGAGAGGCAGTAAAGGTATTAAATGCAGCTTCATCTAAATATGGATTTATCCTAAATTATACTAATTATGACATAGGAGGAGACAGGTATCTCCGCACTGGCGAGGTACTGCCTGACAGTATTCCTGATGAGCTTCGCAGGCATGACGCACTGCTGTTAGGGGCAATCGGACATCCAGATGTAAAACCCGGTATCTTAGAGAAGGGAATATTATTAAGGCTTAGATTTGAGCTTGATCAGTATATAAATCTCCGTCCAGTTAAATTATTTCCAGGAGTGGATTGTCCATTAAAGGATAAAAAACCTGAGGATATAGATTTTGTGGTTATTAGGGAAAACACCGAGGGGCTTTATGCAGGGGCAGGAGGGTTCTTAAAAAAAGGCACGCCTGATGAGGTGGCAATCCAAGAATCTATTAATACTAGGAAAGGCGTTGAGAGGTGCGTTAGATATGCCTTTGAATATTGCAAAAAAAGAAATAAAGACAAGAAATTAACCCTTTGCGGTAAAACAAATGTCCTGACCTATGCCTTTGATCTATGGGAGCGGACTTTTTATGAGGTGGCTAAGGAATATCCATATATTAAGCCCGATTATGCCCATGTTGACGCAACTACAATGTGGTTTGTGAAAAATCCAGAGTGGTTTGATGTAATAGTCACAGATAATATGTTTGGAGATATAATCACAGACCTTGGGGCAATGATACAAGGCGGAATGGGGATAGCGGCAGGCGGAAACATTAATCCAGAAGGTGTTAGCATGTTTGAACCAATCGGAGGCTCTGCGCCAAAGTATACTGGTCAAAACGTCATAAATCCCCTTGCGGCAATATGCGCTGCTGGGATGATGCTTGAATATATAGGTCAAGAAAAGGCTGGTAGGGCAATTGAGAAGGCGGTTATGGAAGTTACAGAGAAACATATAAAAAGTCTCGCTGCTGGAAAGATGGGAGTTGGGACTACTCAACTTGGTGATATTGTTGCTGGGTTGTGTTAGAGTTTGTTTAATATAGAGACGCTGTGTCGTAGGGGCAGGCCTTGTGCCTGCCCTTTTTTGATTTCGGCATAATTGCTTTATTCAGGGCAACCACAAGGGTTGCCCCTACGTCTTTGCAGTAAATTCTTTTTTTAGTTTAATCAAGATTCTGACAATTATTTGAAATAAATGTCTAAAGTTTGCTATTATAACAATTATACTATGATTAAAAATGCGATAAAACAGAAAGTCTTACCTATACCTCAGAAGATGGGTCTAAACGCTTATTATGAAAGGTCTGGTTTTAAATTATATCATGAGGATTGTTTAGATATTTTAAATGAACTACCAGAAAATTCTGTAGATATGATCTTTGCCGACCCTCCGTATTTTCTTTCAAGCGGGAGTTTTACCTGCCAAAATGGAAAGATGGTAAGCGTAAAAAAAGGGGATTGGGATTTGAGCAATGGGACTAAAATAAATTTTGAATTTCATCTTGAGTGGATAAAAGCCTGCAGGCGTGTATTAAAACCAAGCGGAACAATCTGGATAAGTGGGACTTATCATTCTATTTATCAATGCGGATTTGCGTTAGAGAAGAGCGGGTTTCATTTTCTAAATGATATTATTTGGTATAAAACAAATGCCTCGCCTAATTTAAGCTGCCGTTTTTTTACAGCTAGTCATGAAACCTTGCTGTGGGCAAGAAAAGATAAAAAAGCAAAACATACCTTTAACTATGATTTAATGAAAAATGGTGACTGGTCTGAGGATAATTTAAAAAAACCCGGGCTGCAGATGCGCTCAGTTTGGTCTATTAATACTCCAAAACCAACTGAAAAAACATTTGGAAAACACCCGACTCAAAAATCATACAATCTATTAAAAAGGATTGTATTGGCAAGTACTAATAAAGGGGATTTGATTATTGACCCTTTTACTGGCAGTTCAACTACAGGATTGGCAGCTTATTTATATGGGAGAGAGTTTATAGGGATTGATACTGAAAAACAGTATTTAGATTTATCAATACAGAGATTTGAGGAATTAGATAAAAATATAAAAAATAAATTTAAGGAGATTTGATTATGAGAAATTATATACTATGTCGTAAGCATTGGAATGAAATGTATGCAAAGTATCCTTTTTATAATTATATTAAAAAATTTCCTATTTCTGAAATTAAAAGAAAAAAGCTGATAAATGAAGTAGATAGAAATGAAGTTCTTCATATGTTAGAAAATTTTTACAAAGATGCGTGGGAGCCAGTAATGTTAGATAAAGAAAATTTTTTAATAGACGGTCAACATCGGTTAGAATTTGCAATGCTTAAGGGATTAAAATATATAGATGTAATTATTCTTGACGAAGAAGTAATGAATAATTATCAGCCTCCAAAAGAATATGATGTTTTTGAAGATCTCAAAAATTTAGGGATAATATGAAATTTATAACACGCAAAGATGCAACTGGTAACTTAAAAAAATATATCGGAAGGGATTTGCGAAAATTAGCATTAGATAATCAGATTACAACTTACGAAACTGGAAAACAAAATAAAGGATGGAAGGGACTTGTACTTGAACGATTGGCAGGATTAGAAACAAACGTTTCTAAAGCGCCAAATGGACTTACTTTTGAATTAAAATCCATTGCCTTCAAAAATACAATAAAAGGACTTGTCCCTAAAGAAACAATGGCAATTACAATGATTAATCCAGAAGAATTAAAAACTCTTTCATTTTATGAAAGCCATTGTTGGGCAAAATTTAAAGCTATGATTATTTGCGCAGTTGAGTGGAATGGCACAGATTCAGAAGATGCTAAATTATTAAAAGTTGTGAACTTAGATTTTGAAAAAAATGATGAACTGATTAAAGAAATCAAAGCTGATTATGAATTAATTCAGAATATACTCATTACACAAGGATTTGATGAATTATCTGGAAAATATGGTAAATGGATACAAGCTCGGACTAAAGGCGCAAAAAATTCCAAAAGTCGCGCTTTTTATGCAAGAACAAAATTGATTAAAAAGATTTTTGATTTGTTTGATAGTCGCAATAAATAACTGTGCTATCTTAATACCTATCTTCATAAGAATATTTTATAATCTCTTTGTAACATATAATATGAAATATCATCGTCCAAGAATAATGATTGCCGGCTTAAAGGGCGGCTCTGGCAAGACCACCCTGTCGCTTGGACTCTTGCGTCTATGGTCTAATGTCATCCCATATAAAAAAGGTCCCGACTACATTGACGCTGGCTGGCTTTCACTTGCCGCAGGCAATAGCTGTTATAATCTTGATACATATTTAATGAATGACCAAGATGTAATAACCTCATTTATTTCTCACTCTGAAGGGTTTGACGTTTCTCTGATAGAGGGCAATCGAGGGATATTTGACGGCATGGATAGAGACGGCACATATTCGACTGCATCCCTTGCAAAGCTGTTAAATTGCCCTGTGATACTTGTTGTTGACTGCATAAAGACAACTTCTACCATCGGCGTAATAGTAAAGGGAATAAATGATTTTGACAAGGATTTAAATATTGCTGGTGTTGTGCTCAATCAAATTGCCACAAAACGGCAAGAGACGGTTATCAGAGATGCAGTAGAGTATCATTCTGGAGTCAAGGTATTAGGCGTCTTAAAGAAGGGCAGAGATGTTCTCCTGCCAGAGCGTCATATGGGGCTTTTAAGCAGCGTTGAGCATATTGACCCTCAACATGGTATTGATGCAATTGCAAATATTGTAAAAGAAACTGTAGATGTTTCTGCAATCAGAGATATTGCCCAAAATGCTCCACAGATTATTTCTAATAAATTAAAAACTAAGGTTAATACAATCGACAAACAATTGAGGATTGGCGCACTTAGAGACAAGGCTTTTCAGTTTTATTATCCTGATAATCTCGATGCCTTGAGGGATAGAGGCGCAGAGATTATAGAGATTGACGCCATTAATGATATAGAGATGCCTGATATTGACGCACTATATATTGGAGGCGGATTTCCAGAGACAAATGCAATTGATATTGCCAGCAATTATAAATTTATTGACTCCTTACGCTCAAGCATTGAAAGTGGGCTTCCAGTTTACGCTGAATGCGGAGGATTAATGTTTTTGGGAAGGAGCATTATATTTAATTCCAATACTTATAAAATGACAGGGATATTTCCTCTTGATTTTGAGGTCAGTCACTCCCCGAAGGCTCATGGTTATACTGAAGTAGAGGTAATTGACGCAGACAATCCATTTTATCCAAGGGGCGCTATATTAAAGGGACATGAGTTTCATTATTCATATGTTATTAATAGCGATACTGATAATATAAGATTTGCCTTTAAAATGAAACGTGGAAAGGGTATTATGAATGGAGTGGATGGGGCTATCTATAAAAACGTGCTTGCAACGTATACTCATGTTCATGTACTTGGAACTCCGCTTTGGGCAGATGGATTTATTAGGGCTGGGCTTAATCATAAAATCATACATCTAAAAAAAGGATAAAAATGCTCTAATTAAACACCGATTTTCACATATAAATAAACCATCAACAAAACATCCTAAAATATTAAATCACAGAGAAGGCTTAATTTATAATGCCATGATTCATGCAATCTTAACATATAGTACCTAAAAGCCTTACAATCCCTAAGTTTAACGCCATATCAAAATATTAAATTATTCAACTCAAATATCTCAATTTATGATAATATAACATATTGAGGTGAGCGATATATGCAATTTATAGATTATGTAACAATAATTGTCAGTTCAGGACATGGCGGTAAGGGATGTCTTAGTTTTCGTCGTGAGAAATACGTGCCTTACGGGGGCCCAAATGGCGGTGACGGAGGCAAGGGCGCAGATGTGATTTTCATTGTTGACAAACAATTAAACACCCTTTTGGACTATAAATACAACCGAATTTATAATGCTAAAAACGGCGGTTATGGTATGGGTAAGGACTGCCATGGTCAAAACGGGCCAGATTTGTTTATATCCGTTCCTGCTGGCACTATTATCAAAAATATGGATACAGGCGAGGTCTTGGCTGATCTAACCTCTGAAAACGACAGATATATTGCAGCAAAAGGCGGCAGGGGCGGAAAAGGTAATGCGCATTTTAAGTCATCCACTCATCGTACACCAAGATTATGTCAACCGGGGGAGCCAGGCCAAGAGGTTAATCTCATCCTTGAACTAAAACTCGTCGCTGATGTTGGGCTTATCGGGCTTCCTAATTCAGGCAAATCAACGCTGATTGCTACCGTCTCTGAGGCGAGACCTAAGATTGCTGACTATCCATTTACAACACTTGTCCCAAATCTTGGAGTTGTTAAATCCCCTGATTATACAAGTTTTGTTATTGCTGATATTCCTGGAATAATTAAAGATGCGCACCTTGGGGCAGGGCTTGGAATCAGATTTCTAAGACATGCCCAGCGTTCTAAGATGCTTCTTCATCTTATAGATATTTCAGATATGTCTGAGACAGACCCTGTAACTGCATTTGAAACCGTTAGTAAGGAACTTGAAGATTACAGCGTTGAACTGTCTCAAAAGGAGTTCGCTATTATAGCAACTAAACTTGATGCGACAAGCAATCAACAAAAACTGCTTGACCTTAAAGAATTTGCGGTATCAAAGAATATCCCTTTCTTTGAGATTTCATCTGCAACTGGTCAGGGGATAAAAGAACTGCTGTTTTATCTTGCTAAGAGAGTCAAAGATATCAAACAAACACATCTATCCAGTCTTCCTGTCAAGGATTCGTTTGAGGAGGTGTATCCTTAAAGCAAGGTTTATGCTTTGATGCCCTGCAACCTTTTGCTGAGCCTTCTCCATGTTCATCAAAGCGATTTTATGATTAATCAGATGCGTTTCTGCTGTAAACACCTTTAAAGCCTCTTCATAGGCGCAGACTGCTTGTGTAATTTTATCATCATCCGCGCAAGGAATAGTTCTATAGGCATTGCCAAGATTATTTTGAACCATTGCATATTCAATTGGGGAGTGATCTATTGAAAGTATTTCTAATGCCTCTTGATAAACCTCAATCCCTTTTTCCGATGAAAGACAGGAATAAGCAGAGCCAATATTATTTAAAACAACCGCATACTTGAAAGGAAACTCCTCAGGCGTGAATACATCAAGGGCATCCTCATATGCATCAATAGCCTTTATTATATTTTCCTCTGGCTCTTTTAAATCAGCCATCATTTTATAAGCAGTACCAAGATTATTTTTGATATCAGCATATTCAACAGGGGTTTTTTCAATGTCAGCTATATTTAAAGCGGTTTCATAAGTTGAGATAGCCTTATTAAGATTTTCTTCTGTATTAATGGTCATTGCAAGCGTTATATAGGCATTGCCAAGATTGCTTAAAGTAGCGGCATAGTCATCGGGATACAATGCCTCTGTCTTGATTTCCATAACCTCTTTATATGATTCAATGGCAATTTCAATATTTTCTTCAATATCATTAATCTCAAAAAGCGTCCTATAGGCATTGCCAATGTTATTTGTGATGGAAGCATACTCAAACGGAAACTCTCTTTTATTAAAAATCCACTTTGCCTTAAATAAGGCATCAATCGCCTTATCAAGATTATCACGTCTGTTACAGATTTGAGCAAGTTTTAGATAACATATGCCTTTTTTAAACTTTGCCTCGCCAAATATTAAAGGATCACTATCAGGATAAATCTTTGTGAAAATATCTGTACAAATCTCAAGGGCATCATTAATGCTCTCAGGGTCTCCTTGAGCAATCAGGGTGTTTACCCTCAAAAGAGCGTCAATAGCAGAACGTTTTATGAGAATAATCTCTCTCGTTCGATATATTATAAATAATATAATCCCTAAAACTATAATGATAAAGCCAATCTTGATCACAGTCTCTCCAATATTATTTTATCACTTACTAATTATTATAATATATATCGTCACATTTTCAAAAAACATTAGCGGCAATCTAAAAATTATAGGGATTTATACAAAAATAAATTATTAATTGATTTTAACCGATATCATACTTTAAATTATGGCATTGGTAAAAGATTAGGTTGGTAGATACGAAGGCATACAGGTATTTTTTAAATTCCCCTTTTAAAAAAGGGGCGGTAGGCTTTGCCTGACGGGGTATCTGAGGTATTAAGAAAATACATCTTTATTTGAGGTGTTTATCTTGATACCCTGTGGTCTTGTCACAGGTTGTTCATTTAACTTCTTCTACCAATTTCAATTCCATTACAAACTCTGCCCCATCATCAATATCAAAGACTTTCAATCTGCCTTCCATATTTTTCTCTATTATTACCTTTGTCATATACAGTCCAATCCCAGTACCGTCTTTTTTTGAGGTTACATACGGGTCAAAAATCTTATCAATAATTCCTAAAGAGACATCCTCAACTTCTTTTATTATGGTTATATTGCCATCTCTAACATTGTAAGTACCTGTCAGGGTATCTACAAGGGATGTAATATAATCGGAAAGATTAATGTTTGTCATGTCTTTTGATTTATAGAGCATTTCATGGACTAAAGCCATTGTCACCAATGCCTCATGTTATTTTACCGAATGAATTGCGAATTAGTATTACTCTATTTATAATGGGAATTAGACGTTTTAATCAGAGTCTGCACAGCGTCAATAAAGTCCGCTACATCAAACGGTTTATCAATAAATATGTCAGGGAATACTCTATAGGCAGAAAAACTATATCCTTTTTTATAGATACTAATTTGCTTATCAATCTCAGTAAATAATATTCGACGATAAGTTCGGAAACGATATAAAAATCTATCTGAAGGACTGCCAATATTCTCAAAGAAGAATTTCATTATCTCTATTGCAGCAGGATCATTAATTTCTTTTAGCGCCCTTTCCAAATAATTCTTAACAGCGCTTAACATGATAATAGGAATTTCTTTTAGCTCAGGATTTGTTCTTAGGTCATTTAGTAGAGTAATTCCATTTTTTTGAGGCATCATTATGTCTGTAACGATTATATCAGGTTTTACTTCTATCGCCATCTGAAGTCCTTCAACACCATTTTCGGCAATGCTAACATCATACTGATTTCTTTGTAAAATAGATAAAAGGTTCATCCTTGTGAATTCATCATCGTCTACAACCAATATGCGTTTACGCATAAAAATTCTCCGTTCTTATATATATAAACCCTGAACCTACGCTGCAGGGAATTGCAATTAAATATAAAAACCCCTTTCAAAGCATATAAAAAAACTTTAAAAGGGGTTTTTAATATATATATATATAATTTAATTATGCAGATTCTGTCAATGCCATAAGATAGGCGCCTTTTGCAATAGATGTTAGCGGCTCCTCAGCAACATTTATATAGGAAATCTCAAGCGGGAGCTTTACTGCCTTCATAGCCTTTTGAAATCTATCCCTAAAACCGTTTGGAAGCGATGTCCCTCCACTTAATATAATTGGTATTGGACGATCAAGTTTTGGAATACGTTCACTTGAGGAAAATACATCCCTCATTGCCTTTAAAAGTGTGATGATAAGATCATCATAAAATATATGAATCGCAATTATAGCCCTGTCAGAGGTATCCTTAGACGTAAAATCAAGCCCTGCTTCTTTTATGCCCTTCATCTTTGTAGCAGGCTCTCCTATTGAAGCGCCAGCCATTGCATCTATGTAATCCCCGCCCCTTTGAATGCTGAAGGTAATTACAGGGACTGAATAATAAGATAGACAGACATTACACATGCCGCCGCCAAAACTGATGCCAATACCTGTATAATTCTCATTTTTAAGCTCAGACATTACAACTGCCAGTCCTTCATTTATAGATATTGGCACATAACCAAGAGTTGATAAAAATCTCTTGATAACAGATTCATGATAGACTAAAGATATATTAGAATCTATAGGCTGCCCTGGCACGCTGAAACAAATGGTCTCGCCAAATTTTGTAGGTTTTGAGACAATAGAGCTAACAACCGCCTTTATAACCTGAATGCCTTCGCTTTCCCTTGGAGATAAAATACCCTTTTCTATGGACCTTCTTGTGTTTGTATTAAACATATTGGCAAAGCCGTCAGCAGCAAAACCGCTTATATAGAATTTCTTATCAAACTCAAAAAACATTATATTGTTTTGAGCTAATATGTCTTTCGTAAAATTTGAGGCAGGGATAGTAAAAAATGCGTTAAGTTGTTTAAAAGTCCTAATAGATTCGCCTTTTTTATAAGCTGAAACTACATGGCTTGTGCCAATATCTAATCCAACAGGACCAGATGTAACATTGGGAGTTTTTTTAGTCTCCAAATTTTCAGGCTTAGTTCCTTCAGCTTGTTTTGACTGTGATGAATCTGACGCTGAAAATGATTGAGCAGTGCCCGATGTAACAAAAGACTTAGGTGTTGATGATGGTTCTAGTGATTTCTTTGGCTCAGGCGAAAATGAAGTTAGCGATGAAGTTCCTTCGCCTGATATGAGACTTTTTAGTCTCTCTATCTCGCTTTCATAGTTATCTATGTCTGCCATATTTAATTCCTCCATAACTGGGATAATTTTTCTATAATTTTATAAATATATCATAAATCATTCTAATATTAACATAATAAATATTTTTTTATTTTAAATTTTCTTATTAATATCTTTATTTTTATGTATCTTAACGTTTTTTTATCAAGTAAATCTATAATTAATTTATAATAATTAAAGTTTTTCTGTCATAGCCATAATAAGCGCGCCTTTTGCCGTTGAATTAAGGGGGTCAACTGCCAGTCTTACAGAGGAAATTTCTACCTGAAGAGTGATCTTTTTAAGTATATCTTCAAACATCCTCCTAACTCCGTTTGGAAGCGCAGAACCACCGCTTAAAACAATAGGAACTGCCTGTGAGATAACGGGCAGATTTTCGGATCTATCAATAATTTTTTTAAGGCTGTTCACGAGTTTTATTATTAGGTCTTCATAAAAAATGGCTAATGCGGTAGATACTTTGTCTTTAAAGGGATTTTCCAGATCAAGGGATTTCTCCTTAAATATCTTTACCTTTGTGGCAGGTATCCCCAGTGATTGACCAGCCATTAAATCAACATAATCTCCGCCGAATCTTATGCTGTAAGTTATTACAGGCACAGACAGAAATGAAAAACAAACATTGCACATCCCTCCGCCCATGCTGATACCAATCCCTGTAAAATCATCTTCTGATAGTTCGGACATTACAATTGCAAGCCCTTCATTAATTGAAATAGGGGAGTAACCAAGCGAGTTTAAATGATTTTTAATCATAGACTGATGATAAAGAGAGCTTGTATCATTTCCACTTGCATCAAGGGGGGGTCCTGGAACGCTGAAACAAATTGTTTCACCATTAACCTTTGGGCCGCTTGTAATAGAATTAATCAGAGAGGCAATAACCGCTATTCCTTGTCCTTCGTTGGTCTCTTTAGCGCTAAGCATACCCTTTTCAATAGGTCTTCTGGTATTTGTGTTAAACATATTTGCAAAACTATCCGCAGCATAACCAGTTATATATAGTAGATTATTAAGTTCAAAAAAGAGGATATTCTTTGCTGTCAGTGTATTTTTGGTAAAATTTGTAGCTGGAACTGTAAAAAATGCGTTTAATTGTTTAGTAGTTTTTATATGATCGCCCATATCTACTGCCAAGACGATATGACTTGTGCCAATATCAAGACCAACTGGACCATTTGTTGGTTCAAATATCTTAGAAACACCCATCTCATTAGAGATTAAGGGTTTATCAGATATGGCAGACGTTGTGAGCGCTGTTCTAACCTTGTCTTGGGGTATCTTAGTTGTAAGATTGACTTTAAAATTATCTGAAGGATTCATTTGTTTTTTATTTTGTATAAACTCCCTATGTTTTTGTTCAAGATCGGCAAGCCGTACCTTAAGGTCTAATAAATTTTGCGTTTCTACATTATTATTCATATAAATTGCTAAAGACTATTCACCACAGTGTTGTAGTGGCAGGTTTTGTGCCTGCCCAGTTAAAAAAATCTACGCTGATACAGGGTAACCACAAGGGTTACCCCTACATCTCTGTGGTGAATTCCTTTTTTTTAATATATAATATTTATTTTACAATTATATAGATTAACATATCTTCTTATAAAAAACAATCTTTTATAAGACGTTATCAGTATTAAACAATCTATAAAGTATATTATTAATAAAAAAATATAACTAACTGAAAAATAATTCTTTTTTTTTTCATAAGTATAAGTTATAATCATTTATGGAGCAATTATGAGCGGATTAATTTTAGCGTTAAACAGAATTACCTATAAAATTCCTATGATTCTTAGGATCAAAGAGAGTAATTTACTCAAACTTGATACTAGCTTCAAGGTTAATGCTGTAATAAGTTCATTAAAAATAACTATTGCAGGCATGGTAATTGCCGTCTTATACAATAGACTTCATATTATCGAATTTATTGGATTTGTCACTGCCTTAAATATTATTATCTATTTATGGCTTGTCTTCACAAGCGCAGATATTGAAAAGATTAAATCTGAGCGAATCAAGATAAGAAGACTTCATAAACAGGCAGAACTTGATAGAGAAAGGGCAAGAGCGCAGCTGCGGACAGTTGAAGAATTAAAGTATTCTTATGAAAATAAATATATGCATGAATCTGAAAATATTAAAATTGAATATCTAAAAATGGATAAATTGAAACGCCAAACTGAGGTTGAACTTCAAAGATTAAAAAAAGAACGCAGCCTTATTGAAGAACTAAGACCAGAAACCAATATCAAAAACACTGTTGATACAAGAGATTATATCAAACTGCAGACAGAAAACTATAGACTTCAGGGGCTTATATTACAGGCTGAGCAGCAATTACAAAAAACAGACGCTGAACTGAAATATATTAAAGACCAACATACTGACAGTAAAAATATTATAGCATCTGAGTCTGCCAAGATTCAGGCTGAATATCTAAAGGTTGAGGAACTGAAAAGGATGGCTTCAGATGAAATTGTTGCTGCAAATGTGAAGCGCAAGGCAGCTATGGAATTATTTAAAAAGGCAGAGGAAAAACTATCGCAAGCGAATCTGACTGCGTCAAACAAACATACCTCTCATAATCCATACGAAATACTAGGTGTCCACCCGTCTGATTCAAATGAGACAATCAGAGAAATCTATAAAAAATTAATCTGTATCTATCACCCAGATAAACATGAGAATCTAAATTTGCTGTCTAAAAAACAGAAAAATGATTTTATGGCTAAGATTAATTCAAGTTATGACCTTGTGACAAAACAACGATCATGTTAGTGAAAAGGGTGTGTTAGTCAAGTTATATTTTCTTTATTAAACAACAAGATACAAACATAAAAACCCCTTCTCGCAAAAATCAAAGACAATGGTTTCCCTAGCAAGCACTGATACGCTCATTGCTACTTCGTCTAATTTATTTAAAACGCTGTCCATATCATTCTCAGGCAGATCATAAAGCTCAAGGATGTCTATTATATCATCCATATCTCCAGTATTATAAGACTCTAAGACCATCTTATTATTAGATAGCGCAGGATTTTTTAATAGTCTTGCCTTTGCCAACTTAATTTGATGCGCCAAACGATCCATACACACGCCATATATCTTTACGCCTTCTATACTCATTGTACGCGCCTCTCAGTATTTATTTTTTAAATCTTTTCTCCGCGTCTCTACGCCTTAGCTCTAAATAGTTTTTCATTTAAAAGACGCTTCTTTTAAGGCATTATTACATGTACATAAATTATCTTCATCACCTGTTAGCAGACCCTCAACTAATATCAAGATTCGTTCTATCAAGGCATTCAACTTTACCTCAGATTGCTTCATAGTTGTAATGACTTCATTAACCGTCAAAGGCTGTTCCTTTATCCCAGCTGCATAGTTTGTGATAATTGCGCAAGAGGCGTAACAGAGTTCAAGTTCTCGGGCTAAGACTGCCTCCGGCATCCCTGTCATGCCAACCATATCTGCTCCGATTATAGAATAATATTTAATCTCTGCGCTTGACTCAAGCCTTGGACCATTTGTGCATATATATGTGCCTGATTTATAAACAAACTGACTTATCTCTGATGCAGCCCTTATAAAGCAATCCCGCAGCGCTGGACAGAATGGGATAGTGAAATCAACATGATATAAAGGCTCAACATCATAATATGTTTGAGACCTATTTGATGTAACGTCAATTATCTGATCTGGAAAAACTATGTCACCCGGAACAAAAGACTTATTTATCCCGCCAACAGCGCACAGGGCTATGATATTTTTAACGCCTATCTCTTTAAATCCCCAGATATTTGCGCGGTAATTTATTTTATGCGGCGGTGTATCATGGTCTATTCCATGTCTATTTAAAAATACAAATTGACTTGTCTCTGATTGCATTATGGAATAATTTGAAGAAGGTTTTCCATATGGAGTCTCAATTGAAAGCTCGTCTATTAATTTTAAACCATGTAATCTATAAATCCCGCTCCCGCCGATAATTCCAATCTTTGTCATGATTATTTCCTATTTACGTTTTTATTATTAGGTTTTATCTATACTAGTCAACACCCCTGATGTCATTCTGTATTGAATATTTCCCTTTTTTGCAATCTCAGAACTATGGGTAACGCATATAAATGTAATCTTCTGTTCAATATTCATTTTTTTAAATAGGGCAAGTATTTCAGCCTCTGTCTCTTCATCAAGATCGCCAGTGGGTTCATCTGCAAGCAGGATTTGAGGCTTATTGATAAATGCCCTTGCAATTGCTACCCTTCTCTGTTGTCCACCGCTAAGCTGCGAAGGATAAGAGGTTTGTCTATTACCCAATCCTACAATGTTTAAAAGTTCTAGCGCATAATCTTGGGCATTGTTTTTTTTCTTTGAAAAAGCCGTTGGCAATAGGACATTTTCAAGGACATTTAAAGTAGGTATAAGACTTGAAAATTGATAGATAAAACCCATATTTTGATTTCTTAATTCAGAGAGATCATTATCGCTGATTGACCATAATTCAGTTCCTTTAATAATAACAGCGCCTTTTTCTGGTTTTGTCAGCCCTCCAATAAGGCTTAAAAGCGTAGTCTTACCGCTCCCTGAGTGTCCCATTATTGTTATGAAATCTCCACCAGAGATGTTAAGAGATACATTATCAACAGCCATAATGGTCTCAGAGCCTATTATATATGACTTTAAAAGATTGATTATTTCAATCATTATTCACCTCTCCTAATTGCGTTATATGGCTCCATCAACATTGATTTAGCCGCTGGATACATTACTGCCAGCAATCCTGTAACCATTGAAAGTATAAAACAAAACGATATAAGCCACGTATACTCTAAAGGTGATGGCCATAAATATGGTATGCTCAGGGATGAGCGAATAAACCCTTTGAAAAGATAAAGACCGACTCCGCCAACCGCAATACCAGCAATCCCTCCTATTGCTGAAAGCACAGACGCCTCTGTGAGAATAATCTTAAAGATATGACTCCTCTTAGCCCCCATTGCGCGTAATAATCCAATCTCTCTTTGTCTTTCATTCACAATCATTGAAAAAATAACGCCTATCAACAAAAGCGCCATTATCCATAGAACTATGCTTATTATTATAATGCTTCTTATTAATACAAATAACTGTTTTCTAACCGCAGATATAACTTGATCTGTAACTATTGCCTTGACCCCATCAATGTTATATTCTATAAATATCGCTACACGCTCTGCACTGTATTCAGGGTCTACCTGAACTAATACGTCAGAGATTTGTCCATTAGTGAAATTAAGTTCCTTAACATCCTTGCTTTTTGAATTTTCACGCATTTTTTCAATAGCTTCATATGGGAGAAATACGGAATCGTCTAAAAATTTCATCCCTGTCTCTTCTAATAATCCAATAATATTTAAATATGAGCCGTATATCAAAGCCTTAGAACCAAGCGCATAGATGGTTACAGCCATGCCTGTAACTGCCTCATTAGCCTCAATATTGCGCTTGCTCATAGTTGAAAGCCATGGCATTATTGTGAAATCATTTTTTGGATCAAAACCGATTATAAACATGTTTCCTGTTGCGCAGCATTTATACTCTGCTGTCTTGAGAAATACCTGTGATGATGCGCGGGCCACCCCTTCAGTTTTTCTCACTTGTCCTTCTATTGATTTATCCATATAAAAAAGGGATGGATCGCCAGAGAGGAGGAGCTTTCTTGCATTGACCTCCGCTTCTTTAGGCACTACCATTATGTCTGCTCCAAGCCTTGCTGTTGCCCTGCTTAGGCTGGACTGCACTGAACTCATTATTGTAGTAACTACAAACAAGGTCGCAGCTACAATCATTACCGAGATTGAGATTGCGATACTTCTAAAAAGTCTCCTGCTTAGATTTTTCTTTGCTATTGAAAAGATTCCAATATTCATTATTCCTTCTCCATATTTATTTATAGTATTTTATATTGTAGGGGTAACCCTTGTGGTTACCCAGTATTAGGGCAGGCAGGCTGTGCTGTCCCTAAATCTTTTTTTATTTATTTGGATTATTTTGAGTTGGTTGTTCTTTTATCTCCATGTTTAAATCATAGAGAGCGTTTGCTCCCTGAGGGTCAGTTACAGTTATTTGTATGACAAAAGAACCCCTAAAATCAGGCTTTGGTTTCCATGTAATAAGCCCTGTTTTTTCGTCAATAGTTACTCCTTCGCGACCCTTTGATAATTTATATATAAGCGTATCTCCTTCAGGGTCTCTTGCCTGCACTTGATAGGTATATACATTATCCTTTTGTATAAAATTATTATGTTTAGTTATCTCTGGAGGGAGGTTTTTTGGCGTAATCGTCAACACCGCTGTCTCGCCTGGAATTGGACCCTTAAACGGCGTGATCTTAACCATTATATTGTCGCCTCCCTTAAAACCGCCTATTGTATCTGTATTATTCCCCTCTATCAAGATTCGATTTATAAACCATTCGTACTTTAGTTCAATAATATTACTATCATTATTGGTAACCACCTTTACCTTAAACACAGTACGTCCGTCAATAGTCTCAGGCGCAAACTTCGCTTGTGTAATCTTTAGAGTCTTATTAAGTTGTGATATATTTTCAGCGTTTAGTTCAATATTAGCCTCTGAGTTTTCAGTCTCAGGCTTTTTGATATTAACGGCAGATATATTTGTAGTTTGGGTTGTAGTTTGGATTTTTTTATCAGACGCAGGCTGTGTCTTTTGCCCTTCATTTTTATCTGAAGAACATGAAAAGACGCATATGCTTAAGATTAAAGATATTAGTAATCTTGATTTTTTAATAGTCATGTTTAATAATAACAGAAATTTGATATTTCATTCATTATAACTTATTGTATAACAAACTTTTTCATTTTTATGATTGATCTTGCCCCGATTTATAGGACACTTTTCTAAGATATCCTAAGATTCTTTTCTACGTCAACCTTTCTTTCAAAGTAACAACTTGCAATTTTACAATATATCAAGATAATATATAACATAACTTTTTAACATAAGCATAAAATAAATCAGTTTTATGGAGAACAAATGTCAGACGATCAAAAAACGCCTCGTTATAGTGTCAGACAAGCGCAAAAAGACCCCTCAAATAGATATTTATTTAAACAATTACGCGATAAATCAGCCCTTGTCTTTGTCTGCTATAACGGAATTGTAACGGGTAAGATACAGACAATTGGAGATTATGAGATAAAGCTTCTTCAAAGAAAGATTCCTGTTGCAAAGCTAGGGATTTTATATATGTTTAAACCTGATGCTGCAAGCATAGTTAAATCCTCTGTAACCATAAATAAAACTATATCCTCTCAAAAACTAAGGCTTCCAAGAGTACTTGAGAATAGGATATCTTTACCTGAAGAAGATATTGAAAAAGCCTTTAATAATAAATCGGCTGTAGGAATAGCGCTGCGTAATGGTCATGTATTTAAGGGTATGATACATTCTAACGGGATTTTTAGTCTAAGATTAGACATTGGATATAATAAAAGAATAGTTATCATGAAACACTCAATATATGCCTTTAAAGTAGTCAGGGAGTGATAGTTTGGAAAAGTAAAAAAAAAATTCACCGCAGAGGCGCAGGTCTTGTGCCTGCCCTTTCTTTAATTTCGTTACAGAGCAATCAACACGGTTACCACAACAACAGGGCAGGCACAAGACCTGCCCCTACGACTCTGCGCCTCTGCGGTGAATTTTTTAATCTTTACTCTGCATTGAAATCTTTTCTGACCTGATATGTTATTATAATAAAAAAAGCATAATACATAGGAGGCAGATGTGGCATATAGAGATTTAAGGCATTTTATAGAGAAGCTGCAATATCTTGGGCTATTAAAAAAGATAACCGTTGAAGTTGATCCAGTTTTAGAGATAGCGGAGATAAATGATCGTGTAGTGAAGGCAGGGGGAGCAGCTCTGTTATTTGAAAGGTGCAAAGGCGCAGACTTTCCATGCGTAGTTAATCTCTTTGGTTCTTATCAGAGGATGAAGCTTGCCCTTGAGACGGATAATCTTGATAATATCGGCAAAGAGATAGTTAAATTCATGGAGCCAGATATTCCAACAAATCTAATAGACAAATTAAAGGCTCTGCCAAAATTAAAACAGATAAGCGAGGCATTCCCTAAAATTGTTCGTTCTGGGCCATGTAAAGAGGTAATAAACAAGATAGACCCAACACTTGAAAGGATTCCTATATTAAAGACATGGCCCCAAGATGGAGGGGCATTTATTACCCTGCCAATGGTCTTTACCAAAGACCCGGAGACTGGAAATCGCAACTGCGGTATGTATAGAATGCAGGTTTATGATAAAAACACGACTGGAATGCACTGGCATATGCACAAAGACGGGGCAAGACATTACAAAAAGGCTGAAAAATTGAATCAACGCCTTGAAGTTGCTGTAGCAATAGGTTCTGACCCTGCGGTAATGTACAGCGCAACTGCTCCTCTTCCTGAGGATATGGATGAGATGTTGTTTGCTGGTTTTATTAGGAAATCTGCGGTTGAGCTAGTAAAATGCGAGACAATTAATATGGAAGTGCCTGCAAATAGCGAGATTGTGCTTGAAGGATATGTTGATCCCCATGAAAGACGTTTGGAAGGTCCATTTGGCGATCACACTGGTTATTATTCTCTGACAGATCAGTTTCCAGTGTTTCATATAACATGTATAACCCATAGAAAAGACGCAATATATCCAGCAACCATAGTAGGCAAACCTCCAATGGAGGATTGTTTTATGGGTAAGGCAACGGAGCGGATTTTTCTGCCTCTACTGAAGATGCAGCTACCAGAGATAATAGATATCAATCTTCCTTTAGAGGGTGTATTTCATAACATAGCCCTTATATCAATTGATAAACGTTACCCAGGACACGTTAGAAAGGTGATGTACGCAATATGGGGAATGGGGCAGATGAGTTTTACAAAGATGATAGTAATAGTGGATAAATCTGTAGATGTGCAGAATGTGTCTGATGTAGTGTGGAGGATTGGAAATAATGTTGATCCAAAGAGGGATTTAGTGATACTTGAGGGACCTCTAGACGTACTTGAACATGCCTCAGCTATCCCTGCATATGGCGGAAAACTTGGGATAGACGCTACAAAAAAACTCCCATCTGAGGGTTTCAGCCGCACATGGCCTGATGATATTGTAATGCCAGAAGAGATTAAGAAATTGGTAGATGGAAAATGGGATAAATACGGGATATAGATAAATTTTAGATTTATGATTTAAGATTGTTGATTTAAAAATCTGAAATCAAAAATAATAAGGTGTGAGAATAGGTGACACTCCTGCTCTCGCAATAAAAAAAGCTGATGGTTCAAGACCCAATGTTACTTAACATATTTTGCCAGCAATTCTCGGTGAGAAAAAATACTGAGTTATAGCAAGGGATACAGAAGATGAAAAAATAATATTTTCGTAATGAATAATTATTTTATAGTGTCAAATTTTTGACACTAGATTTTTAATATTCAA
>Ga0315281_10002574_pt1 | contig 26841 bp, 28 predicted proteins | sample YL17G07_0_MG_FD_204540 | JGI IMG/M metagenome (GOLD analysis project Ga0315281, IMG submission 204540) | Sediment microbial communities from Yellowstone Lake, YNP, Wyoming, USA - YL17G07_0 | ecosystem: Environmental > Aquatic > Freshwater > Lake > Sediment | place: USA: Wyoming | collected... | reverse complement strand
ATGAATGGCATGCTGTCCTATGTACGCGTGATTGGCCGCGACAGCGCCACTACGGATAACGCAAACGCTGAATGACCGGATTTTCCCTTCGCTGCTTTACTTTTGCGGTGCTGTTGGGCCAGGTGGCCCCGTTGGCGCAGGCCGCCGACGCTCAGGCATTGTTCGCACGCATGCATCAGGTCGGGCGCAGTCTCGATTATGAAGGCACATTCGTGTACCAGCATGGCGATCGGCTGGAAAGTCTGCGCATTGTTCACAAGTCAGGTACGGGCGGGGTGCGCGAGCGGTTGGTGTCATTGAACGGCGCGCAACGTGAAATCATCCGCACTGACAGTGAAGTGCGTTGTTACCTGCCGGATGAAAACGCGGCGCTCATCGAGCACCGCCGCGCCGGCGATCGCAATTTTCCTGCGCTCCTGCCCGACTCGCTCACCGTATTGAAAGACAATTACAATATTCGCGTCGGCAGGCAAGGGCGCGTGGCCGGGCGCAAGACAGTCTCGGTGCACATCAAGCCGCGCGATGCCTATCGCTATGGATATATGTTGTGGGCGGACGAGGCGAGCGGTTTGCTGCTCAAGGCCAGTCTGCTGGATGAGCACGGAGGTGTTGTCGAGCAGTACATGTTCACGCAGGTGTCGATCGGAAAACCTATAGCCGAATCTGAGCTCAGCCCGCAATACCCGGCCAAGGGCATCGTCTGGCAGCGCGCGGATAGCGAGCCGCCAACAACGGCCGCCGGGAAGTGGGCAGCCGCAAAGCTTCCGTCCGGTTTTTCCCTCAGCGCACGCATGCTGCGCATGTTGCCGGCGCACAAACAGCCGGTTGAGCATCTCGTGTACTCCGATGGTCTTGCCGTGGTCTCGGTGTTTGTCGAGCGGGCTGACGACGCCGCCACAACCAATGTGCTCTCCGGTCTGACCCAGATGGGTGCGGTACACGCCTTCGGCAAGGTCATCGAAGGCCATCAAGTCACCGTGGTTGGGGAGACGCCCGCCCTGACGGTGGACATGATTGGTGAATCCGTGAGGCTTGAGCCGTGAGAGCAAGTTATCGTAGCGTCACCATTGCCATGCTTTTTAGCTTTTGGTCGCTGACACTGGCCACTCCCGTGTCGGCCGCACCGCTGGTGCGCGCGCTACCGGACTTTATACCGCTGGTGGAAAGCAACGCCACGGCAGTGGTGAACATCAGCACCACCCAAATGGTAAAGCGTCCAGCCGGACCAGGCGGCGAAGCACCAGAGGTTCCGGAAGCGCCGGAGGGCAATGCCCCTTTCAATGATTTTCTGCGCCGCTATTTTGGCGAAGACGAACTGCCTCCCGAATTCTTTGACAACAAATCACTTGGCTCGGGTTTCCTGGTTTCGGCGGATGGTTACATTCTTACCTGTGCGCACGTGGTGGAAAATGCAACCGAGATCCTGGTGCGCCTGACAGACCGGCGCGAATTCACCGCCAAGGTTATCGGCGCCGATCGGCGCAGCGATGTTGCACTGCTCAAGATCGACGCCACCGGCCTGCCGCAGGTGCGGATCGGCGACCCGGAGAAAGTGCGGGTCGGCGAATGGGTGCTTGCGATTGGCTCCCCGTTCGGTTTTGAAAGCTCCGCGACCGCCGGCATTGTTTCGGCCAAAGGCCGCAGTCTGCCACGTGAGAACTACGTGCCGTTTATTCAGACCGACGTCGCCATTAATCCCGGAAATTCCGGCGGGCCGCTGTTCAACCTCAAAGGCGAGGTGATCGGTATCAATTCGCAGATTTACAGTCGCACCGGTGGCTTCATGGGTTTGTCGTTTGCGGTGCCGATTGACATCGCCATGCAGGTGTCGAAGCAGCTCAAAGCCAGCGGGCATGTGAAACGCGGCTGGATTGGCGTAACCATTCAGGATGTCACGCGCGAGTTGGCTGAATCGTTCGGTATGAAGCGTCCATCCGGTGCTCTGATCGCCGATGTCCTGCCGGATGGCCCCGCCGCTAAATCGGACCTGCGTGTTGGCGATGTGGTGCTGGATTATGAAGGTCATCACATCAATTTGTCCGCCGATTTGCCACCGCTCGTGGGTCAAACCGCGCCTGGCACGCGTGCCAAGCTTAATATAATTCGTGGTGGACAAGCCCAGTCGATTTCCGTCGCAATTGCCGAGCTCCCGGAGGAAACCGCCGAGACCCGGCCGGCGTCCACTGTTGGGCCAGAACGTCCCGGGGTGCTCGGCATGCAACTCAAGGACCTTACGCCCGCACAGCGCAAACAGCTGGGCGTGAACCAGGGCGTGTTGGTGGAAAAGCTTGCAGATGGGCCGGCGCTTAAGGCAGGTGTACGGCCGGGTGACGTGATTCTGCAGGTGCAGGGCCGACCGATGCGTTCGGTCGCTGAGCTGCGTGAAGTTGTGCCACAGTTGCCGCGCAATAAACCAGTGCCGGTACTGGTGCGGCGCGGGGCCGCGGCCCTGTTCTTGGCGCTGCGCATTGCGGAATAAGCCGGTACAAGTGCCGCTGAAACCGGGTATGATTGGCCTATTCAATCCGCAGTTGTCCGCCTGATCCCATGGCATTATTCCGCATGAACGGTGCAATGAAGGGCGCCTGCGTTCTCTTTTACTGCTCCTGGCGCAGGTCTGTTCGATATGTTTGAGGTATTGGCATGAGTGGTTGGGATCCGCAATACATACGCAATTTTTCCATTATCGCGCACATCGATCATGGCAAGTCGACGCTAGCCGACCGTTTTATCCAGTTCTGTGGTGGTCTTGAGGCACGCGAGATGCAGGCGCAGGTGCTCGATTCCATGGATATCGAGCGCGAGCGCGGTATCACCATCAAGGCCCAGACCGTGGCGCTCAACTACAAGGCGAAAAACGGCCAGCTCTATCGCCTGAACCTGATCGATACGCCGGGGCATGTCGATTTCTCCTACGAAGTGTCGCGCTCGCTTACTGCCTGTGAAGGCGCGCTGCTGGTGGTAGATGCCTCGCAGGGCGTGCAAGCCCAGACCGTGGCCAATTGCTATACCGCGTCCGAATTGAACCTGCTGATCCTGCCGGTGCTCAACAAGATCGACTTGCCGCAGGCTGATCCCGAGCGGGTCATTAAAGAGATTGAGGACATCATTGGTATCGATGCCACGCATGCGCTCACGTGCAGCGCCAAGACCGGTATCGGCATCCAGGAGATTCTCGAGGCCATCATCGAATACGTCCCGGCCCCGAAGGGCGACGCCGAGGCGCCACTGCAAGCGCTGATCATTGACTCCTGGTTTGATAACTATCTCGGCACGGTGGTGCTGGTGCGTGTCATGCAGGGCACGCTGGCACCGAAACAGAAGATCCGGCTCATGGCCACGGGCGACGAGTTTCCGGTTGATTTTGTCGGCGTGTTTACGCCCAAGCGCACACCAACCGAATCGCTGGGTGTCGGCGAGGTGGGATTCATTATCGCCGGTATCAAGGATGTGCGCAGCGCGCGCGTCGGCGACACGGTGACGCGTGCCGACAAGCCGGCCGCCAATCCACTGCCCGGTTTCAAGGAGATCAAGCCACGTGTGTTTGCTGGCCTTTATCCGGTGGAGGCCAGCGACTATGAAGCATTTCGTGACGCGCTGCAGAAACTTACACTCAACGACGCATCACTGCACTACGAGCCCGAGACGTCGCAGGCGCTCGGCTTCGGATATCGTTGCGGTTTCCTCGGCATGCTGCACATGGAGATCATCCAGGAACGCCTGGAGCGTGAGTACAACCTGAATCTCATTACCACCGCGCCGACCGTCATCTACGAAGTGCTGACCGTCAAGGGTGAAGTGCTGCAGATCGAGAACCCGGCCAAGTTGCCGGATCCGACACTCATTGAAGAAATACGCGAGCCGATTATTCTGGCCAATATCCTGTTGCCGGCAGAATATATCGGGCCGGTGATCGCGCTGTGCGTGGAGAAGCGCGGCACCCAGAAGAACATGCTGTATGTCGGCCGGCAGGTGATGCTCACGTATGAAATGCCGTTGGGCGAAGTGGTGCTGGATTTCTTTGATCGACTAAAATCGGTGTCGCGTGGATACGCATCACTCGACTATGACTTTCTCGAATTTCGGCCAACCGACGTCATCAAGCTCGAAGTGCTGATAAACGGTGACCGGGTGGATGCCTTGTCCAGCATGGTGCACCGCGCGCAGGCCCAGTACCGCGGGCGCGATCTCGTTACCCGGCTGCGCGGGCTGATCCCGCGCCAAATGTTCGACGTCGCTATTCAGGCGGCCATCGGTTCGCATATTATTGCGCGCGAAACGGTGAAGGCCTTGCGCAAAAATGTGATCGCCAAGTGCTACGGTGGCGACATTTCGCGCAAGCGCAAACTCCTCGAGAAACAGAAGGAAGGAAAGAAACGCATGAAGCAGGTCGGTTCGGTGGAAATTCCGCAGGAAGCATTCCTGGCGGTGCTGCGTACGGACGAGAAATAGGCTATGGACTTCGCTCTCATTATGTTTGTCGCACTGCTGGTAACCGGCTTCATTTGGGCTGCCGATATCTTCATTTGGGCACCGGTTCGCGGTCGCGCCGCCGCAGCCCTGCAAAAAGCCGGCGAACCGGAAACGAATGTCAACAGCGCGCGCCACGAACCGCTTATTGTCGAATACGCACGTGCGTTCTTTCCGGTGATTCTGTTCGTGTTCCTGCTACGTTCGTTCCTGGTCGAGCCGTTCCGCATTCCTTCAGGATCGATGATGCCGGGCTTGGTGGCAGGTGACTTTATTCTGGTCAACAAGTATACATATGGTCTGCGCCTACCGGTGATCAACCGGAAGGTGGTCGACATCACCGCACCAAAACGCGGGGATGTCATGGTATTTCGCTTTCCCGGAGACACCTCGATCAACTATATAAAGCGTGTTATCGGCCTGCCCGGTGACCACATTGTTTACCGCGACAAGAAGCTTTTTATCAATAATCAGTCCATTTCACAGTCGCCTGCGGGCGACTACACTTACACGGAGACCGGCGACCACCTGATTTTCGCCCGGCGTCTCAAGGAGCAGATCGATGGTGTGGAGCATGACATCCTGCATGGCGAAGGACTGAATCCCGGCATACTGGAATTCAACGTGCCGGAAGGTCACTATTTTATGATGGGCGACAACCGCGATCGTAGCAATGACAGCCGATACTGGGGCATGGTACCGGAGGCGAATGTGGTAGGCCGGGCTTTTCTGGTCTGGTTCAGCTGGGACATGACGAACGGCGGCGTGTCATGGAATCGGATCGGTAGTTCCATTCATTGAATCAATCATCTCATCGGAGACGCATGATGCTGACAAGAAATAAACAGAATGGCATGACCTTTTGGGGTCTGCTAGTGGTTGGAGGCGTGTTCGCTTTTTTTGTACTCTTGTTCTTTAAGCTCTTGCCACCTTATCTCGAGCACGCCAAGGTCAAGACGGCACTGGAAAATATATCGCGGCAGCCAGGTACCAGTGATATGGAAAAGGCGCAGATCAAGGCGGCATTTGACCGGCGATTCAGTATCGAGGACGTCAACGATATCGATATAAGTAAGGCCCTGACTGTGGAGAAAAAGCCTGGCAGCATGGCTATTCGTATTGTCTACGAAAGGCGCGTGCCGATTGCCTACAATGTGACTGCCCTGATCGAGTTTGATGACACTGCGCAGGTCAATGTCCATTGAGCGTTGCGCGTAACGAGCTCATCAAGCATCTGGGGTATGCTTTCAGTGATGAGGTACTCCTCGTGCGCGCACTCACCCATCGTAGCCGCAGCAGTCAGAATTATGAACGTCTGGAGTTTCTGGGCGACAGCATTCTGAGCTTCGTTGTCGCCGATGTCCTGTACGACCGATTCCCGCAACTCAGCGAAGGTGAATTGACGCGCCTGCGTGCGACATTGGTGCGGCGTGAGACTCTGGCGACTCTGGCTCGCGAACTGGATCTCGGCGACTGTCTCGAGCTTGGCAGCGGGGAACTTAAAAGCGGCGGCTTTGACCGCGATTCGATTCTTGCCGATACCCTTGAGGCTGTATTCGGGGCTGTTTACAAGGATGGTGGCATCGAGGCGGTGCGACAGGTGGTGTTGCGCCGCTACCAACCCATTCTGAACAACATAGATCCGAACAGCATTCTCAAGGATCCAAAGACCCGCTTGCAGGAGTTTCTACAGCGCAAATCTCTGGCAACACCGACATATACCGTACTGGAAGTCAGCGGCGAACCACATCAGCAGCGCTTCGTCGTGGAATGCAGCGTTACTGGCCTGACACAAGCCGTGCGCGGTGAAGGCAGCAGCCGTCGCTATGCCGAGCAGGCGGCAGCCATGCGTGCCTGTGCACTCTTGAATTGTGAAGCCGATGACTGAAGTCACACCTGTAGTCTTGCAGCCTGACGGAGGATTCCGTAGCGGTTTCGTCGTGATTATCGGCCGACCGAATGTCGGTAAATCCACGCTACTCAATCGTCTCGTCGGACAGAAGGTCAGTATCACCTCGCAACGCGCCCAGACCACGCGTCACCGTATTCTCGGCATACACAACATGCCACAGGCGCAAATCATCTATGTGGACACGCCCGGGCTGCACCGTGGCGAAAGTGACAAGCAACTCAGTCGTCTCATGAATCGCGAGGCTCGCACGAGCCTGGAGGGCGTCGATGCCGTGGTGCTGGTCATGACGGCAGATGGCTGGACAGAGCGAGATGAGCCGGCGCTTGACCTGGCACGGCAGGCAAACTGCCCGGTTATTCTGGCGATCAATAAGGTGGATCGTATGAAAATACGCGAACGCCTGCTGCCTTTGATGGAAAAAATGCAGCAGCGCTACGCCTTCGCGGAAATCGTGCCCTTGTCAGCACAAGACGGTGACAATGTGCCCGCGCTTGAGAAAATCCTGCTGAGGTTGTTACCCGAACATCCCGCCTATTTTGATACCGAACAGATTACCGATCGCAGCGATCGTTTTCAGGCAGCAGAGTTTGTGCGCGAGCAGGTGTTTCGCAGCTTCGGAGAAGAGGTGCCGTACGCGGTGGCCGTCGAGATCACTGAATTCCGCGAGGAACCGAAGCACCTACATATCGAAGCTGTCATCTGGGTGGAGAAAGAAGGTCAGAAAGCGATTCTGATCGGCAAAGAAGGTGCGGGCATGAAGGAGATCGGGCGTCGCGCACGTCTTGAAATGCAGAAGGCTTTTGCACGCAAGGTGTACCTTGGACTCTGGGTTAAAGTGCGCGAGGGCTGGTCAAATGACTTGCGCGCCCTGAAAAGCCTTGGCCACAACAGCGAGGAGGGCTGATGCGCGTAAGCCAGGAGCCGGCCTATGTTCTGCATCATTACGACTACGGTGAAACCAGTCTCCTGCTGGAAATGTTTACCCGTCGGCATGGTCGACTTGGGGTTGTTGCCAAAGGCGCGCGTCGTGCGCGTTCGCCCTTGCGTGCCGCACTTGTCCCCTTTCAGCCGTTGGTGATGGGCTTCAGCGGGCGCGGTGAGCTTCCGACGCTGACTGCCGCCGAACCGGCCGGTGCGGCACCGGCGATCGCCGGCGAGGCGCTGTTTTGCGGTCTGTATCTCAATGAACTGTTGTTGCGCCTGTTGCACCGGCATGACCCGCATGAACGCTTGTTCGAGAGTTACAGCGAAACGCTCGGACGGCTTGGCGAAGGGCGGGATACGGAGGCGGCGTTGCGTGTGTTCGAGAATCGCCTGCTTGAGGACATTGGTTTCGGACTGGTGCTTGATCACGAAGTCCAGGACGAGAAGCCATTGCTGCCCGATCAGCTCTATCGCTACCTCCCGGAACGTGGTCCGGTACCCGCACACGCCGCAGATGGCGAGGGTATTGCCGTGCACGGCGCCAGCCTGCTGTCCCTGGCGCGTGAGCATCTTGTTGATGAAATCGCACTGCGTGAAGTGAAGCATTTGATGCGCGCCTTGCTGGCGCGCCACTTGGGCGAACGGCCACTGACCAGCCGTGACCTGTTTCGGCCTCGATCTGTGCGGAATGCGCTAGAATATCCGCAGATCAAATCAGATGCGGAAAGGAGCAAGCTGTGATCAGGCTGGGTGTGAACATTGACCATGTGGCGACTTTGCGTCAGGCACGTGGAACGCGCTATCCGGATCCGGTGCAGGCGGCTATTGAGGCTGAGCAGGCCGGCGCGGATGCCATTACCTTGCACCTGCGTGAGGATCGTCGTCACATCCAGGAACGCGATGTCGAGCTTCTGAGTTCAATTTTGCAAACACGCATGAATCTGGAAATGGCCGTGACTGACGAGATGGTCGCGTATGCGGTTCGTTGGCGGCCTGCGGAATGCTGTCTGGTGCCGGAGCGTCGTCAGGAACTTACCACCGAGGGCGGGCTGGATGTAGTCGCGCACGAGAAAAAAATCAGTCTGGCCTGCGAACGTCTGGCGGATGCCGGCGTGCGCGTGTCATTGTTTGTGGACGCCGACGCCGCACAGATCGATGCCGCCTTGCGCAGTGGTGCGCCGGTGATCGAAATTCATACCGGACGTTATGCGGACGCCCCGAGTGCCGCCGAACGCGGTGATGAACTGGCGCGTATTGAGCTGGGCATACAGCAGGGTCTGGAGTTGGGACTGCAAGTCAATGCCGGGCACGGGCTCAACTTCCACAATGTACAGGCAGTCGCAGCCATACATGGCATCGCCGAGCTCAATATCGGTCATGCGATTGTGGCGCGCGCGATGTTCAGCGGTTTGCAGGAATCGGTGCGTGAAATGAAGCGCCTGATGCGCGAGGCGGCGGCATGAGCCGCAGAGCAGGGGCCCCGCGCGTAGCACGGGGATGCGACCGGCGAAGGCTGCAGGGCCGCCGACAGGCAGGTGTGTCGGGTTACCTCACTCTACCAGAGGCGGCGGCGACGTGATCTTCGGCATCGGTACGGACATTGTGCGGGTAGCGCGCATGCAGAGGAACATCGAACGCTACGGTGAAAAATTCGCGGAACGTATTCTCACACCGGCTGAGCTTTCTGAGTACCGGAAGGAATCACGCCGGGCGCATTTTCTCGCCAAGCGTTTTGCCGCCAAGGAGGCCGCGGCCAAAGCCATGGGCACGGGCTTCCGCGATGGCCTCATGCTGCACCATATAGGCGTTACGCACGACACCGCCGGCAAACCACATCTCGCCTTTACCGACCAGGCTGCCGAATTCGTGCAGGCCAACCGGATTACCGGTGTGCACGTGAGTTTATCGGACGAGGAAGATCATGCGGTCGCATTTGTTACCCTTGCGACCGGCTAGCTGAATTTCCGAAGGAACGAATGCAGCAGGAAGTAATTCACTTACTTCTTGCGCCGTGGTGGGCTGTAGCCAGCCGGCAGTTTGCCGAACTCACCTTCGCTGAACAGGAAGCCGAGCATGTGCTGCTCAATCAGCACCATGCTTGCGGGGTCGGCGGTGCTCAGGCCGCTGTCGTTGATCAGCACAGTTAGGTGCGTTAACCAGCGTTGCCATACCTCGCGCGAAATGTTCTCGTAGATACGTTGGCCAAGTGTGCCAGGATGAGGAGGAAAGTCGAGGCCTTCGGCTTCGCGTTGCAGAACATGGCAAAAGACAGTACGCGGCATGTGGTTTTCCCGTGGTTAATTTGGTGTATTGTACCGGATAGACGCTGTTTCCAGCAGTCTGGACTGCATTCTTGTTGGCGCCGTTGGGCACACGTTGCTAGAATGACTTCATTCAGTCAACTCACCGGAGTCATCGCATGTCGAACCTAGCCCAGACCGCAAGCATGGATGTGAGTGCCAAGGCCTTGTTACAGATCTCTGCTTCCGCCCGCACCAAGCTGGCTGAGCTGCTGGCCGAAGCCGGCGATGAAGCGACTGCCATTCGTGTGTTTGTTTCTGGCGGCGGCTGCGGTGGCATGGCCTACGGCATGACCTACGCAGACCAGACGACCGAATACGACCACGTCATCGAGACGCCGGAACTCAAGGTCGTGGTGGACGCAGTGGCCCTCAACTATCTGCATGGTGCCGAAATCGATTTCACCGCCGACAGTCTCAATCCGGCATTTGTTTTCCGCAATGCCTACGAGGCCCCAAAAACCGGTGGTGGTGGCTGCGGCAGCGGCGGTTGTGGCGGCGGGGGTTGCGGTCGCTAAACCACGCGTTCTGCTGGTCGCGCCGCGCGACAGCTATCGCACGGCGCCATACATTGCGGCGGCGCGCAGACTAAACGTCGATCTCCTGATTGCTTCCGAGGGCAAGCATGCCCTTTCCGGACTGGATGCGCCCGGTATTCAGGTCAACCTTAGTGACTCGAGTGCTTCCTTGCAGGCGGTGTTGGTCGCTGCACGGGAGCAGCCGTTCGTAGGCGTTATCGGCACGGACGATGCCAGCAGCGAGTTCGCTGTGCAGGTCAGCGTGTGTCTGCAACTTCCGCATAATCCACTGCCCTCCGTGCGCCTCGCGCGCCGCAAGGATCTGGCGCGCACCCACTTGGCGCACGCTGGTGTGCCCGTGCCCCGCCACTGGACGATAGACCTGACAGCTCCGCTGGCAGCACAACTTAGCGACATCATCTTCCCCTGTGTGGCCAAGCCGGTGGCGCTGTCCGCGAGTCGTGGCGTGATCCGCGCCAACGATCGCATGCAACTTGAGAAGGCGGTTGCACGTATTGCCAACATGCTCACCGATGTATCGCAGCGTGAAGAACGCGAGACACTGCTGATCGAGGAATTCATCGCCGGTGCCGAGGTTGCCATAGAAGGGCTGCTGAGTGACGGACATCTGAAGATTCTCGCCATCTTCGATAAGCCCGATCCACTCGATGGCCCGTATTTCGAGGAGACCTACTACACCGTGCCATCGCGACATACATCCGCTGTTCTGGCGGAAATAGCAGCGAGAGTCGCCGAAGCCTGTGCGGCCTATGGTCTGCGCGAAGGGCCCATCCATGCCGAATGTCGCATCAACGACACAGGTGTCTGGATTCTGGAGGTCGCGGCACGCACTATCGGCGGCTTGTGTGGACGCCTGCTGCGATTCGGAACTGGATATGGCCTCGAAGAGCTTGTGCTTCTGCATACCCTCGGTCGGCACCCCGACACGCAACGAGAGGCTGGCGGGGCCGGGGTGCTGATGATTCCGATTCCACAGGCTGGCATCCTGCGACGCGTGGAAGGTGTGCTGGCGGCTCAGCGAGTACCGTACATTGATGAAGTCGTAATTGACGTACGTGAAGGTTACGAACTCGTGCCGTTGCCTGAAGGGGCCAGTTATCTCGGCTTTATTTTTGCACGCGCGCCATCACCGTCCGAGGCCGAGGCGGCACTGCGTGCAGCACACGCGAGACTGCGCGTCGTGGTGGCACCGCTGTGGAAAAGCAGCGTGGTGCACACCGCCGCTTCATAATCTGTACGACTTTAACCACTCTAAATTTTTGTTGCCTTGGGGCATGGCGCTCTTTTCTTCATGCCCGCATCGTCTTTGACCGGGGCCGTTTGGTAGCCCATTACGGTTGCGTCGCCAGTCAGCAACAATCCAGGCAGAATCAGGAAAGATCCTGCCGATGCCAGCGGGCTGTCGAGCAGTGTGGCGGCAAAAGGGAGCCGTAACGTAGCAGCGAGAAACAGCGGACCGGAGTGCAGCAGTGTGCCGATATGAATACCCAGCTGATTGCCTGCCTGAAGATCACTGGTACAGCTGGGAAAGCGAGCATATGCTGACGGCGATGTTGAGCAAGGCTTCGAGGTTGCCGTGCGGTCCAGCCTTAACCTCGTTCACCGGCGCCTCGGCATTAAGGCGTGCAGACACTGCCGGCACGGCATCAGCACTTGCCATTGCGATTTGCTCGGCACTCATCTTGTTGATGATCGACCTCATAATTGCTCAACTGCGCCTGTTGCAGAACACTGGATTGCTCCGTTGCTGGCGTATTGGCACTGACAGAGACTGATTCTCTGAATCAGTTGACGTTAACGTGCCGTGCAGGAAACAAAGAAGTTTATGGGAACGGGCGCGTATCGTTATCCGACCTGCTGTCCGCGGTTTTGTAAACCGCGGACAGAAAGCGAATCTGGCTCCCCGGGACGGACTCGAACCGCCGACCCAGTGATTAACAGTCACTTGCTCTACCGACTGAGCTACCGGGGAATGTAATGGCTACTTTTGTGCAACCGTGCTTTCCCGAAATGCGGGAGGCGCGTATGTTACTGGCCGCTTTCAGGGGGGTCAAGGCGGTCTTTACGGTGAGCTCAGGATGCCGTGGGGCAGGAAATGGTGCCACCGCTTGCATCCTGGCTGGATGTACGTGGCCGGCCACTGTTAGACACGATCACGGCCCGCGGGGCACCTCGGCCACGCTTGTCGCAGAAGGTGAAGGTGATATTGGTGCCCGCGGACATTCCATTTGGCTGGTAGGTGACGTGGTCGCGGTGAGCGGAGGAGCGGATAAACAGCCCCGTAGTGTGATCGAACATCCGGACTGGCAGGTCATCGGCATCGAATTCGTGGTTGTCGTTGCGGTCGATGTAGAGCAGATAACCATCTTCCCAGGCCGTACCAGAGACGCCGTTATTGCGACAGGCGCGGCCATTTGTGCTCGGGCAAAGTGCCGCCCTTTCACCGCGTTTGATCGCCTCACTGCGTGCCAGATGCAGGGCGGTGACAAGCGAGTTGACCGCGCCCGACATACGTTGGCTGAAGAGGAGCTGCTGAACGGATGGAACCGCAACGGTGGCAATTGTGCTGACGACGGTTAGAGCCACGAGTGCTTCGTACAGACTGAATGCGCACTCGTGTCGCGCTGAATGTGTTTTGCAACGAAAACAAGATCGCTGTCGCGAGTTTTTCACCATGGCTCACTCCCTTGAAAATTTCCACCATCGAGGCAGGTGTCCCTGATCCATCAGGTCGAAGGGTTGAGCAGAGTGACCCTCTACATTGACCTTCGTTGAATAATTATGCCGCGCCGCCGCAAAAGAAGGCAAGAGGCGCGGTATGGGGATGCCAGATCGTGCGAATTGCCGGTTGAAATCAGGAGCCGGTGCGGCCAAGGAGTTTCTCAAGACGGTCTAGCGCCTGGTCCAGCTTCGTCGGGCTGGTGGCAAACGACAGACGCATATAACCCTCGGCGCCAAACGCCGAGCCGGGCACGAGAGCGACCCCGGCTTCATTTAATATCAGCTCGGCCATATCTACATCGTTTGTAATACCCTCGAAATTGGCAATGGCATCCTTGAACTGGGCAAAGGCATAGAATGTGCCGTTGGATGGCAGGCAGCGTACGCCGCGTAACTGGTTCAGACGCGCTACAACGTGGTCGTGGCGCTCCCGAAAGGCGTGCACCATCGGGGTCATGCAGGCCTGATCGCCGCTGAGCGCCGCCTCAGCGGCAACCTGGGCGATAGACGTCGGATTGGATGTGCTTTGCGACTGCACCTTCTTCATGGCGGCGATCAGAGTCTTGGGGCCAGCGCAGTAGCCAATGCGCCACCCGGTCATGGCATAGGCCTTCGACACGCCGTTTAGCACGATGGTGCGATCCTTCAGGTCCGGGCAGGCGTTGACGATGTTGCAGAACGGCTCGTCGGTCCACAGGATGTGCTCGTACATGTCATCGGTGGCGATCAGCACATCCGGATATTTGCGCAATACCTCACCCAGCGCCGTTAACTCCTTCCGGGTATACACAGCGCCGGTGGGATTGGAGGGGCTGTTGATAACCACGAGCTTGGTCTGGAAACCGATCACGGCATCGAGTTGCTCGGGCGTGATTTTGTAGCCTTGCTGGATGCCGGTCGGAATGATTATTGGTGTGCCATCAGCGAGCAGCACCATGTCCGGGTAGGACACCCAGTAGGGTGCCGGGATCACCACCTCATCACCTTTATCGAGCAGCGCCTGGGCGAGATTGAAAAAACTCTGCTTGCCGCCGCACGACACCAGTATCTGGTCGGGCGTGTAGTCGAGGCCGTTATCGCGCTTGAACTTGTCGATCACCGCCTGCTTGAGCGAAGGTGTACCGTCCACGGCGGTGTATTTTGTGAAACCGTCGCGAATCGCGCGAATTGCGGCTTCCTTAATGTGCTCTGGTGTGTCGAAATCAGGTTCTCCGGCGCCGAGTGAAATGACGTCCTTGCCCTGCGCCTTGAGCTCCTTGGCGCGGGCCTCGACGGCGAGAGTGGGGGAGGGTTTGATGCGGCCGACGCGGGCGGCAAGGCGGATAGTCTTCAACGTATGTTCCCGGATGCTGTCGAAAATTAAAGATAATTTTATGCAGGCTTGGTTTCCTTGAGCGCGGTAATATACCTGCAAGTGCGCCCCAACCAAAGTCCATGAACGAATTCCGACTCGAGAGCCCGTTCCAGCCCGCCGGCGACCAGCCAGCGGCCATCCGTGCGTTGGTTGACGGCCTGCGCCAGGGCGAGGCTTTCCAGACCCTGCTCGGTGTAACTGGCTCCGGAAAAACCTTCACTATCGCGAATGTAATTGCACAGCTGCAGCGCCCAACGCTGATTCTCGCACCCAACAAGACCCTCGCCGCGCAGCTCTATTCCGAAATGCGCGATTTCTTCCCGCACAACGCGGTCGAATACTTCGTCTCTTATTACGACTATTACCAGCCGGAGGCTTACGTCCCGTCTTCCGACACCTACATTGAGAAGGATGCCTCGATCAACGAGCATATCGAGCAGATGCGCCTGTCCGCCACCAAGGCGCTGCTCGAACGCCACGACGCGGTGATCGTCGCGACGGTTTCGGCAATTTATGGACTCGGCGATCCCGAGGCCTACCACGGCATGATTCTGCACCTGCGGGTCGGCGCCATCATGGACCAGCGTGCCGTTCTCAAGCGTCTCACCGAGCTGCAGTACACGCGCAATGATGTTGAGTTACACCGCGCCACGTTCCGCGTGCGCGGCGATGTCATTGATGTCTATCCGGCTGAGTCCGACCGGCTCGCAATTCGTATCAGTCTGTTTGGTGAAGAGATCGAGGGTCTAAGCGAGTTCGATCCGCTGACCGGCGAGGTGGTGAACAAGCTTGCGCGTGCCACCATCTATCCTTCCTCTCATTATGTGACATCGCGCGAAACTATCCTCGGCGCTATGGAGGCGATCAAGGACGAACTGCGCGAACGCCTTGCCAACCTGCATTCCGTCAACAAACTGGTCGAGGCGCAGCGACTGGAGAGCCGTACGCGCATGGACATCGAGATGCTGCAGGAGGTTGGTTACTGTCCGGGCATCGAGAATTATTCACGCTATCTGTCCGGGCGCCCGGCCGGCTCGCCGCCGCCCACGCTGATTGATTACCTGCCAAAGGACGCACTGCTGGTAATCGACGAAAGTCATGTCACCGTACCGCAGCTCGGCGCCATGTATAAGGGCGATCGTTCGCGCAAGACAACACTGGTTGAGTATGGCTTCCGTCTACCCTCGGCGTTGGATAACCGTCCGCTCATGTTCAATGAATTTGAGGCGCTGATTCCCCAAGCCATCTTCACTTCGGCGACACCCGGTCCGTATGAGCTGGAACACTCTGCTGGCACTATTGATCTCGTGGTGCGTCCAACCGGGCTGGTCGATCCGGAAGTCGAAGTTCGGCCAGTCGCTACGCAGGTAGACGATCTATTGTCCGAGATTCGTAAACGTGTGGTGCTCAATGAGCGCGTGCTCGTGACAACGTTGACCAAGCGTATGGCCGAGGATTTGACTGAATACTATGCCGAGCACGGGGTAAAGGTGCGCTATCTGCACTCCGACATTGATACCGTAGAGCGTGTTGAAATTCTCCGTGACCTGCGTGCCGGAGTGTTCGATGTGTTGGTTGGCATCAACCTGTTACGAGAAGGCCTGGATCTGCCGGAGGTTTCGCTGGTTGCGATTCTGGATGCCGACAAGGAAGGTTTCTTGCGTTCCAAGCGCTCACTTATCCAGACCATCGGTCGTGCCGCCCGTCACCTGAGTGGCCGGGCAATACTGTATGCCGACCGCATCACCGATTCCATGCGCGCGGCGATCGACGAGACCGAACGCCGACGTGTAAAGCAAGTTGCCTATAACCTGACACATGGCATTACACCCGTTGGCATCGTCAAGGAGGTCAAAGATATTATTGATGGTGTGGCCTACGCGCGTTCCGGACGGAGCGAACCCGTTGCGCTGCTGGCGGCCGAGGAGGCGGCCGGGTATGAACTGCTCTCACCGGATGCCCTGGCGCGTCTGCTCAATAAGCTGGAGAAGCAGATGTACGTGCACGCGCGTAATCTGGAGTTTGAACAGGCCGCTGGGCTGCGGAACAAGATTCAAGCAATCAAGGCGCTTAATTTTGGAGTCGCGAAGGGCGCCCTAATCCGCTGATGTAGATTATTTTGGCAGTATCAGCGCTTGCAGCTCACGGTGCAGCTGCGCTTCGTCACCGAGGTTGAGTTCCACCAGGCGTCGCAAATGTGCTGCGCTATCGAGATCAATGTGTTGACAGGCTACGCCAATATGGTTGGCTTCAATGTGTGCTACCACGCCCTGCATGTGGATGCGGACGTCTCCGGACACTTGCACATCCAGATCAACATTCTGACCGGGATTCACGCCCCAAGCGGCTGGACGGCTGAGTAGCGCCCCTTTGAGGGAAATATCAATCACTTCGCATTCCCACTGACAATCACCTGCGAGCAGGCTGGCCACAGCCGGGAATGGCACCCGTGTAAATCGGCGATGCTCTTCAGGGGCTCTGTTCATGGATGCGTCATATTGTGCAGTTATCGGCGGTTACACTGCAATTTGCGGCACTTCATAAAACGAGTGTAGTTCTTGCCCGGCCTATTGTTAGCGGCAACTGCGGCAAAACCGCGCCAAATATGAAACATTGGCATTTTAACAAATGCTTATTAAATGACGACCCTTGGCACGAACAATGCTTTAGCACATGCTGACAAAGCAATTATCGGCCAGGGAGGGTGATTCTTAACCGTTGGGGGCAAGAATATGAAAACTGTAAACAGGATTCTGCTGACCACAGGCATCACTACGCTGCTTGTATTTTCCAATATTACGTCGTTGATGGCGGCGCCAACGCCAACCAAGAAAATCACCTGGGCAGGTTGTGGCATCTCGAAGAATGCTTTCATGAACGAGATGGCTGCCGCCTACGAGAAGAAAACAGGCATTAAAGTAGAACTACTTGGCGGAGGAGCCACCAAAGGTATCCGCCAAGTAGCAAGCAAGGAAGTCCAGATCGGCGGGACCTGCCGGCATGTCATCGAGAAAGATAAATCGACAATGACGCATGACGAAGAACGGCGTGTGGAGTTGCGGCCGGTTGCCTGGGATGCGCTGGTGATGATCACCCATAAAGACAACCCGGTCGACAGTATCAGCCTCGCTCAGTTACGCAAGATTTATAAGGGTCAGATCACCAACTGGAAGGAACTCGGCGGCAACAATGCGCCAATTGAACTGTATGTACGTACAGGCAAGATTTCCGGCGTTGGACGTACACTGCGCGAACTGCTGTTCTACAACTACGATGAGGAGTTCGTCGCCAAGCATGTAGTTGAAGAGTCGGCAACCCTTGAAAAAGACATGGTGACCAACCCTAATGGCGCGGGTGTTACGGGTGTCAGCAGTGCGCGTAAACTTAAGGGTGTTGCCAAGATTCTGAAGATCGACGGCAAGGAACCAAGCTACGATAATATTCGAACTGGCCAGTATCTGCTTTATCGTCCGCTGTACATGGTGACCAACCTTCAGGAGAAGGATCCGGAGGTCAAAAAATTTGTAGCGTTCGTTGCCGGCGATGAAGGCAAGAAGATCATGCGCAGTGTCGGTACTGTGCCGTATGAAGACGCCATTGGCCTGTGGCTCACCTATCTTGACCAACAGAACAAGGCTATGACCAACCGCCTGCATGTTGTCGAGCCGGCTGGCAGCAAGGCCAGGATCGCAAAGCGGTAACCGCAGTAACGCCGGCCACGTTGTTGTGACCAAGGGCTAAGTTATGCTATTTTGCGCGCCTTTCCCAGGCGCGTAGCTCAGTGGTAGAGCACACCCTTGACATGGGTGTGGTCGGTGGTTCGATCCCACTCGCGCCTACCAGATTGCAGCGCTCCGGCTAAAATCCGGGGCGCTGTGTTTTTTTGTGCAGGCGCGCCATTGTTTAATTGGGCTGGTTTTTTGCAGGCTTGCCTCCCTTATAAATAATTTAGGCCCGGTTTTACGCGGCTCCTCGTAGCGGTCGCCACTGAAGAAGGGTATTTGCCATGCCAGTCATTACGCTGCCGGACGGCAGTCACCGAGAATTTCCCCAAGCCGTAACAGTGGCCGAGCTTGCGCTCGCCATCGGTCCCGGCCTTGCCAAGGCAGCCTTGGCCGGCAGGGTCGATGGTCGGATCGTGGATACCTCGTTCCGTATTGAAAACGATGCCTTGGTATCGATCATCACCGAGCGTGATCCGGACGGTCTTGAGGTCATTCGCCACTCGACAGCGCACTTGCTGGCGCAGGCAGTGAAGACGCTTTATCCGGACGCTCAGGTCACCATCGGTCCGGTGATTGAGGACGGCTTCTTCTACGATTTCGCCTACAAGCGTGGCTTTGCAGAAGAAGACCTGCGCGTGATCGAGGCCAAAATGCTGGAACTCGCCAAACAGGATCTGCCGGTGAGCCGGCGTGTGTTGCCGCGCGATGAGGCGGCTGTCTATTTCCGCAGCCTGGGCGAGGAGTACAAGGCGAAGATCATTGAGGACATACCGCAGAGCGAGCAGATCTCGCTCTATCGCCAGGGCGAATTCGAGGACCTGTGCCGCGGCCCGCATGTTCCTTCCACCGGCAAGCTCAAAGCCTTCCGTCTCATGAAGGTCGCTGGCGCCTATTGGCGCGGCGACTCCCGCAACGAGATGCTGCAGCGCATCTACGGCACCGCCTGGGGCGACAAGAAGACACTCGACGCCTATCTGCATCGCCTGGAAGAGGCCGAGAAGCGCGACCACCGCAAAATCGGCAAAACCCTTGCCCTGTTTCACATGCAAGAAGAGGCGCCGGGCATGGTGTTCTGGCACGAGCGCGGCTGGCGCATCTACCAGGCCATCCAGCGCTACATGAGTGATCTGTGGCGCGTCAGTGGTTATCGGGAGATACGTACACCGCAGCTTGTAGACCGCAGCCTGTGGGAGAAGTCCGGCCACTGGGAGAAATTCCACGACGACATGTTCACGACGGAGTCGGAGAAGCGCACCTTCGCGGTCAAGCCGATGAACTGCCCTTGCCACATTCAGATCTACAACCAGGGTCTGAAAAGTTACCGCGATCTGCCCCTGCGTCTGGCTGAATTCGGTTCCTGTCACCGCAACGAGCAGTCCGGCGCGCTGCATGGCCTGATGCGCGTGCGCGGGTTCACCCAGGATGATGGCCATATTTTTTGCAGCGAGGACCAGATCCAGCCCGAGGTGTCGACGTTCATTGACCTCTTGCACAAAGTTTATGCCGACTTCGGGTTCAAGGAAGTTCAGTACAAGCTTTCTACCCGACCGGCGAACCGTATCGGATCGGATGAGGCCTGGGACAAGGCCGAGCATGCCCTGGAACAGGCCCTGAACAGCAAGAGCCTGCCTTGGGAGCTGCAGCCGGGGGAGGGGGCGTTCTACGGGCCAAAGATTGAGTTCTCGCTCAAGGATTCTATTGGCCGAGTCTGGCAGTGCGGCACCATCCAGGTGGATTTCTCCATGCCGGGGAGGCTCAGCGCCAGCTATATAGCGGCTGATGGCAGCAAACAGGTGCCGGTCATGTTGCACCGGGCTGTGTTCGGCTCCTTGGAGCGTTTTATCGGTATTCTGATCGAAGAATATGCCGGGGCCTTCCCGGCTTGGCTCGCTCCGGTACAGGCCGTGGTGCTCACCATTACCGACAAACAGGCCGAATATGCCCTGGAAGTTGAGAAATACCTGCTAAAAGCCGGTTTTCGGGTCGAAGCGGACTTGAGAAACGAGAAAATAGGCTTTAAAATCCGCGAACATACCTTGCAGCGTGTGCCCTATCTGCTGGTCATCGGCGAGCGGGAAGCGCAGGAAGGTAATTTGGCCGTGCGCACGCGCAGCGGTGAGGATCTTGGCTCCATGACGCAAAGCGCGTTTCTGGAGCGGCTCACCACCGAGGTCGCGAGTCACGGCATTTCTGTTTTGGAGGATTAGAACTATCGCTGCGGAAAAGGCTACACGCATCAACGACGAAATCCGGATCCCATCGGTTCGGTTAATCGGCGCTGACGGCAAGCAGGTCGGAGTGGTACCCACGCCGGATGCAAAACGCATGGCGGAAGAAGCCGGGATGGATCTTGTCGAGATCTCGCCCAATGTTTCGCCGCCCGTCTGCCGGATCATGAATTTCGGCAAGTTTCAGTACGAAGAGAGCAAGCGCAAACACGCAGCGAAGAAGAAACAGAAACAGATTCAGATTAAGGAAGTGAAGTTTCGTCCCGGGACGGACGTTGGAGATTATCAGGTCAAACTACGCAACCTGATACGTTTCCTGGAAAGCGGGGACAAGGCCAAGATTACCTTGCGCTTCCGCGGCCGCGAAATGGCCCATCAAGAATTGGGCATGCAGCTGCTGAAACGCATTGAGGAGGACCTGAAAGAGTGCGGACTCGTAGAGCAGTTTCCGCGTCTTGAAGGCCGCCAGATGGTCATGGTCATTGGACCCAAAAAATAGGTCGCGGCAGTATTGCGACATTCATAAACCTGTAGCGCCTCACCGGTTCGCACCGGCGGCGTGAGAATGCGGAGTCAAGTCACATGCCTAAGCTCAAAACCAACCGGGGCGCCGCGAAGCGTTTCCGGAAGACCGGAGGCGGCGGATTCAAATCCGGCCACGCCTTCGTGCGTCATATCCTGACCAAAAAATCCACCAAGACCAAACGCCAGTTGCGCGGCAACACCTTGGTACATGAATCCGATGTCGCCTCCGTACGGCGCATGCTGCCGAACGCGTAAAGGAGACTAACCATGCCACGTGTAAAACGCGGAGTAGTTGCGCGCGCTCGCCACAAGAAGGTCTTGGCCAAGGCCAAGGGTTACTACAACGCACGCCGCAAAGTCTATCGTGTCGCCAAACAGGCGGTCATGAAGGCCGAGCAGTATGCCTACCGCGATCGTCGTGCACGCAAGCGCGATTTCCGCTCGCTCTGGATCGTGCGTATCAATGCCGCCGCGCGTGAATGCGGCCTGTCCTACAGCCGCTTCATCTGCGGTCTGCAGAAGGCCACGATCGAAGTCGATCGCAAGATGCTGGCCGACATCGCTGTGCACGACAAGAAGGCCTTCGCCGCACTAGCGGAGAAAGCCAAGGCCAGCCTCGTCTGATTGCAGCGCCGGTGCGCGGCTGATCTGTAAAACAAGGGAAAGGCCGCGGCCTTTCCCTTTTTTATTTCTCCCGGAACCCGAATGACCACAGCAAGCGAGTCACACAAACTGCAACTGGAAACCCTGGTCGCCGAGGCGCGTGCCGCCATCGAGCGCGCACCCAGCGTAGCCGATGTCGAGCAGTTGCGTGTGCAGTATCTCGGCAAGAAGGGCTTGGTCACTGAACAGCTCAAACAACTCGGCGGGATGTCGGCCGACGAACGTCCGCGTGTCGGGCAGTGGGTGAACGAGGCCAAGGAACAGCTGCAGACACTTCTGCAATCGCGCAAGGCGCAGCTCGAGAACGCTGTGCGCAATGATCGGCTGGCGCGCGAAACGCTTGATGTCTCGCTGGCTGGGCGCGGCACACGCTTTGGCGGCCAACACCCCATTTCCCGCACGCTGGAACGCCTCGAGACGCTTTTCCTGCGTCTTGGTTTCGAAATCGCAGATGGCCCGGAGATTGAAGACGACTTTCACAACTTCGAGGCTCTCAACATTCCGGCTACGCATCCAGCGCGCGCCATGCATGACACGTTTTATTTCGGTGACGGCCGTCTGCTGCGTACTCATACCTCTCCTGTACAAGTGCGCTACATGCAGGACAACAAACCGCCACTGCGGGTTATTGCTCCAGGCCGTGTTTACCGCTGCGATTCAGATGTCACGCACACACCCATGTTTCATCAGATCGAAGGACTGATGGTGGACGAAGCGGTGAGTTTCGCCGACCTGAAGGGCCTGCTCGCCGAATTCCTGGTTCAGTTTTTCGAGAAGCCGCTCAAGGTGCGTTTCCGGCCATCGTTCTTCCCGTTCACCGAGCCGTCGGCCGAGGCCGATATCGAATGCGTGATCTGCGGCGGTGGCGGATGCCGCGTCTGCAAGGGTACTGGCTGGTTAGAGGTACTGGGCTGCGGCATGGTGCACCCGGAAGTGTTCCGGCATGTGGGTATCGACAGCGAACGCTATACCGGCTTCGCCTTTGGCCTCGGTGTAGAGCGTTTGGCGATGCTTCGTTATGGCGTGAATGACCTGCGCCTGTTCTACGAGAACGACTTGCGATTCCTGCAGCAGTTTAGATAAAAGTGCTTAGCCACAGATGAACACAGATAAAAAAAGATTTGAAAATCAATCAGAGAATATTTTTGATCTGCGCCCAATTGCGTTCATCAGTGGCCCAATTAATAAAACTTTATGAAAATCAGCGAACAATGGCTGCGTGAATGGGTAGCGGTGCGCCTGGACGTTAAGGCGCTGTCCGAGTGCTTGACGCTTGCCGGCATCGAGGTTGGCGGCGTATCACCGGTGGCCGCACCCCTCGAACACGTTGTAGTGGGCGAAATTCTGTCGATGGTGCCACATCCGCAGGCTGATCGGCTGCGTGTCTGTCAGGTGAATATCGGGCAGAAGTCGCCACTCAATATTGTCTGCGGTGCCGTCAATGCCGCCGCCGGGCTCAAGGTGCCGGTGGCGCTGGAAGGCGCTCTCTTGCCGAACGGAACGAAAATTACCCGCAGTGCGATTCGTGGCGTGGAGTCTTTCGGAATGCTGTGTTCCGCTACCGAACTGGGTCTGGAAGAATCCTCCCAAGGCCTGTTGGTGCTTGAAGCCAAGGCAAAGCCGGGCACAGCGATTACCAAAACATTGCTGCTTGACGACCAGCAGCTTGAAATTGAGCTGACACCGAATCGCGGCGACTGCCTGAGCATCATGGGCCTGGCGCGAGAGCTCGCCGTGCTGACCGGCTCGCGTTACACACCGCAGACCGTAAAAAATGTCATTGCCAAGTCACGGCGCAAACTGACTGTCACGCTCGGTGCAAAAAGTGCCTGCGCGCGCTATACCGGGCGAGCGATCGAAGGCATTAACCCGCTAGCAACAACCCCGCTATGGATGAAGGAACGCCTGCGTCGTAGTGGTGTACGCAGTATCCATCCGGTGGTCGACATCACAAATTACGTGATGCTCGAATTCGGCCAGCCGATGCACGCCTTCGATCTCGACAAACTGTCTGGCGGCATTACTATTCGCCATGCGCGTAAAAACGAAAAACTTGTCCTGCTCGACGGCAAGATGCACACGCTCGATTCTGCCGATCTGGTAATTGCCGATGCACACGGGCCTGTCGCGCTCGCCGGCATTATGGGTGGGCAAGATTCGGCGGTTGTGGCCACGACCCAGAATCTGTTTCTGGAGAGCGCATGGTTCAGGCCAGAGGCAATTGGCACGCGAGCGCGTTATTACAGTCTGCACTCCGATTCGTCGCATCGATTCGAGCGTGGTGTGGATTCGGCACTGCAGCGCCAGGCTTTGGAGCGCGCAACCACCCTGTTGCTTGCCATTTGTGGAGGCAGGCCTGGTCCTGTTGTGGAGGCCAATTCCACTGCACATTTGCCCAAGCGTCCGACAATCTTGCTGCGCGCGGCGCGAATTGAGCGTGTACTCGGTATGCCGTTCGCGTTATCTGTTGTCGAATCTATTTTGAAGCACCTCGGCATGCGACTTGCTAAGGCCCCCTCCGGCAAAACCGGGCGGACATGGAAAGTTACGCCTCCCAGCTGGCGTCACGATATCGTACGCGAAGTCGACCTCATCGAAGAGCTGGTGCGCGTACACGGATACGACAAGGTGCCGAGTCGCGCACCGCAGGCGATGCTGCACGTACCTGCTGTGCCAGAATCGAGAATTACAGCGAATCGCCTGAGAAACCTATTGATCGATCGGGACTACCAGGAAGCGATCACCTACAGCTTCGTAGATCCGGTGTTGCAGGGCATGATCTCGCCGGGCATCGCTCCGCATACACTGGTCAACCCGATTGCTTCGGACATGGCGCAAATGCGCTTGACGCTTTGGCCCGGCCTCATCAAGGCAGCACTCTACAATCAGAATCGTCAACATGGACGGGTGCGCCTATTTGAGACCGGCCACCGCTTCCTGCAAAAGTCAGATGGCGGCGCGGACGAGCAGCCCGTCATTTCAGGCCTCGCCATGGGCCCGGTTTTTCCGGAACAATGGGGCGCCAAAGCCAGGTCGGTCGATTTTTTTGATGTCAAAGGCGATGTCGAGGCCTTATTGGCCATGGGAGGTCAGCGGCAATTCGTGTTCCGTCCGGCGAGCCACCCGGCGCTACATCCCGGCCAGTCAGCAGTAATACTTCAGGTTGGGTCGGCTGCTGATCCCGTTGGTCTTATAGGTGTACTCCATCCCGACATTCAAGCCAATTCCGGACTTGATCAGTCAGTCATTCTGTTTGAGCTACGTTTATCTGCACTGCAGGCGGCCATTACCCCGAAATTTCAGGAAATTTCACGTTATCCAGCCATTCGACGTGATTTAGCCCTGGTGCTGGCTGAGTCGATAGCGGCCCAAGATGTCCTGGATCATGTCAGAAAATCGGCGGGGGGACTCCTCGTCAACCTTGAGCTGTTTGACGAGTATCGTGGCGAAGGCATTGATTCCGGAAGAAAAAGTCTGGCCTTGGGCTTGACCTTACAGGATACTTCGCGCACTCTTAATGAAAGCGATGTGGAAGCAGTAGTGGGGAGAGTAGTTGCCGGCCTCAAGGCCGACTTCGACGCACAGCTCAGACAATAAGTCTTCAAGCAATAAGGGCTCATTTCGATGGCGTTAACCAAGGCTGATCTGGCCGAGGCTCTGTTCAACGAGCTGGGATTGAATAAAAGGGAAGCCAAGGAATTCGTCGAATTCTTCTTCGAGAAGATCCGTGAGGCTCTGGAAAACGGCGAGTCTGTAAAACTGTCCGGCTTTGGAAATTTCGGCCTGCGCAAGAAGAACCCGCGCCCGGGTCGCAACCCCAAGACCGGCGAAGAAATTCCTATTTCCGCACGCCGTGTGGTGACCTTCCGGGCCAGCCATAAGTTAAAAGAACGAGTCGACCAGAATGCTGGATCCCGAAGACAATCTTGAACTGCCGCCGATTCCCAGCAAGCGTTACTTCACCATCGGTGAAGTAAGCGAGCTGTGCGGGGTCAAGCCGCATGTGTTGCGTTACTGGGAGCAGGAATTTCCTCAGCTTAAGCCGGTAAAGCGGCGCGGAAATCGTCGTTATTACCAGCGGCATGATGTCATGCTGATTCGCCAAATTCGCAGTCTTTTGTATGTCGATGGTTTCACGATCAGCGGGGCGCGCAACAAGCTCGTGGTCGAGAATGACCTGAGCGACCCCAATCAGCGCACCGCCGTTATTCACCAGCTCATCCAGGAACTGGAGGACGTGCTGGCGCTGCTCGGTCCGCGCAAAGCCTGATTCCATTTGTCCCGCAACTATTCTCGGGTATGATGCGCGCCATCGGCGCACCTTTTCCCCGGTGCCGGTACTAGTTTCAGCGGGGCGTAGCGCAGCCTGGTAGCGCACCTCCTTGGGGTGGAGGTGGTCGGAGGTTCAAATCCTCTCGCCCCGACCAATTCTTCTGTATTTTTCCCTGTCCGTCTTGAACCGGGCATGATCCTTTCTGTATGGTGCGACGATCATGCGCATTCTCCTCAGCAACGATGACGGCTACTTCGCCCCCGGACTAGCCGTTCTCGCCGAAGCCATCCGGCATATTGCACACATCGATGTTGTTGCACCCGAGCGCGATCGCAGTGGCGCCAGCAACTCCCTGACCTTGTCCCGCCCCCTGCGCCTGCAGCGTGCCGCCAATGGTTTCTATTATGTGGATGGTACCCCCACAGATTGCGTGCACCTCGCCATCACCGGCCTGCTTAGCCAGGAACCGGACATGGTGATCGCCGGCATCAATCATGGCGCTAATCTCGGTGATGACGTGATCTATTCAGGCACGGTCGCCGCTGCCATGGAAGGACGTTTCCTCGGCCTGCCGGCGATTGCCGTGTCGATGGTCGGACGAAGTGGTGCACACTTTGAGACGGCCGCACGCGTGGTGCTCGATCTGCTGTTAAAGCTCAAGAGTCACCCGTTGCCGACCGACACCATACTGAACGTGAACGTCCCGGATGTTCCTTACGAACAACTGGCCGGCCTTGAGGCCACGCGCCTCGGGCATCGTCACAAAGCCGAGCCGGTGATCAAGTCTGCCGATCCGCATGGCAACACGATTTACTGGGTTGGCCCGCCAGGCGCCGAGGCGGATGCCGGGCCGGGGACAGATTTTCATGCGGTTCGCCAGAATCGCGTGTCTGTAACGCCGCTGCATGTGGATCTCACCCGGCACGCGACGCTGGCACAGATGGCTTCCTGGCTTGGTTGTCCGTGAACGCGGCAGGACTTCCCCGATGACGACGCGCCTCTCCGGTATCGGCATGACATCGGCACGCACCCGTGAGCGCCTGGTCCAGCGCCTGCGCGAAACCGGAATCCGTGATGCCGCTGTGCTGGAGGCCATGGGCAGGGTGCCGCGCCATCTGTTCATGGATGAAGCGCTCGCGAGCCGCGCCTACGAGGACACTGCGTTACCCATCGGCCATGGCCAAACTATTTCACAGCCTTATATCGT
>Ga0315281_10002573_pt1 | contig 26847 bp, 24 predicted proteins | sample YL17G07_0_MG_FD_204540 | JGI IMG/M metagenome (GOLD analysis project Ga0315281, IMG submission 204540) | Sediment microbial communities from Yellowstone Lake, YNP, Wyoming, USA - YL17G07_0 | ecosystem: Environmental > Aquatic > Freshwater > Lake > Sediment | place: USA: Wyoming | collected... | reverse complement strand
GGCGGGATGCGATGCAAGACGCCGGGCGCGCCGCATGGCCGCTCCCTGCAAGCGACCGGCAACGCCGCAGCGCGCCCGTCAGTGCGGCCAGAATGTTCAAGTTATTATTTCTCGGCTCCTTAACACGGCAAACCCGCGAATCTGGCATGCTGGTGGACAGGGAGTGACTGATTCCCTAACGGTTCAAGGAGAAGGCAAATGCATTCACTCGATCTTGCGCGGGCAGCGGCGCTGCTGTTTTTCATCCCGCTGGCCGCCGCGGCACAACCCGTTGCCGAAAAGCCCGGACAGTTCAAGGTGGCGGCCACGGATAGCGCTATCCCCGCAGTCCCGCAAACGGGGAAGATCGCGGACGCGATCCGCGACAATCTGAAAAAAATCAAGCTGCCGCCAGGATTCAAAATCGATCTTTTCGCCGTGGCGCCGGATGCGCGCCACATGGCGGTCTCGGGCTCTGCGAACATGCTGTTCGTGGGCACGCGCAAAAGCACCGTCTGGGCGGTGACCGGCCGCGATAGCGATGGCGTTGCCGGCGAAGTCAAGGCGTTCGCGCCTTCATTGCATTTCAAGGTGCCCAACGGCGTATGCTGGGCCAGCGACGGCTCCCTCATCGTCGTCGAACTGAACCGCGTCCTCGGCTTCCCCGCCGCCGAGGTGTCCTACAACGGACCCGAAGTCGCGGTGCGCGTAGTGGTGCCGCAGGGCAAGCTCATCCCCCCGGAAGAGGAATCGTACAATCACAGCGCGCGCGCGTGCCGCACCGGCAAGGACGGCATGCTCTACATCGCGCTGGGGCAACCCTACAACGTGCAGCCGCGCGACAAGCTGGCGCTGTACGACAAATGGGGCATGGGCGGCATTATCCGCATGAGCCCGCTGGACGGCGGCAAGCGCGAAGTGTATGCCACGGGCATCCGCAATTCGGTGGGGATCGAGTTCAACCCCGGAGACGGCACGTTATGGTTTACCGACAACCAGACCGATGGCATGGGTGACGACATTCCCGCGGGTGAGATCAATCGCGCCACCAGGGCGGGACAGTTCTTCGGCTACCCCTGGATACAGGGCAAGACACGCATCACCGAACACGGCTACGACAAGGATCCGCTGCCGCCCAATGTCACCAACCCCGAGGTTTACATGGTGGCGCACGCCGCCGATCTCGGGCTGACGTTCTATACCGGCAGCGCGTTTCCGGCCAGATACCGCGGTGGTATTTTCTCGGCGCAGCATGGTTCGTGGAATCGCACCGTGCCGATCGGCGCGCGCGTCATGTTCACTGCGCTAAAAGCAGACGGCACCGCCGACAAGGCGGAGGTGTTCGCCGAAGGCTGGCTCGACGAGACCACCGGAACGTATCGCGGCAAGCCCGTTGATGTGGCGCAGATGAAGGACGGTTCGCTGCTCGTGTCCGATGATTACGCCGGCGCGATTTACCGCATTACCTATGCCGCCAAATGAGTTTCCCCGGTGTGACGGGGATGGTGCGGGCAGACCGAAACGCCGCTGTAGGAGCCCGATTTATCGGGCGATAGCCAGCTATCGACTTTAGCCGCGTAAATTGCTATAGCCGAAGTCGTAATCAACTCCAAGGAAAGCCCCATGCCCAATCGAATGTCAGCCAGTTCGCGCCTGCTGCTATGTGTATGGATGCTGTTTGGCATGGCGCTGTCCTTCAGCGTTGCTGCCGCCACCGTTTCTATCAACGCCAATCCCGCAAGCATCGCCAGCGGCGCCTCAACGACTCTCACCTGGTCTGCCACCGGCGCGACAAGTTGCGCCGCTTCGGGCGGCTGGTCGGGCATCAAGGCCGCCTTGGGCAGTCAGAGCGTTTTTCCGCTGAATGCGGCCAACACTTACACCTTGAGTTGCAGCGGTCCTTCGGGCAGCGCGAGCAACGCGATAACCGTCAGTGTCGATACGCCGCCCGCCGTTAGCCTCACCTCGCCCGCCTCCGGAGCAACCTTTACAGCCCCGGCGAACATCGCGATCAGCGCCACGGCCGCCGCCACGGTGGCGAGCGCCACCATCGACAGAGTCGATTTCTACAACGGCGCAACTCTTTTAGGAGCCGCCTTGACTGCGCCGTACAACTTCACTTGGACCCCCGTTCCCGCAGGCGGCTATTCGCTTACCGCCAGAGCCACCGACAGCCTGGGAGCATCCTCCACTTCAGCCGCAGTCAACGTGACGGTGACAGCCCCCACGCCACTGGCCATCAGCCTGACCAGCCCGGCATCCGGCGCTACATTTGAAAACACCGCCATCATTCCGCTCGCCGCGACAGCATCGGCCACGAGCGGAACCATTGCCAAGATAGAGTTTTTCGATGGGGCCGCGCTAGCCGGTACTGTAAGCGGCAATACGGCCACCTTATGGGCCGCAATCAACCTCACCAACCCAAGCGTAGGCAGCCACGCCATCGGCGCCAGGGCCACAGACAGCATGGGCAATGTCATGTCCTCGGCCGTGGTCGATATCGCCGTCGTCGCCGCGTTACCGGTCACGATGACCATCGCCAGCCCGGCAGAAGGCGCGGTTATCAACGACGACCGTGTCACGGTGACCGGCGCCTTCCAGGCCCCGGCCAACTCCGGCATCGTCGTGAACGGCGTGGCGGCGATGCTGTCGGGCAACACCTTCCATGCAGTCGATGTGCCGCTGCAAGCGGGGGCCAACACCCTCACGGTCGTGCTCACCACGATACTGGGCGAGACAGTGACCCAGACTCTGCACGTCACCGGCGGCGCGCCCCAGGCGGTGCAAATCGCGGCCGATCGATCGCAAGGGCTGGCGCCCCTGAAGGTCACGTTCACGGTGAGGGGAGTGACGGGCGCCTACACGGCTAGCGTGAGCAACGCGGGTGGCACACTGGATCAAAGCGACCCCGCCGTGCTGTTCAAGATCCACTACGCCACGCCGGGCGTGTATCAACCTGTGGTAACGATCACCGAAAGCGCGGGCGCCGTTACCACCAAGACGTTCACCATCGTGGTGCAAGACACGGCTCAGTTGCATCAACTGCTCAAGTCGCAATGGGAGGGAATGAACAACGCGCTGATCGCACGCGTCAAGCCCACGGCCATGCGCTATTTGAACGTGCAGGCACAGGCGAAATATGGGCCGGTGTTCGATGCGCTAACGCTTCAAATGCCGGAAATTATCGCTACATACTCAGCGTTGGCGCAGGTGTCGATTGGCGACGAGATCGCAGAATACGTCGTGGTACGTGGCATCAATGGGATAAAGCGCCCCTACTTCATCTACTTCATAAAAGACCAAAGCGGGATATGGAAAATTGATGGAATGTGAGGAACAGCAATGAAACCCAATGAGCTATTTGTTCTTGCAATCGCGGCTGCGTTATTGCTGATGACGCAATCCTGCGCTTCCGTGGAATATTCCGCCGACCCCATAGAAGCGTGGGTGGTGGATGCCGAAACCAAGCAACCGATTGAAGGCGTGATCGTGGTGGCGCATTGGGAGTTGGTAGGTCCGATGGAGAACTATCCTGTGGGGCAGATAGAAGTGCTGGAGAGCGTCACGGACAAAAACGGACGGTTCCATTTTCCTGCTTGGGGACCCAAATTGCACTTGGCACCTTTTAGATATTTAACTGACAGTGACCCGGAGTTGCTGTTCTTCAAGAGCGGATACAAATATATCAGCGTTTCAAACTCGCTAGATTTAAGGCCCAAAAAGTACTATTACGACGGAATGCCAGGCGGCACGAAGGAAAAGCCAACCGGGTCAAAGCGTATCTCATTTTGGAATGGGGAGACGATTGAGATGAAGAGGTTCAAGGGAAGTTCGGAGGAATATGTGGATCACTTTGCACGTTTTAACTACGATTTGGGGCGCATTGCATTAGACGATCCCGAAACCTGCAATTGGAAAAAGATTTCCCAAACCATTCGCGTTATGAACGTGGAGCGCCAACGCTTGGAGGGACTAAGAATCAAGCCATATAGGTTATCTGCAATCGACAATCGTCTTCTCGACGGCGATGAATACTACATAAAGAAAGGCGGGTGTGGCTCACCCAAAGAATTTTTTGGAGGCTTCCAATAATGAAAAAGACTTTAATCTCGTTTGTTGTTACGTATGTGTTGGTTTGTTCCATCCCGGCGATTGGGTACGAACAACCGACGCATGTGACGTTATCGGGGAAAGCTGCGAAAGCCTCGGCGCTGAACAAACCGGAGATCAGTGTATTGTCAAACATCGGGTTGAAACCCATCGAGGATGCTAGCCAGAAATTCTCAAACTCAAAAAACGAACCAAAAACAATCATCGAGCTCATTCAGGATGGCTCCGACTTCGAAGACAACCTCTCTCTCACCAACCTGCGCCCCATCAATCACTTCTTCGATCCGATCAGCGGCAATGCCTTGTTGCCAGTATTCGCCAAGCCCTCGCCCTCCTGGGCGCTGGAAGACCTTGGCCAGATCGATGGATTCATCGGTATTTTCGGGGTGCAGAAATTCTCGTTCGCGGATGCGCGCGGATACCTGTTCAAGGCGCTGACCTCGCCGCTTGAAGCCGATCGCAATAAAAACTTCGGCTTGGCTTTTCAGACGCTGGGTCATGTCATTCATCACGTGCAGGACATGGCGCAGCCGCAGCATGTGCGCCTCGATTCGCATTTGCGCTTGAGCGATTCGGATAGGGCGGACTGGTTTTTCGAGAACGGCAGCCGGTATGAAAAATACACCAGGGATAATCCGGACAAGCTGGCGCCGCTGTTTGGTCTTTATCCGCCCGTCAACGCCGCCACGGATACCAAGCTCGCTACCGCCCGCGCCTTCTGGCACACCGGACAGGGAGGCGGCATGGGCCTTGCCGAATTTACCAACCGCAATTTTGTCAGTGCGGGCACCAACCTCGATACCACCGTCTACCCGGCACCGGGATTGTCCGATGCCGTTCCTCACGATGAGGATGCCAACATCTTGCTGCAATCGGCAGGAATCGCTCCGCCGCCGGAGTGCCCTCCTACTTCGGCGGGCGAACCGCTGAAGTGTGCGATGACCTTTTACCGCACGGCTGTGAACGACACCTATCGCCCAGGCGCAAGCGGCGTAAATGACAGGGCCTCAACCGAGTCGATTTTTGATCAAGACCTCAAGGCAAAAAATCTGCTGCCTGCATTCTCCCTCAACCGCTTCAACTTCGATGCCGCGCATCAATTCCTCATCCCGCGCGCGGTAGGCTATTCAGCCGGGCTCATCGACTATTTCTTCCGCGGCAAGATCGATCTTGTGTTTGATGCCGTCAATGCAGGCAAATACATCATCAAGAACCTCGGCACGGAGGACATGACAGGCACGTTCACGCTTTACTACGATGCCGTGGACGGAAATCGCTATCCGGTGGCGGGAGATTCGCCCACTGAAACCTGGACTGGGCGCACGATAACCGCCAACGGGCAGTTGGACAACCTGAGCTTTACTCCGCCCACCAATCCTGCCCCGAAAATGCCTGGCGAATACATGCTGGTGTGTCGCGGTGCGCTGGGGCAGGAAACCGATGCCGTCACAGGCAAGCTGATTCTCTGTACGCGCGCCACCGACCCGGCCACTTACCCGCCGCCTGCGTTCACCGGCAACCGCAGCTATGAGAGCCTTCCGGTCGCATGGCTGACGCGCGAAGCGGATGCCACGCTGCAATTGAACGGCTATATCTGGATCAAGAAAACCCGATTCCGCCGCCGGAATTGCGCTGTTTCCCCTTGCCGGGGCCGCCGTATTGCTACTGGTATCTGTATTACCCGCCGTCACCCTACTCGAACAACTACGATGCGCAGGGAGACCGCTATACGCCCAATCTGACGAGCGGCGATGAGTTCGTTAAGGTCTGGATCGACCTTAACGGCGATGGTAACTATAGCAACGACGAACTGGTCTATGAAGGCCAATACTCACCGCTGCTGGTGGCGGCGACGTGGTATGACAATCAGTTGATCACTTTAAAGGTTCCGCTAACGCTGACGTCAAAGGGATATTGCAAGACCATGATGCGCGTGGCCATGCAGTGGGGGGCGCCGCCACCTGGGCCGTATGCCGACTGGGCGTATGGCAGTGTCGAGGACTTTTATGTCGACTTGAGGTAAGACAAGGTAAATTTATGCACTGGCGCACTTTACTATTTCACGCTGATAGGGATACCAGGCGGGACATACGGGCCAGAGTGTAAATCTGCTACGATGCTGCCAGCATGCATGCGAGCATGCCTGACAAAAAGCAGCGCCCGGTACTTCTCCCGGAGAATATATTTTGCCGCCAAACAACTCCAAACTCGATAACCGTACGCGCGATCTGCAGGCGCGCTGGCAGGCCTATCTGGAGCATGGAAGCTTCGAGAATTTTGTCGAATTCGCGCTGCTGGTAAACAGCCTGTCGGACATGTTCACGCAGCTCAAGCTGCCGGGTTTGATACGGCTCAGCGAGGGGCTGGAGAATGCCGTATTGGGTTATTTTGGCGACCCGCAAACCCATCCGATTGACGCGCAGGACGCGACCGGCCTGTCGCGACAGGTCGATACGTTGCTGCACGCAATCGAGGCCGGGCAGGCGAGCGAACAAATTACCGAAAAAAGGTCTGTCCCCTCGGGCGGCGCGGATACCGGCGAGACCGGGAAGGAAAGAGAAATCCGCTGGCGCAAGCCGCGCGATATCTGGCTGATCGCCGGCGAAACACATGCCGGAATCGCCAGCCTGGCCGAGCAGTTGGGCTTTTTCGGTTTCCGCATTCAGCGCGCCACGTGGCACGACCCGGTTCCGCAAGCCACCTCTCCGCTCGCGGTATTGTGTTTTCCGCCGCCGCAGGGATATGGCGGACTGCAGCGCGATTTTATCGGCAAGTTGCGCAGCCAGCATCCGGCCAGCCAGATCATTTGTCTTTCGGTCGCGAGGTTGCTCCCAGCCATGGTTGAACTGCTGCGCGCCGGCGCGGATGTGACCGTCGAACCCGGCGAGGAAGTAGCGGATATTCTCGCCACCGTGTTCGATATCGCGCGCTCGCGCGAGCAGGAGCCGTGCCGCGTGCTGCTCGTCGATGATTCGCCTACGTCGGCCGCCGTGGTGCGGAAGGCGCTTGAGCAGCACGGCATTGAAAACCAGCATGTGGGCAACCCGGAACAATTGCTCGAGACGATCGAAGCCTATCGCCCCGACCTGGTGCTGATGGACATGCACATGCCGCATTGCAACGGTGTCGAGGCGACACGCGTGATGCGCCAGCTCAGCGCCTATGGAACGGTACCGGTGGTCTATCTGTCGAGCGAGCGCGATATCGGCATGCAGGTCGAGGCGCTGCGCCTCGGCGGCGATCAGTTTCTCAACAAGCCGTGCAATCCGCTGTTGCTGGCTTCGGTGGTGAAAACCAAAATCGCGCGCCATCGCGAAATGCAGCGCGCCACCCTGCACGACGGTCTGACCGGATTGCTCAATCATTCCGCCGCCAAATCCCAGCTCGAGGAACTGTTGAAGGCAATGAATGCGGAAAACGACTGTCTGAGCGTCGCGATGCTCGACATCGACAACTTCAAATCCATCAACGACACCTACGGACATCCCGTCGGCGACCAGGTCATCCGCAGCCTGGCGTGGCTGCTGAGGGGACGCTTGCGCGCCACCGATATTATCGGGCGCTACGGCGGTGAGGAGTTTCTGGTGGTGTTGCGCGGGGCGAAGGTCGATGATGCCACGGCCGTCCTCAATCGCATCCGCACCGATTTCTCGCGCATGCCGCATGCCTGTCCGGGTGGCCAGTTGAGCGCCACCTTCAGCGGCGGGCTGGCCTCGTTTCCGCAGTATGCCGGTGCGGTCGAATTGACCCGGCTCGCCGACGACGCCCTGCTCATCGCCAAGCACAACGGGCGCAATTGCATCGAATGCGCAGGCTGATGTGCAGTCCGAGCTGAGCGTATTCAGCCATTCCTCAGCCAGCCCAGACTGTCCGCGGTTTTCCCCGAGGGATGGTACTCGGCGCTGATCCAGCCGCGATAGCCGATACGGTCGAGGTGACGGAACAGAAAGGCGAAGTCGATTTCGCCCGTGCCCGGCTCGTGCCGCCCTGGCGAGTCGGCAAACTGCACATGGCCGATGGCCGGCAGCAACTCTTCCAGCGTCCGTGCGAGCGCGCCTTCCATGATGTGCATGTGATACAGGTCGTACTGCAGCTTGATATTTTCCGCGCCGGTTGCACGAATAATGTCGATCGCCTGGCGCGAATGGGTGAGAAAAAAACGCGGCACATCGCGCGTGTTGAGCGGCTCGATCATCAGCTCCAACCCCGCTTTTCTGCATTCACGTGATGCTACTTTGAGATTGGCGATGAATGTGGTGCGATACGCGGATGCATCGGCGCGCTCCGCAACCAGCCCGGCAAGGCAGTTGATGCGCGGCACTCCCAGCGCCACTGCGTAGTCCAGGGCAAGCAGCAGTGCGGCAAGAAAGTCCGCCTCGCGCCCAGGCAGGCACGCTAGCCCGAAATCGTCCTTTCCTCCGGCGGGAATGTTGATCAGCACTACTTGCAGATGCGCCTCATCGAGGGCGGCACGCACCACCCGCTTGTCCCACGCATAAGGATAGTGAAACTCGACCGCGTCGAATCCCGCTTTTTTTGCTGCGGCAAAACGTTCCAGGAAGTCGACCTCGTTGAAGAGGAAGGTGAGGTTGGCGGCAAAGTGCGGCATGGCTAAAGTCGGTGATGGGTGATGGGTGATGGGTGATGGGTGATGAGGGAGGGATGAAGTGGTAAAGGCGTAAAATATCACCATGCATTCTCATACAGGCGCAGCGGCGCCGCAACCCGGCAAGACACCACAGGGTAAACACATCGCCACAGGCGACTGGAAGGTGGTGCGGACACTTCTGCCTTACTTGTGGGAATACCGCGGCCGGGTGCTGCTCGCGCTCACGTTCCTCATATCGGCAAAGCTTGCCAACATCGCGGTGCCGCTACTGCTCAAGCAGATCGTCGACGCGCTCGATCCCGCGCAGGCGCTGGTCGTGGTGCCGGTCGCGCTGCTCGCGGCGTACGGCGTGTTGCGCATGTCGTCGACGCTGTTTGCCGAGTTGCGCGACATCGTCTTTGTCAGGGTGACGCAGCGCGCCATGCGCCGCATTGCGCTCACCGTGTTCCGCCACCTGCATGCGCTGTCGCTGCGCTTTCACCTCGAACGCCAGACCGGCGGCGTATCGCGCGACATCGAGCGCGGCACGCGCGGCATCTCCACGCTCCTGAGCTTCATGCTGTTCAGCATTTTGCCGACGATACTGGAAATCGCGCTGGTCACGGGACTGCTGTTCGTCAAATACGACCACTGGTTCGCGATCATCGCGGTGGGCGCCCTGGTGATTTATATCGGCATCACCATCGCCATCACCGAGTGGCGTACCGCGCACCGCCGCACCATGAACGACATGGACTCGAAGGCCAACACCAAGGCCATCGATTCGCTGCTCAATTACGAAACGGTCAAGTATTTCGGCAACGAGGAATACGAGGCGCGACGCTACGACCAGAACCTGCAACGCTACGAGACGGCCGCGGTCAAGAACGAGACGTCGCTCGGCCTGCTCAATTCCGTGCAGAGCGTCGTCATCGCGCTCGCGGTATCGCTGCTGATGTGGCGCGCGGCCGACGGCATCGTGCAGCATGCCCTGACCATCGGCGACCTGGTGATGATCAATGCGCTGCTCATCCAGCTTTACATTCCGCTCAATTTTCTCGGCGTGATGTACCGCGAGATCAAGCAGGCGCTCACCGACATGGAGAAAATGTTCAACCTGCTCGAGGTGAACCGCGAAGTACGCGACCATGAGGGGGCAAAGCCGCTTGATACATCGGCTGGCGCGGCTATCGAGTTCGAGAGCGTGAACTTCGGCTACGATGCCAATCGCCAGATTCTGTTCGACGTGAGTTTCACTGTTCCGGCGGGACACACGGTGGCGGTGGCGGGATCGAGCGGCGCGGGCAAGTCGACGCTGTCGCGCCTGCTGTTCCGCTTTTACGATGTCAACCAGGGGCGGATCGGAATCGACGGACAGGATATCCGCGAAGTCACGCAGACCAGCCTGCGTCAGGCGCTCGGCATCGTGCCGCAGGATACCGTGCTGTTCAACGACACCATCTACTACAACATCGCCTATGGCAGGCCCGAGGCCACGCGCGAGGAAGTGATCGATGCGGCGAAATCGGCGCACATCCACGACTTCATCGAAAGCCTGCCGGACGGCTACAACGCCATGGTCGGCGAGCGCGGCCTCAAGCTATCCGGCGGCGAAAAACAGCGCGTCGCGATCGCGCGCACCCTGCTCAAGCGCCCTGCGATACTCATTTTCGACGAGGCCACCTCGGCACTCGACTCCAAAACGGAAAAAGCCATTCAGGGGGAGTTGAGGGAGATTTCCGCCAACCGCACCACGCTGGTGATCGCGCACCGCCTTTCGACCATTGTCGATGCCGACCAGATTCTGGTGATGGAACACGGCAGGATAGTCGAGCGCGGCAGCTTTCGCGAGCTCATCGACATGAAAGGCAAGTTCGCCGAGATGTGGCGCCTGCAGCAGGAGGAAGAGGATGCGGAAAAGGCGCGCCACGTGCCGTCGCCACTTGCGGCCTGATGCTGGTTGCGGAAGCGGGCAGCGTATGCACAGGCGGTCTTGATTTCGGCAATGCGCCGGCGCGTACGCCGGCGATCATCCGGTTGAACGCGCGCAGCCTCGCCGCACATTTTTTTTCGTCGAGAGCGTCGCACAAGATCGTCCTGGCGCCGATCTGCGCATTTTCCAGCGCCGCCGCGTTTTTCACATATCTTGCAAGCACGCTGTTGAACAGGAGGGCGCGCAGCGGCGTGATCGATTCGTCGCACTCGCGTTGTTCCGCGTCCGCCAGCATGCAGCGCAACCCGGCGCTGTAGCGTTCCTGGTTCATCTCCCAGGTCAGATCGAGGCCGGCCAACAAGCGTCCGCCTTGCTCGCGCAAACCAAGTAACGGCGCGGGCGCATCGGCGTGGCTCATGAACGCATTGCCCTCAAGGCCGTCGAACACATCGCTGAACACGCCATCGTCGAATGTGCATCCTGGACTATCGCAGTCTTCATCGGCGGCGACCGCGCCGGCGTAAACGAGTCTGTCCTGTCCTGGTTTGTCTGCCACGAGCATGAAGACCTGCTCCTTATCGCAGCGCAAGGCATTGCCGCCGCCGCACGAGTCGCGCACGAACAGATAGCCGTCTTTCCAGCCAGTCAGCACACGCTGCCGGCCGATGGCTTCGTCGCCCGATGCGACGGGTCCGCGCAGTGTCGCAAAGCGGAAACTTCCCGATTCGTGCTCGATGGTGATATCAAGACTGGCTATGCGAGATTGTTCATCGAAGCTGGCTGCTGCGACGACGTGCACTGGAAATTTGAGCAGATCGACCGGCTCCGCTGCTGCCGCGATTGCACCGCCCAGGATCGCAAGGAGCGCAAGTAACGCACGGAATAGGCAGCGCATGATTTTCCGGCGATCACGCCGGCGCAGTGGCGCCAGATGCAAAGCGCCTCATTCCCGCCAGAACAGCATCGGGCGCTTCGCTCATCATGGCGTGACCGGCATCGAGCATGACCGAGGTGGCGCTGCCGAGAAGGGCGGCAGCCGCCAGTCCCGCCTTGGCCGGCGTCATCTGGTCGCGCGTCCCGGCAATGACCAGCGTCGCGCAGGTGATTTTCTTGATCGCGGATGCATCGGGTGAATATTCCTTGCATGCCTTGAGGTCGCTGTACAGCGCGCCGGGCTGCGATTGTTCGATCAGGCGATGAGCATTTCCCAGCAGCGACATGCCGGGAACAGGGCTTTTGCCTAGCCTCGTCTGCGTGCTGTGACCCCACAGTGTGAGCATGTCGTAAGCGGTCGCGGGATCGTCTTTTGCCGCAGCGAGCAACGCATCGGCCACCGGCATGGGCAGCGATACACCAAGTAAAATCAGTTTCGATACTTTGGCAGGATGCTGTCTTGCAGTCTCGATAGCGATGAGGGACCCCATGCTGTGGCCAATCAGACTGGCCTTGGCGATCCCTGCCGCATCGAGAAAGGCTGCGAGCCAGTCGGCATAGCCGCCAATGGAATGGCAAGGCATGCCACCGCTTCTGCCGTGACCGGGCAGGTCTACGGCAATGGAATTGAAACCATGATGAGCAAAATAGCGCGACTGCAACTGCCACACGCTGTGGTCGTTGGCCACGCCATGGATGAAAACGAGGGTTGGCTTTCCGGCATCGAATGGCTTGCCGCCGGTATAGGCGTAGGCGGGCTGGTTATGTACGATTAAATTCATGAGGAGATAGGGTGAGAAGGGACAGGTTTTGAAATTGATTCAAGCTCACTTCAAGGCTTGCCTGCATCGCGATCACTTCTTCTGCCTGGTTTCAAGCAACGCTTTGAGGTTGGCAAATGGCGAATGCGTTGCCGCGGCTGCACCTTCCATTGCACCCCCGCCGTTACCGGTTGCCGCCTCCAGTTGCCGCTGGTGTTCGTTGTCGTGGCAGTAGAGGCACAGCAATTCCCAGTTACTGCCGTCGGTTGGATTGTTGTCGTGGTTGTGGTCGCGGTGGTGCACAGTCAGCTCGCGCAGGTTGGCGCGCGTGAATTCGCGCGCGCAGCGGCCGCAGATCCACGGATAGATCTTGAGCGCCTGATCGCGGTAGGTCTGCTCGCGCTGTTCGGCAGCGCGGCGGGCTTCGAGGACAATGCGGTCAAGGCGGCTGGAGTCCATGTTTTTATCCTGGCGTTTTCTGCGACGCATGGAGCGCGCGCGACAAATCCTCGATGAGGTCGTCCGCGTGCTCGATGCCGATGGAAAGGCGGATGGCGCCTTCGCCGATACCCGCCGCACGCAATGCTGCGGCGTCCATGCGGAAATGCGTGGTCGAGGCCGGGTGGATCACCAGCGATTTGGCGTCGCCGATGTTGGCCAGATGTGAAAACACGCTGAGCTTCTCGATGAAGCGCCGTCCGGCTTCGCGTCCGCCTTTCACTTCGAACGACAGCACCGCGCCGCAACCGTGCGGCAGCAGCCGTTGCGCCACGGCGTGATCGGGATGCGATTCGATCTCCGGATAGCATACCGACGCGACCGCGTCGTGCCGGCTCAGAAATTCCACGACCCTGCGCGTGTTTTCGACATGGCGCGGCATGCGCACATGCAGCGTTTCGATGCCCTGCAGAATCTGGAAAGCCGTCATCGGCGCCATGCACGCGCCGAAGTCGCGCAGTCCCTCGCGGCGCGCGCGCAGCAGGAATGCCGCGGTCGAGGATTCCTCGCTGAAATTCATGCCGTGAAATCCCGCATAAGGCTCGGTCAGCGTGGGGAATCTGCCGGACGTCACCCAATCGAACTTGCCGCCATCGACCAGCACACCGCCTATCACCGTGCCGTGCCCGGAAAGAAATTTGGTCGCCGAATGAAATACCAGGTCGGCGCCCTGGTCGAAGGGCCGCGACAACATGGGCGTGGTGAGCGTGGCATCGACCAGCAGCGGTAAACCGTGTTCGTGGGCGATGGCGGAAATGGCGGGGATGTCGAGCACGTCGAGGCCGGGGTTGCCGACCGTCTCGCCGAACAGCAGGCGCGTTTCCGGGCGGATGGCTTTTTTCCACGCTGTGTGGTCGCGGGGGTTAATAAAAGTGGTTGAAATGCCGAATCTACTTAGTGTGTAGTGCAAAAGGTTATGCGAGCCGCCGTAAAGCGCCGTGGAGGCGACGATATGCGAACCCGACCCCATCAGCGTGACGATGGCGAGGTGCAGCGCCGCCTGGCCGCTCGCGGTGGCTATTGCGCCCACCCCGCCTTCAAGCGCCGCGATGCGTTCTTCGAGCACGGCGCAGGTGGGGTTGGAAATGCGCGAATAGACGTGCCCGGCGCGTTCCATGTTGAACAGGCTCGCGGCGTGATCGGCGTCCTGGAAGACGAATGAAGCGGACTGGTAAATCGGCGTAGCGCGCGCGCCCGTTGCAGAGTCGGGCGACTGACCGGCGTGCACCGCAAGCGTATCGGGGTGGGGATATTTTGGATTTGCCATTAAAAACAGACCCTTGAGAATGTCATCTATGAACTTGCTTCAAATCTTGTCACGAACCGTATATTTTTGCTATGGTTACGGGTGTTGCAACAAAAAGAACGTCCCATGCTGAGAAGAATTACCTATTTTTGTATCGCCCTGTTAGCGATTACGGCTATGGCATCGCACGCTGCCATGACCGAGAAAAAGCCGCGTATGGTCAAGGCCAATCGCGCTATGACGCCCGACATTGGCAAGGACGGCGGCCCCAATCTGCTCTCGCATGCCGCGCTGGTATTCGACCAGACGACTGGCCGCCCACTCTACGCCAAGAATGCCGACACCGTGACGCCCATCGCCTCGATCACCAAGCTCATGACCGCGATGGTCGTGCTCGACGCCAAATTACCGCTCGACGAAGCGATCACCATCGACCGCGAAGATACCGACACCATCAAGGGTACGCGTTCGCGTCTGCCCGTCGGCACATCGTTCCTGCGCGGCGATCTTATGCGCCTTGCGCTCATGGCGTCCGACAATCGTGCCGCGCACGCTCTGGGCCGCAATTATCCGGGGGGCAGCGAAGCCTTTGTCGAAGCCATGAACACCAAGGCCAAATTACTGGGGCTCGAAAGCACCCATTTCGTCGATCCCAGCGGGCTGACACCCGACAATGTATCGAGCCCGCAGGACCTCGCCGTGCTGGTGGCCGAGGCGGCCAAATATGATCCGATCCGCGAATACTCCACCACCCACGCACTCGATGTCACCCTCCCGAAGATGCGCCGCCCGATCGGGTTCAGCAATACCAATGCTCTGGTGAAGAATTCGGATTGGAACATCGGCCTGTCCAAAACCGGCTACATCAGCGAGTCGGGGAAATGCCTGGTGATGCAGACCATGATCGCCAACCAGCCCATTGTCATCGTGCTGCTCGATTCGTGGGGAAAGTTCACGCGCATCGGCGATGCCAATCGTATCAAGCGCTGGGTCGAAAACAACAGCAAAGTGGCGGCGCTGGCATCAACGAGCAGTTACTGACTGGTGATTTCACCGCGCCCAGATTTAGCCGAGTGCAACCTGTGTGCATTCAGTAGAAGTTAATTTCTAGGTACTATTGCGAACTGCGGTTCGCTTGAGTAGTTTGGCTTTACTGACCTATTGCTAAAGACGGTCCACGCTGCTGCTGCATTGGGAATACCAGAGACTGCGGCTACTGCAAGGGCAGGTTGCATATTGGAAGGGAACCCAGTGGCAGAAGATGAATATCCAGTCATTTCTCCTGCTGTTATGTAAATAAAACCATCGTTGTTCTTTAGCCATGTAGCCATCGCCTGGCTACCGCAAGCATAATCGGTGAGCTTCGTCCCGTCTGTGGCAACCTTGTTAAAGGTCGCCATGTAGGCCTCGCCTAAAGTGCTGTATATCGAAGAAGTTTCAGTGGGGCGAACCGTCAAAGCGTAGGTCGCTCCAAGTATCCAGCAATACCCAGGGTCGGTCATACGCCCGACTGTATATTTCGCTTTCCAAGCCAAAAGTGCTTTTGCGTCAGTGAAGCCGAGTTCGTCAAGATACCCTATGCTCCAGGTGAAGAAATCGTCCATCCAGGGAGCCTGCCCAGTATTTACGCCCTGCGTAGTGGTATAGCCTATATGCGAGTTAATAATACCCAGTTGGTTTTGATTGCCAACGGTGTACATGTTGTTATAGTACGTCAGGTTACTACTAAGCATCCCGCTAAAATACTGTTTCAATAGATGCGAGTCTGGTGTGATATATGACACCTGCCCTAATGTTCTCATTCCCCATCCCTGCGCACGCAGTTGATCCCACTTTAATAGTCCCTTTTCATATTCTCGGTATCCAGCGTCAGTCCCCAAAGGATTCCATGCAGCCCAGAATTGCAACTCTTCCAGATAATAATAATCTCCCGTCACCAAGTACGGCAGATATGCGAGCGATGGCTGATGTGAAGCGTCAGGAACCAACGGCGTAACGCACAACGTCGTACTGTTACCTACACAACGCGGCACTGGCAGTGGGCCCCTGTTCACAAAATTACTGTGCGTAGTAATATTTTTATAGGGCTCGTCTAACCAGCCATTCCCTGTCTTGTCGATTCTCACCGGCATATCATTCGCATCTGTTTCGTCTCGATAATGCATCGGCCAACTCCCCGAACCATCAGCGATGCCCAACATCACGTCCTTTGCGCGTTTGTCCATGGAGAGGAGGTAGAGGACATACCATCCAGGCAATGGCCCGATATCTGTACGCCCGCCGGTTGTGGGCATATATTCCGTTACCAAACCCACCTTCATCGGCCCTGTTTTGCCAACCATATTGGTAACCATCGCCGCGAGCGCACTCTCCGCGGGCGCCACCGACTGATCATAGTTGGGCACTGCCTTGGTCGCGATCAGGTAAGCGGTATTGTGCTTGAGGTGAACCTGTGGTTCTGTCGTTCCCCACCAGAATGATTTGTGCCAACGTGCCTGCTGGAAATGCTCAAGTGCGGTGATGGTGTCAACCAGCACTTCCCCTACATACACCTTGGCGTCATAGGTGAAGTTCTGCGAGCCTGCGGTAAAGGTGCGGTTGTTTTCAACTGTCACATCAACTTTGGTTTTGTTGCTTCCGGCATAGGAACGGATGGCGAAGCGAGCCGCCAAATGCGGGTGGGTCACATTGCCCGCAGTCTTGAGAGGCGCTGAAACAATCCATTCGTTTGCAATTGGCCCGGCAAGCCATTGGGTGTTTGTGCCTGCAAGTAGTGAATCTGCTGATGCGCTGTAGAGCACGCCACTGATAGTGACATCAATACGTGAGGTGAAGCCTGCCCCCAGCAATGATGCAGGGGTGATAGGCGCATTTGAGCCCATTGCTGTACCGATGAATGTGATGATTTCTGTTTGTCCTGCTGCCAGGTTAGGTATGACGGCGGAAATGATTGCATGTCGAACTGAGCCATTGGCATGCGTGGCTTTGACGTTGACTTGAAGAGGAATGGCGGCACCACTGCTGAGTGTTCCTGCAACAGAGGTCCCTGAGGTGAGCGCGCCTACTGCAAAGACTTGACCAAATGTGATGGGGATGTTGGTTTGAGCAGCACCGGTATTGACAACCTTGATGTCGGTGATGCTGCTGCCGCCGGTGGTTACAGTGGCCGATTGTGCGGTACTGCCGTCGGCGCCAGTGCAGGTCAGGCTAAAGGTAGCGGCAGCGGTGAGCGCGCCAGTGGGTCGGCTGCCGTTGGTGGCTTGCTTACCGCTCCAGGCCCCGGAAGCCGCACAACTGGTGGCGTTGGCGGACGACCAAGTCAGGGTGGAGCTGCTCCCTGCGGCTACGGTGGTGGGGCTGGCGCTAAACGTGACGGTCGGGAGAGCGGCCAGGGTATAGGGTGCGCCAATAAAAAGACAAAGCGCACAGAGCGTGCGCAGCATCCATGCACCAGCCTGCCCGGCGCGTGCACGTGTTGAATCATTAGCGTGGCGCCTATTGCTAAACAAGCCGTTGCCCAATGACGACATTATTCCAGGCGACGCAGGCGCGCCGCTTTTTATAATCCGCGTGGATGGCATGGTTAGCTCTCAGTAAGTAGTGGGCGCATTTTACCTGAGCTTTACCAGCGATGGTTCCGCTTGCGCGCCTTGGCAGCATTTTTGAGTAATAGGAGACCACGTTTATTTCCGCAAAAAATGCAGATTCTGCTACCCAGAACAACTATAAGGGGCCAGCGTCGTTTTTTTGTATAACCATTCTTGCTACACAGCCGGAAAAGTCCAGGCCGATCCCATTCATGAGCCATGATTCGCGTTTGCGGCGGCCATTTCGCCAACTAGGAACCAGTCCGCTTACCAACGCACCAGCGCCCCTGCACCCCCGAAACCACCACCCGCAGCCACGATAACAACGCCCGCGACGCCGGCGATCGCGGCCAGCGCGAATCCTGCGGAGCCGATGATCACCTCCAGCGAAAATCCCAGCAACTTCAGCTTCTCCAGGAGCGCATTGAAGCCGATGCGTTCAATCTTCACACCGCCGGGCTGCGGCGCGGCGAGGTTTCTCGCCAAGCGTCCCAGGTAGTAGAGGCTTCTGAAGACCTCACGCAGGACATAGCAGGCGATTGTCCCGAACGCGCCACCGAAAAAAGAGATCACGAAGCGCGCTACAAAATCCAGCGCCGTCAGCGCCGGCAATGCCTGTTGCGCGAGTTTTGGCGACGCCACTCTGACCTGCCGCCACAGCACCGCGAGCTTGCTTGGCATCCGGTCTTGCCTGTAGGCGTCCTGCACCGTCCCGATAATGGCGCCCAGGGTCGTGTCGAGTCCTTCTGCGTAATCGCCGTGGGCGAATGCCGGTTTGAGGCGCTCATCGAGGATGCGGTGCGCGACTACGTCCGTCAGCACGCTTTCGAGTCCGTAACCGACCTCAAGGCGCGCGCTGCGCTCGTTCATGAACACGAACAGGATCGCACCGTTGTCCAGCCCCTTGCGGCCCAGCCGGGACCGTTCTGCCGTGGCGATCGTGAATTCATCGATCGACCCAAGCGGCGCGCGAGGATAGATCGCCACTGCAACCTGGTTCGAGGTTTCCGTCTCGAATTTTGCGAGCGCGGCGTTTATTTTTTCTGCCGTCTCCGGCGTGATGAGGCTGGTCCGATCGTTAAAGTAGTTCGTGAGAGTCTTCTCGGTGGGGATAGCGCTCTTCGCTTCAGTGCGCGCCGTTGCGGCGGAGCGCGATACACCGATGTAGGTGACCGTCAGCCAGAATACGATGAAGCCCAGCCACATCCATACCACCAGCGGAACCTCGCCCGCGGCAGCGTTACTCCGCCCCGCCGACATGGCGAACCGCGATCCTCCGCCTCCTTCAAACGCAAGGAAAGCCCACGCCAGTACGGCGAGCGAAGCGAGCCACAGCCAGTACGCGGGCAATCGCGCGAAAACGGGGAAGAACAACGCGACGCTGCCACCGATTCCGACGGCGGCGACCAGGAAGATTCTGCACGCCAACGAGACCCGCGGAGAAATGTGCAGGACCGCGCACATAAAAAAAACGATGTTGCAAAAGAACGCCAGCGTGAGTACCGCCACGTGCCAGAATCCCAGGGCTGCACCAGTGCCGGGGCCAGCCCTGCCCCAAAGAATTACCTGGCCGATCACCCACCGCCCTGACGCTCCGCCAGCGCCGCCCAGAAGGTCCTCGCCAAGAAAGTTGACCCCCGACATATCCGCCGTGCCAACCGGAAAGAAACCCGCGGGCGCAGGAATGAAAACACTCGCCAGCAGCAATACCCACGCCGCCAGGAACAGCGAGCGCCGCGATAGCAGTGCGTTCAGGTTCGCCATGGTTCGTTCAACGATTGGGGATCTCCGATCAAGTCCGCCGAAGTGAATGGGCAAACATTAAATGGTTCCTGGTTGATAGGGAGATGAACCGCCGAATCGGATGATGCTTGCGCGTTCATGCCGCGTTCCGCGCGGCTGTCTGACCGGCGATTCCCCAGTCATGGGTGGCATGCGCTAATCGTCATCGGCAGTTCTTGTGTAGAAAATGGTTGAATGCCGCTTACCCACGCACTTGCCTGACCCAGAGCATACTCCCCGGCCACCTGGCTGTCTGCCAAGAGGGTCACTCGCTCGTTTCAGGCAGGCGCAGGGTGTACTGCCCGGATTTCTCGTCGCGCACCACGATGAGAAGTTCGCGCTTTTTCGCGTCCTCGACCAGATCCTTGAACGAGCGGAAACCATAGGTCGATTCGGTAAAGCCCGGCCTGCGCCGCTGCATGGTTGTCTTGACCAGGGAGCCCCAGATTTTCTCATCGGAGCCGCGCTCTGCGATCAGCGCTTCAACGGTCTCGACAATGAAATCGAGCGCTTCCTGGCGTTTGTCGTCATCGCCCTTGGGGGACGCGGTTTTCTTGCTGTCTGCCGTTACTTTCGAGGGGGATTTTTTTGCGCTGCGCTTTTGTTTGGCTTCCTGTTCGCGCACCAGGTCATCGTAAAAAATGAATTCGTCGCAGTTGGCGCTGAGCAGGTCCGAGGTCGAATCCTTGACGCCGATGCCGATCACGTACTTGTCGTTTTCGCGCAGCTTTGAAACGAGCGGCGAGAAGTCCGAATCGCCGCTGATGATGACGAACGCATCCACGTGCGCTTTCGTATAGCAGAGGTCGAGCGCATCCACCACCATGCGTATGTCCGCGGAATTCTTGCCGGACTGCCGCACATGCGGAATCTCGATCAGCTCGAAAGCCGCCTCGTGCATCGTGGCCTTGAATTCCTTGTAGCGATCCCAGTCGCAATAGGCCTTCTTGACAACGATGCTGCCCTTGAGCAGCAGGCGTTCCAGCACCTTCTTGATATCGAAATGCGCGTACCTCGCGTCGCGCACACCCAGGGCAATATTCTCGAAATCGCAGAACAATGCCATGCTGCTGATTTCATGCTGGCCCGCCATGCGACTCCTTCGCTGGTTTTATGTGCTAGCCCGCATTCTTGATGAAATTGGCCGTGAGCGCAAATCCCGCTCCAGCCATCCGGTATGCGGCCTTGCCTGCCGCGCCTTGCCGGGTTGGTCCGATTTATTTTTGCATAGTTGGGAGATTTGGCGCATAGTGTGGTACTGCGATGTTCATGTCGTGTCGTTGTTGTCAGGTACAGTACCCTCGATTCATAAGGTATTTCTCCCTTCATCATCACGCCGTCCTGACCTTCGTATGCAGGGGAATTTCCTTTTTTTTCATTTTTTCAGGATATACAAATCATGGCGACAGGTACTGTAAAGTGGTTCAACGATGCTAAGGGTTTCGGCTTTGTCACTCCCGATGGTGGCGGCGAAGATCTCTTTGTGCATTTCTCGGCGATCCAGGGCCAGGGTTTCAAGACCCTAAAGGAAAACCAGCGGGTGAGCTTCGATGTCACCACTGGACCCAAAGGGCAACAAGCTTCCAACATTCGCGCTGCGGAATAAACCATCGGCGTGGCATGCGCCATGCCGTCGGCGGCCAAGTTTGCTTGGGTTGCCGTCAGTTGGCCATCGCACCGAAAAAGCCCGGCAAGCTCCGGGCTTTTTCATTTTCACCTTACCCTGGAGCCTCGCATTGGCTAAAGAAGAACTCATTGAAATGAATGGCGTTGTGGCCGAAGTTCTGCCCGACTCGCGTTTTCGCGTCACCCTCGACAATGGCCACCGTCTCGTCGCCTACACGGCAGGCAAGATGCGCAGGCACCATATTCGCATCATCGCCGGCGACAAGGTTTCCCTGGAAATATCTCCCTACGACCTGAGCAAGGGCCGCATCACTTTCCGTCAAATCGAAGGACGCGCGCCTCCCGCCCCGTTTCGCCGCAAGCACTGACCGGATTATTTTTGAAACGCGCGCCCGGCTATGCGGTCAAGTTCCAGCAGGTCGCCGTTGCCGGGGGCGCCGATTTACTCATCCGCTCCCTTCTCGATAGACAGCAATACGCCGATCCTCTCGGCGCGGCGGAGGCCGCCGGCATCTCTCCTGCCTGTTGGCCGCTGTTCGGTCAAATCTGGCCTTCCGCGCAAAAACTCGCCGACTTGATGCAAGCCTGGGAATTTGGCTCGGCCCGTATCCTGGAGCTGGGCTGCGGCCTGGGGCTGGCCAGCATGGTGATTCATCGCCGCCAGGGCGATATTACCCCCAGCGATTGTCACCCGCTGACCGAATCGTTTCTGCGCGCCAATTTGCTGCTCAATCGCCTGCCCAGTCTCAACTACTGCACCGGCAACTGGCAACGCGCCAATCCGGGTCTGGGCGAGTTTGACCTGATCATTGGCAGCGATGTGCTGTATGAGCGCAACCAGCCCGGGCAGGTTGCCGCATTCATACAACTGCATGCAGCGCCACAATGCGAAGTACTGATCGTCGATCCGAATCGAGGTAACCGCAAGTCCTTCAGTCGCTGTATGGCGCTGCTTGGCTTTGCGCTGGACGAATCGGTGCTCGATACGCCGTTGGAAGATGGCTTGCCCTATCGCGGACGGCTACTCCACTACCGGCGATTCACGGTTTGTTGAAATTTCGTGGCGCCCGATGCCGCGGCGGGGAAAAGCTTACTTCTTCAGCCCCAATGCTTCCTTGACGATGCTGTCGAGCAAATCTTCCACTGCCTTGAGCGAGGCCTGCGATTCTTCGCTCCCCGCGGATTGCGGCAGGCGGAAGGCGACGTGCACCTTCTTCGGGTCCGAAGCCAGCGAGTAGATCGCGATGACGTATGGGCAGAAAACAATATTGCCCGGATCGGCCTCCATGGTGCGACGGGAGAAGTTCGCGCTGCAAAATTGCAGCGCTTCGGCCTTGTCATAAACCTTCCTGGCCTTGTCGATATCCTTGCCGGTGCGATCGAGCATGTTGCCGATGAATGAAGTGTGATCGATCACCAGGCCACGGTTGGTGATGGCAAGGGTTACCTCTTCCTTGATCGTGTCAAAGTTGCCGGTGGCGGTATAGGATTTCAGGTGCGAGGACCCGGCGGCGAATGTGAAACCGGTGAACAAAACCGACAGCAGAAAAATCAGGATGCGTTTCATGTTTTTCTCCCCATGTGGTGGTTGAAAAACCCGGACAGCAAGTATATCCCAGATGCGTGGACCGGCGGCGCGCGGTAACATGGGTGTATGAAAGTCGGCCTGTTCGTCACCTGCCTCGTTGAGCCGGCGTGCCCCGATATCGTCTCCCTTGCTTGCCATTCCTTCCGGTCCCCAGGAACCACACTTATTGGCCTTGTTACCAATACGGTAACATGGTAAGGTAATTCATGCGGATTCTTGCGCTCTCGACTTTGCGGGCTTTCTGGGGGAAACACCCGAACGCCGAAGTTCCGCTGCGGGCATGGTATGCGCTTGCGAGCCGGGCACACTGGAAGACGCCGGCCGATATCAAGGCGGTCTACAGGAATGCCAGCTTCACGGCCAACAACCGGGTTGTGTTCAACATCAAGGGCAACGATTACCGGCTGGTAGTGGCCGTGCGCTATGACCGTGGCCTGATGTACGTCCGCTTTGTCGGCGCCCATCGGCAATACGACCGGATCGACATCGAAACGATTTAAGGAGGCAGTCATGGAACTCAGACCGATTCGCACCAGGAAGGATCACCAGGCGGCGCTAGCGGAGGCGGAACGCCTATGGAATGCACCGGCCAAGTCGCCCGAGGCTGACCGGCTCGACGTGCTCGCGATGTTGATCGAGGGTTACGAACGCCGGCGCTTCCCGATTCCCGACCCCGATCCCATCGAACTCCTGGGCCACGTCATGGAAAGCCGGGGACTGACCCGCAGTGACTTGGAGCCCTACATCGGGCCGCGTGGCCGTGTGGCCGATATCCTGAACCGTACCCGCCCTCTGACCCTGGAGATGATTCGTCGTCTGACTGAAGGCTTGGATCTGCCCGCCGACGTGTTGATCAAGCCCTACAGGCTGCGAAGCGAGACGGATGAACTGGCAACAGCTTGAACCGGCGGCCCTGCACGCGCGGGCGCAAGGCTGATAACATGGGCGCATGAAAGTCGGCCTGTTCGTGACCTGTCTTGTCGATCTGGTGCGCCCCGGCATCGGCTTTGCCGCGCTGGAACTGCTCGAAGATGCAGGATGTGAAGTCATCGTGCCCGAAACGCAAACCTGCTGCGGCCAGCCGGGCTACAACTCGGGCGCGCGCGAAATCTCCATGGAGCTGGCGCGCAAGGTGCTGGCCGAGTTCGCTGACTGCGATTATGTGGTGGCGCCCTCGGGTTCCTGCGCAGGCCAGATCAAAGTGCATTATCCCGGCGACCTGTTCCGCGATACGCCAGAGCGCGAAGCGTTCGACAAACTCGCCGCGAAGACTTTTGAATTGTCGGATTTTCTGGTTAACGTGCTGAAAGTCGAGCGTGTTCCGGGGAAATACGCTGACACGATCACGTATCACGACAGTTGCTCGGGATTGCGCGAACTCGGCGTCAAGCAACAGCCGCGCGCGCTGCTCGCGCTCGCGGGCGCGACCATCAGCGAAATGCAGGATTGCGAAAAGTGCTGCGGCTTCGGCGGCACGTTTTCGATCAAGCTCGGCGAGATTTCCACGCGCATGGCCGACAACAAGTGCAAAAACATCAAAGCTGCGGGCGCCGAAGCCATCGTCGGCGGCGACCTCGGATGTCTGCTCAACATCGAGGGGCGCTTGCGGCGTAGCGGTGATGAGAGTACGAAGGTATTTCACTTTGCGGAGCTATTGGTTGAAGGCAAGTCAAAATGCGATTGACCACGGGGAGCACGGGGAGAACTTCATGAGGAATTTGCACTTGCCAATCTTGCATCGGTTTGGTGGATGCTTGCCAGATGCGATTCGTCATGAGCATCACAGTAATCGTGCAGAAACATTCAATGTTGGTTTTCTCCGTGTTCTCCGTGGTAAAAAATTGGCGGCTGACTGAAATGCAAGTGCAAAGCATGTTCTTCAAACGCACCGCGAGCATCAAGCTCGACGATGCGGTGTTGCAGCACAACATGAAGAAGGCGCGCAGCAAGTTTGTCGATGGCCGCGCCAAGGGCATGCTCGATCTCGACAATCTCGAAGACATCCGTACGGCCGCAGCGGCGATCCGCGACCGCGCGCTCGCCAATCTCGACGCCTACCTCATCGAATTCGAGCGCAACGCCGTGCGCCGCGGCGCGCAGGTGCACTGGGCGGAAACCGCCGCGGAAGCCAACCGTATCGTGCTCGACATCGCCCGGAAAAATCACATCAAAAAAATCACCAAGTCGAAGTCCATGGTGACCGAGGAAATCGGTCTCAACGACGAACTTGCCAAAGCAGGCATCGAGGTGGTGGAAACCGATCTGGGCGAATACATCCTGCAGCTCGCGGGCGAGCCGCCATCGCATATCGTTGCGCCCGCCATGCACAAGAGCAAGGAGCAGGTCGCTGATCTGTTCGTGCAGCACCACCACAAGCCGCGCTTGACGGATATATCCGCCATGACGCGCGAGGCGCGCGAGGCGTTGCGCGGACATTTTCTCGGCGCGGACATGGGCATCTCGGGGGCCAATTTTGTCATCGCCGAAAGCGGCACCACGCTTACCGTCACCAACGAGGGCAACGCCGACATGGTGACCACGCTGCCGCGCATTCATGTGGTGGTGACGGGCATCGAGAAAGTCATCGGAACGATGGAAGATTTTGCCACCCTCATCCGTCTGCTGCCGCGTTCCGCGGTGGGGCAGTCGATCGCCAATTACCTCACGCTCACCACCGGCATCAAGGCGCCCGACGAGAAGGAAGGCCCGGAGCAGATGCATATTGTGTTCATCGACGCCGGCCGCACCAAGTTCGTCGGCGGCGAGTTGCAGCCGATGCTGCGCTGCATCCGCTGCGGCGCGTGCATGAACCACTGCCCCGTGTACCAGAACATCGGCGGCCACGCCTACGGCTGGGTGTATCCCGGCCCGATGGGGTCGATCCTCACGCCAACCTATGTCGGCATCGAGAACGCGGGCGATCTGCCCAACGCGGCAACCTTTTGCGGTGAATGCGCTGTCGTGTGTCCCGTAAAAATCCCGCTACCCGATCTCATGCGCAAGCTGCGCGAGAAGCAGTTCGATCTGGCATTGCGGCCGTGGAGCGAACGCATGGCGATCCGCGCATGGGGTTTTGCGGTGCAGCGCCCGCGTTTCTATGCACTCATGAGCAGGCTGGGCGCGCGCTTTGGCGCATGGCTGGGCGGCAGGAAAAAACTCATCCACCGCCTTCCGGGGCTCGACGGCTGGACGCATGGGCGCGACATGCCCGCGCCAACCGGTAAAACCTTCCGCGAGTTGTATCGCGCGCGTCGCGCGGGGAGGGCGTAATGGGAGCGCGCGAAAATATCCTCGCCCGCATCCGCAAGTTGCAGGGCCGCGGCGGACTCACCACCCAGGCCGAGCTCGACCAGGTGCGCGCCGCAATCGCCGAGCACCGCGCCGGGCCGTTGCCATCGATGCCGTGGAGCGATGTCGTTGCGCGCTTCAGGGAACAATGCGAGCGCCTGCTGACCACGCATGATGAAGCAGTCTCGGTTAACGACGTTCCTGACGCCGTAGCGCGTTATCTTCAGGAGCATTCGTTACAAACAGGCGTGGCCGGATGGCCTGAATTTGCCGCGCTCGACTGGCAGGGCGCGGGTATTGCTTACGCGAACCGTCCGGCGAACGGCGACGACGCGACCGGCATCACAGGCTGCTTCTGCGCCATCGCCGAGACCGGCACGCTGTTGTTGCTGGGCGGCGCCGCCACGCCCAAGGTGACCGCGCTGCTTCCCGACACCCACATCACCGTGGTGCGCAAGGAGCGCATCGTGCGCACCATGGAGGATGCTTTCGCGCTCATGCGCGCGGAAATCGGCGAACCGCCGCGCGCGACATTTTTTATTTCCGGTCCTTCCCGCACGGCGGACATCGAGCAGACGATCGTGATCGGTGCGCACGGCCCGTATCGGGTGCATGTCGTATTGATTTAGGGAAACTCTGAACAAGCCCTGATTTGTCATTCCCGCGAAAGCGGGAATCCATGTTTTGTAAGAAAAATGGTTCCCCGTTTTCACGGGGATGACACTTTTTCAGAGGTTCCTTAGCCTCGATTTTCTTGGCCACCGGAGTTGATTGGATTTTTCTCGGGAAAGAAAGTAAACAACTTGTAAAGAGGTTCCCGAAACACGCTGTGGCGATGAATCGTGATAGAAATATTCCGTCGTCCCAGCGGAGGCTGGGACCCAGCCCAATCAATTTCACTTGCAACAGGTCAGTACCGGGGTAATTT
>Ga0315281_10002572_pt1 | contig 26848 bp, 25 predicted proteins | sample YL17G07_0_MG_FD_204540 | JGI IMG/M metagenome (GOLD analysis project Ga0315281, IMG submission 204540) | Sediment microbial communities from Yellowstone Lake, YNP, Wyoming, USA - YL17G07_0 | ecosystem: Environmental > Aquatic > Freshwater > Lake > Sediment | place: USA: Wyoming | collected... | reverse complement strand
GCATTGATTTTCTCAGTTCGGTGCACTACGAAGCAAATCGTGCCGGACTTGACCCTCAGTTGGTGCTTGGTTTGATCGAAGTGGAAAGCGGTTTCAAAAAATATGCCGTTTCCCGTGCGGGCGCGCGTGGTTACATGCAGGTGATGCCGTTCTGGGTAAAAGACATCGGTGTTCGCGGCCATAACCTGTTTCATCTGCGCACAAATTTGCGCTACGGCTGCACTATTTTGCGCCACTATCTGGATATAGAAAACGGCGATTTGTACCGCGCACTGGGCCGTTATAACGGAAGTTTAGGGCTTCCAGAATATCCCAATCTTGTGCGCGCCGCATGGCACAACAAATGGGCGTTGCCGCAGCATATTGTAAAAAGCAGTTAGGGAGAAGGAAATTCAAAATGTACCATTTGAAGGGGAAGAGAGAAGGGTGAATGGGGAAGAGTAAAACCCTCGCTCCCTTTATTCGGAGAGGCGGTTTTACCCTTCTCCCTTCCCTCTTTACCCTTAACCATAAAAGGTATTTTAGTGCCCGTAGGGTGGGCTCTGCCCACCATATGTCGGGCAGAGCCCGACCTACATTTTGGCTCCGGCTCGTCCGGCTTAGGGAGAAGGAAATTCAAAATGTACCATTTGAAGGGGAAGAGAGAAGGGTGAATGGGGAAGAGTAAAACCCTCGCTCCCTTTATTCGGAGAGGCGGTTTTACCCTTCTCCCTTCCCTCTTTACCCTTAACCATAAAAGGTATTTTAGTAATTTTTCTCTCCTTTAAAACTTGGGGTCGTTGGACGATGCGCGAATTAAAGATGCGTTTTATTGCGTCAAACGATATGCCTTTCCGTTGGCATCCAGAAAGCAATCTACAGGCCCCACCGCAACGCAGCGTGGTTGATCGAAATACCCGACACATTCGTTGCATTTGTTGGGGTCGATAACAAAATATTCATCGCCTTCCGATATTGCGCCAACCGGGCATTCGCTCTCGCAAATACCACAATTGATACAAGCTTCAGTGATCGATAACGCCATCTTTATTCTCCACGATTATTTAATTTTCATCCCCGGTTGCGCGCCCTCGTCCGGCGACAGAATGAACAAGCCCGGCGACTCTCCGGAAGCGGCCAGCACCATGCCTTCCGACAGACCGAACTTCATCTTGCGCGGCGCGAGATTGGCGACCATCACCGTCATGCGCCCCTTTAATTTCTCCGGATCGTAGACCGACTTGATGCCCGCAAACACGGTACGCGGTTTCTCTTCACCGATATCCAGCGTTAATTTCAGAAGTTTCTCCGCTCCTTCGACATGCTCCGCATTGATGATCTTTGCGACGCGCAGATCGACTTTCATGAAGTCGTCGATGGAAATATAGTTCCCCTCCCCCGCAGGCGGGGGAGGGGCTAGGGGTGAGGGTGTGTGTTGCTGTGCCTCACTATGACGTGCTGGTGATGGTGGCGGTACAAGTGTTTCTTTGTTGGCTTCGATCATGGCATCTATAAGTTTTGGGTCTATACGGGTCATCAGATGTTTGTATTCGCTGATGCGATGATTAGCAGGCAAAAAAGTTCGAGTACTAGCTGAAGTGATTGGTTCAATATTTAAAAAAATCTCAATGTTGGCAACCATCTCTGGTAGTACTGGCTTTAAGTAAATGGCAACCATGCGAAACATGTTGATAGCTACGCTACAAACTTGATGTAGTAATTCCATTTCACCAGCTTTAGCTAGTTCCCAAGGTTTGAGCACATCAATGTATGTATTAATGCAATCAACGAAGGCCATAATGTCTCGAATGGCTCTGCTGTATTCGCGGTTTTCATACAATTCGTTTACGTGCTCAAGCCTAGAATATACAAATGGGAAAATGGGGTTTTTAGAGGTGCGATCAATTTCTCTGGCTTCGCTTACCCACAAATCTGGCGTACTGAGAACCTTTCCATCAAAGTATTTATTGAGGAATGATGAACAGCGGCTCGCAATATTCACATATTTCCCCACTAGATCGCTGTTCACTTTCGCCACAAAATCTTCCAGGCTCAGGTCAATGTCTTCCATCGTCCCGTTCAGCTTCGCCGCATAGTAGTAGCGCAGATATTCCGGGTTGAGTTCCTGCTTGAGGTAGCTGTCTGCGGTGATGAAAGTGCCGCGCGACTTGCTCATCTTCTCGCCGTTCACGGTGAGGAAACCGTGGGCGAACAGTTTGGTCGGGGTGCGAAAACCGGCGTGTTGCAGCATCGCGGGCCAGAACAGCGCATGGAAATATAAAATATCCTTGCCGATGAAATGGTACAGCTCGGTCTTGGAATCAGGTTTCCAGTAGTCGTCGAAGTTCGGTTCCCCCTCTCCCCCGAGGGGAGAGGGGGCTTCTGTCCTCTGTCTTCTGTCCTCTGTCCTCTGGTAGCACAGTTGCTTGAAGCTGCCCATGTAACCGACCGGCGCGTCCAGCCACACGTAGAAATATTTGCCCGGCGCATCGGGTATCTCGAAGCCGAAGTAGGGCGCGTCGCGCGAGATATCCCAGTCGGATAGTTTGTTTTCGCTTTCTGCGCCCAGCCATTCCTGCATCTTGTTGGCCGCCTCATGTTGCAGTGTGCCGCTGGTAGTCCAATCGCGCAGAAATTTCTGGCAGGTGTCGGCGGAAAGTTTGAAGAAGTAATGATCCGAATTGCGCCGCTCCGGCTGCGCGCCGGATACGGCGGAATACGGGTTGATCAACTCGATGGGCGCATAGGTGGCGCCGCAGGCTTCGCAGTTGTCGCCGTATTGATCCTTGGCATGGCACTTGGGGCATTCGCCCTTGATGAAGCGATCCGGCAGGAACATGTTCTTGACCGGGTCGTAAAACTGTTCGACAGAGCGCACTTCGATCAAATTGGCCGCTTTCAGTTTGCGGTAAATATCTTCCGCGCATTCTCTGGTCTCGGCGCTGTTGGTCGAGCCGTAGTGGTCGAACTCGACATGAAAGCCGTCGAAATCCGCCTTGTGCTCGTGCCACACACGCTCGATCAGTTGCTCCGGGGTAATGCCTTCCTTTTCGGCGCGCAGCATGATCGGGGTGCCGTGGGTGTCGTCGGCGCACACATAGTGGCATTCGTTGCCCTGCATCTTCTGGAAACGTACCCAAATGTCGGTTTGGATGTATTCGACCAAATGGCCGAGATGGATGCTGCCGTTGGCGTAGGGCAGCGCGGAGGTGACGAGAATTTTTCTTTTTGACATTGTGGGTGTGCCGGTATGCGGTAAGGTGTGGATTTTAGCAAATCTGCGCGCAATGGCGGCGAATTGGTTAAAATCGCGCCTGTTAAATCACGAGAAATATCTGACTGATATGCTGCACGACGAGACTATCATCTGGCGTTCCCCAAAAGGCGAGATCATCGCCTGTGTGGAGAAAAATAAAGTATTGCGCGAAAATCTCGAAGAAATCCGGCAGGTCTGCCAGGATGCATTGGAAGATGCTGTGCTGATGGGTTGCGACGAGCAGCAATTTCGTATTGTGCTCTTCGAATTGATTGACGGGCTGAACAATTCTTTTTCGCCGCAGGATTGACCGGGAGGAGAGTATTTTCTGCCATGAAACTGTAGCATTCTTACGTACTGGTTACATTTTGATTCCATTCTTTTTTCAATGAATCTGATTTCTCATCCATTGTTGATTACGGCACTCATGCTCGCCGTATCCAATTTGTTCATGACCTTCGCCTGGTATGGTCACCTGAAGAATCTTGCCAGTTCCCCTTGGTATATAGCGGCACTGGTCAGCTGGGGTATTGCGCTATTCGAGTATCTGTTGCAAGTACCCGCCAACCGAATCGGCTATACCGCGTTGAGCCTCGGCCAGTTGAAAATATTGCAGGAAGTCATCACGCTGTCTGTATTTGTACCATTTGCCGTTTTATATATGAATCAACCGCTGAAATGGGACTATTTGTATGCTGCGTTGTGCATGATGGGCGCAGTGTATTTTATTTTCAGAACATAATTTTAGAAACAGTAGAACATGCATATCCATATTCTGGGCATTTGCGGCACTTTCATGGGTGGCATTGCAGTACTTGCCAAACAGGCAGGGCATCGCGTGACTGGCTGTGATGCCAATATCTATCCACCGATGAGCGCGCAACTTGAAGCGCAGGGCATCGGGCTTATTACGGGGTTTGGCATCGATCAAATTGATCTGAAGCCGGATATCTTCATCGTCGGTAACGTGATATCACGCGGTAACCCGCTGATGGAGGAGATACTGAATCGCAATTTGTCTTATATCTCCGGGCCGCAATGGCTGGCGCAAACCATTCTGCACGACAAATGGGTAATGGGAGTGGCGGGTACGCATGGCAAAACCACAACCAGCGCGATGCTTGCCTGGATATTGGAATATGCGGGGATGAATCCGGGTTTTCTCATTGGCGGCGTACCACAAAATTTTGGGATTTCTGCACGCCTTACGGATTCGCCATTTTTTGTTATTGAAGCGGATGAATACGACACCGCATTTTTCGACAAACGTTCAAAATTTGTTCATTACCACCCGCGTACCGCGATACTCAACAATCTGGAATTCGATCATGCCGATATTTTTCCGGACATCACCGCGATAGAAACGCAATTTCATCATCTGGTTCGTACCGTACCGGGTAACGGTTTGCTGGTGTGCAATGGGCGGGAAATCGCCTTGGACCGGGTGCTGCAACGCGGCTGCTGGACACCTGTAGAACGTTTTGGCACCGATAAGGGCTGGCTAATAGATGAAGCCAATCAGGTGACGCTAAACGGCAATACTCAAGGAACGCTCAAATGGGATTTGCTCGGCGAACACAACCGCATGAACGCGCTGGCGGCACTGGCCGCCGCGCGCCATAGCGGTGTGCCTGTTACCCAGGGCTTGGCGGCTTTGAGCGAGTTCAAAAATGTGAAACGTCGTATGGAAGTGCGCGGTGCGGTAAATAACATTACCGTTTATGACGATTTTGCACACCATCCTACCGCCATTGAAACAACGATCGGCGGCTTGCGCAGCAAAACGGGGACGGCGCGAATTCTGGCCGTATTGGAGCCGCGCTCCAACACTATGAAATTGGGTACCATGAAAAATGCGCTACCCGGTAGTTTGAAAGAGGCCGATCTGGTTTTTTGCTACGCCGGAAATCTCGATTGGGATGCGCGCGACGCATTGGCTCCGCTGGGCAGCAAAGCCATTGTCGAAGATGAACTTGGTGCGCTCATTGAAAAAATAGTTTCCGCCGCACAGCCGGGCGATCATATTCTGGTAATGAGTAATGGTGGCTTCGGCGGGATACATGAAAAACTCTTGGAACATCTGGCATCCGCTCCAGCAGCCTGTCGGACTTAAAGAAAATCGGCTGCAAATTTTACGTTAACGGCACATTATCCACCGCATTCCAGATTTTCAATGCATCCACTGTCGCGCGTACATCGTGCACACGCACGATGTTTGCACCACGCTGCACGGCAAGCAATGCCGCCGCCACGCTGGCGTGGACGCGATGCTCAACATCTTGCCCTGTCAGTGTACCCAGCATGGATTTTCGTGACAATCCCACCAGCAAGGGTACGCCCGGCACGGCTAATTTCTTCAATTCGCACAACAACTGGAGATTATGTTCCAGCGTTTTTCCAAAACCAAAGCCCGGATCAATTACCATGCGCTCGCGCCCGATTCCGAAAGATTCGGCAGCGACAATACGCCCCTGCAAAAATTCGTAAACTTCAGACACAACATTCCGGTAATGGGGGTGTGCCTGCATGGTCTGCGGATCACCCTGTTTGTGCATCAAACATACGGCTACATTCGAAGCCGAAACGGCTTTCATCGCGTCTGCGTTCTGCAAAGCATTAATGTCGTTAATCATTTGCACGCCAGCTGTAATAGCGGCTCGCATGACCTGCGGCTTGCAAGTATCTATCGAAATTGGCACGGGCGCATCGCATAAACCTTCGATGATCGGCATGACACGATCCAGCTCCTCTTGAATGCCTACAGGCTGTGCGCCGGGACGTGTGGACTCACCGCCGATATCGATGATATCCGCGCCGTCTGCAATAAGTTTTTGTGCATGAGCAAAGGCGGCATCACGCTGCAAATGCTGCCCGCCATCAGAAAAAGAATCTGGCGTTGTGTTGATGATACCCATCACCAGAGGGCGGGAGAGGTCGAGTTGGAAGTTGCCGCAGTGGAGGAACATCGGAGAAGGGGGAAGAGTGAAGAGAGAAGGGTGCGCGCTTCGCGCGCCTAGGTTTTTCCCTTTCCCCTTTATCCCTTAACCCTTTCCTGTCTTTCAGGTTCCCTGCGCAGGCTGCGTTGGGGTGGTGGCGGGAGCAGTTGGCGCTGAATCCTGAGGTGGCTGTGCCGGTGCCTGGGTGCTTTGGCTCGGCTTGGGTGGGCGTGGCGGATTGCCGGCCATGATGTCGTTGAGTTGATCGGCATCAAGTGTTTCCCATTCCAGCAGGGCTTTGGACATTGCTTCAATTTTGTCGCGGTTCTCTTCGATGAGGTGTCGTGACAGTGCATATTGCTGATCGATGATACGGCGGATCTCGGCATCCACTTGCTGCATGGTTGCTTCGGAAATATTTTTGTGCGTGGTGATCGAGCGCCCCAGGAATACTTCGCCTTCATTCTCGGCGTACACCATCGTCCCGAGTGCGTCCGACATCCCCCATTGGGTGACCATTTTACGAGCCATATCGGTAGCGCGCTCGAAATCGTTGGAGGCACCTGTCGTCATCTGGTGCATGAAAATTTCTTCGGCGATGCGCCCGCCGAACAACACGGCAATCGTATCGAGGATGCGATTTTTATCCAAACTGTAGCGATCTTCCGCAGGTAACTGCATGGTCAGCCCCAGCGCACGCCCGCGCGGGATAATGGTGACTTTGTGGACGGGGTCGGTCTTGGGCAGCAACTTGGCTACCACCGCATGGCCGGACTCATGATACGCCGTGTTGCGGCGCTCTTCTTCCGGCATGATCATGGATTTGCGTTCGGCACCCATCATGATCTTGTCTTTTGCGGCTTCGAAATCGTCCATTTCGACAAATCGTTTGCTGCGCCGGGCTGCAAACAGGGCTGCCTCGTTCACGAGATTAGCCAAATCCGCACCGGAAAACCCCGGTGTGCCGCGTGCCAGAATATCGGCCTTTACGTCAGAAGCAACCGGCACTTTGCGCATATGCACCATCAAGATTTGTTCGCGGCCGCGAATGTCCGGCAACGGCACCACCACCTGGCGGTCAAAACGGCCTGGGCGCAACAATGCCGGGTCGAGTACATCGGGACGATTGGTTGCGGCAATCACGATTACACCGCTTGCACCCTCGAAGCCATCCATTTCCACCAGCAAAGCGTTCAGGGTTTGTTCGCGCTCGTCATTTCCACCGCCCAGCCCCGCGCCACGCTGTCGGCCAACCGCATCAATTTCGTCGATAAACACAATACAGGGCGCGTGTTTTTTGGCCTGCTCGAACATATCGCGCACGCGCGCGGCACCGACACCGACAAACATTTCCACAAAATCAGATCCGGAAATCGAAAAGAACGGAACTTTGGCTTCGCCCGCAATCGCCTTGGCTAGCAGCGTTTTACCGGTACCGGGGCTGCCCACCAACAGTACCCCGCGAGGAATGCGGCCACCGAGGTTTTGGAATTTTCCCGGATCGCGCAGAAAATCCACCAGTTCGGAGACCTCTTCCTTGGCTTCATCGCATCCCGCCACATCCGCGAACGTGAAGCGTTCCTTGTTTTCATCCAGCATGCGCGCGCGCGACTTGCCGAACGAGAACGCGCCGCCCTTGCCGCCACCCTGCATCTGGCGCATGAAGAATATCCACACGCCAATCAGCAAGATCATCGGGAACCACGACACGAAAATATTCATCAGGAAGGACTGCTCTTCTTCCGGTTTCGCTTCGATACTGACACCATTTTTCAACAAGTCGGAAACCATCCACAAATCACTTGGCGCATAACTGGTTATGCGCTTGCCGTCAACGGTGGTCGCCTTCAAGGTTCGACCTTCAATGGTCACTTTGGAGATATGTCCCTGTTTCACTTCTTCAAGAAAGTGGGAGTAATCAAGTTGAGACTGTGCGGGCGGCTGTTGGCGGGTATTGAATTGATTGAATACGGTCATCAGCACAAGCGCCACAACCAGCCAGATCGCAATACTTTTAAACATGTTATTCAAAATAGCTCCTTAAACAGCAACATCACAGTTGCCGAGGTCGTTCATTAGACTATGTATTGCCCGATTACTCAAGTGGTATGGGTTGTTCTTCTTCCGACGGGGCCTGTGCGGCCGACTTTGCTTTCTGGATACCCAAAAGATACAACTCGCTGCTCCGATCCCGTGAGGCTTTCGGTTTGCGTGTGCTCACACTAGAAAAACGGTTGCGCATCAGTTTGTAAAAACCCTCAAATCCGACACCTTGAAACACTTTAACCAGAAACGCCCCACCGGGTTTCAACCGTTGGAGCGCAAATTCCATGGCCAGTTCCGCAAGATGCATCGCGCGTGCCTGATCTGCGGAAGCCACGCCACAGATGTTGGGGGCCATATCCGAAATTACAAGGTCAACCGGCCTGCCTTGCAGCAAATCTTCCAATTGTTTCAACACCGCATGGTCACGAAAATCGCCTTGAATAAATTCCACACCGTTCAATGGATCAAGCGGCAACAAATCCAGAGCGATGACTTTTCCGTTTGGTTTTACCCCGGATGCCGCCACTTGCGACCAACCACCTGGAGTTGCACCCAAATCCACAACAACCTTGCCCGGTTTGATCAAATGATCCCTGTCATCAATTTCCAATAATTTATAAGCGGCACGCGAACGATACCCCTCCTTTTGTGCACGTTTCACAAAAGGGTCGTTGACATGTTCATGCATCCACTGTTTGCTAGTCTTATTTTTTTTGATGGGCAAAGGCTTCATCGTTTACAATCCGCGACTTAATCAAAAAGGTTCTTATGTTATCTATCACGCTATCCGAACGCCTTGCTCTGAAAGGCCGCGCACACGCTTTAAATCCGATCGTGATAATAGGCAACGCGGGATTGACCGAAGCCGTGCTGAATGAAATTGCAGCAAGTTTAAAAGTTCATGAACTGATCAAAATCCGGGTCATGGCGGAACGTCTGCAACGCGAAGCTGTTTTGACGGAGATATGTAACCGGTTAAACGCCGCACCGGTACAACATATCGGCAAAATGCTGGTGGTTTATCAGCCCAATCCGGAAGCGCACAAAATAAAAATCAAAAAAATACCGCACCACAAAGGCAAGCCGCTTACGAAAAAACAATTTGGGAATGTGGGTTAATTTTGCTTGGTTTTTCTCTGCTGCTAATGAAAACTCAACATCGGTTTAAACCCAAGCCTTGCCTTCAAGCTATCTGCGTTGCTTCTTGCTTCGCTTTGATCGGCAAAGGGGCCGACATGAACCCGCACCAGGCCATCTTTTAGAAACACGCTGATTTGCTTGCCGATTTCACCGAGTTCCCCGCGTATTTTTGATACAAAATTATCTGCGGCTTCTTGTGATTTGAAAGCGCCGAGCTGCAAATAAATATTGCTGGCTGCCGCTGTATTTTGCGCGAGCGGTGTGGCGACAGCCGGGACTTCAGCTTTTTCAAGCGGTTTGATTTGCACCGGTTCAACTTTTGCAAGCGGGCTGATATCAGCATTGGCTGGGATGCTTTCAATTTCCACTTCGGAGCTACCATTGCCGACAATGCCGAGTTTATGCGCGGCCGTATAGGAAAGATCCATTACGCGCTCATGCAAAAACGGCCCGCGATCATTGATGCGTACCACCACAGATTTTTGTGTGACCACATTGGTGACGCGCGCATAGCTGGGAATCGGCAAAGTAGGATGTGCGGCCGTCATGGCATACATGTCGTATATCTCGCCGTTGGAAGTGCGCTGGCCATGGAATTTTTTACCGTACCATGAAGCGATACCCCGTTCCTTGAAATTGCCCTGGGCGGTCAAAGGGGTGTAAGTCTTGCCCAATGCGACATAGGGGCGATTGGCGTAGCGGTGCAGCGGTTCGCTTCTCGGCACGGCATCGGGAATGCTGTCTATATTGGCCGGTACCTCTTCGCCCGGACCGTCACCCGAAAGATACCCGCCGGGCGTTGCCGGTGCGGTTGCCACCGGTGCTGCGGGCCCTGCCGCCCTGTCTTCAACGGGGCGTTGCGAGATGCTGCCGCAGGCGGAAAGTGTCAGCGTTATTAGTATCAAAGTTGCGATGCGCGTACTCATGCGTCCTCCTATAATCAACGGGTAGCGGTGAATTACACCTTTTTCTGTCAGGTTTTAACCAGCTTCTTGTGCGTCTCTATGCTCATCAGCATACCAAAACCGAGCAGCAGCGTCAGCATGGAGGTTCCCCCGTAACTGATCAGCGGCAACGGTACGCCGACAACAGGCAGAATGCCGATGACCATGCCAATATTGACAAAGGCGTAGGTGGCAAAGGTCAGGGTGATGGAGCCCGCCATCAGCCGCGTGAAATAGGTTGACGCATTTGCCGTAATCATAAAACCGCGCCCGACAACAAACGAATACAACCCGAGCAGCATCAGGTTGCCGAGCAAACCGAATTCTTCGGAATATACCGCGAAAATAAAGTCTGTCGTGCGTTCCGGCAGAAAATCAAGATGGGTCTGTGTGCCGTTCAGATAACCTTTTCCGACGATCCCACCGGAACCCACGGCAATCATCCCCTGGATGGTATGGTAGCCTTTTCCGAGCGCATCCTGTGAGGGGTCAAACAGCATCAGAATACGGTGGCGCTGGTAGTCGTGCAGCATCGACCATAGTACGGGTGCACTGGCAAGCGCGGCAACAAGGAGGATTCCGATCACACGCCAACTTAACCCCGCCAAAAATAACACATAAAAACCGCTGGCGGAAATCAGTATTGCGGTCCCCAAATCCGGTTGGCGAACAATCAGTGCTACCGGCATAAGCAAGAGCAACGCGGCGATGAAATGATTTTTCAGCGTGAGCGAGGCTTCGTTTTTCTCGAAATACCACGCCATCATTAACGGCACACCCATTTTCATCAATTCGGAAGGCTGAATAGTTGCCACGCCGATATTGAGCCAGCGCCGTGCACCGTGGCTGATGTCACCGAATAGTGCGACACCTATCAACAGCATCATGCCGAAGATATAAATCGGCAAGGCTATGCGCATCAGATAATGCAGCGGCAAGTTGGCGACTATCCACATGCAGGTGAGCGCCACCACAATATTGAACGATTGGTTTAATGGGCGCCCCCAACCGCCATTGTCCGCGCTATGCAGCACCATCAAGCTGACCGTCATCAGCAAAACGATGCCCAGCAACAACGGGGGATCAATATGCGCGATGAAACGCAACCAGAGTTGCCGTCTGGTCATGATATAAGCCTAGTCATGCTGGTCATCCTCGTTTTCTTCCGTGTCCGGCAAAGGGGTGGGTATTTTTCCAAGCAGATAGTAATCGAATACTTTTCGCGCGATCGGCGCGGCTGTACTGCCGCCGTGCCCCCCGTTTTCAACCAGAACCGCCAGTGCGATTTTGGGTTGTTCTGCGGGGGCAAATGCGATGAACCACGCATGGTCACGATGCCGTTCATTGATTTTGCTGGCATCATATTTTTCATCCTGTTTCATGCCGATGACCTGCGCGGTGCCGGTTTTTCCCGCAATAGGGTATCCGGCATTGGCGGAGGCCTGCGCCGCTGTGCCGCCGGGTTGAGTCACGGCAACCATTGCACGCTTGATCAGATCGACATCTGCGGGATTAAGCTTCAAATCAAATTTTCCATTGATTTCGAGCAAACGATTTTCGCTGTTGCGCGAACTGCGGATCTCTCTAACCAGGTGCGGTTTATAACCGATACCATTATTGGCCAGCACAGCGGTGGCATAAGCAAGTTGCATGGGTGTTACCAGGCTATAACCCTGCCCGATTCCTACCGATACCGTGTCGCCCGCATACCATTTTTCCCTGTAACGTTTCATTTTCCATTCCTGCGATGGCAACAGGCCGGATGTTTCGCCTTCCAGATCAATGCCTGTTTTTTTACCAAAACCAAAACGCGACAAGAAATTGAAAATATTGTCTATGCCCATTTCGGTTGCAAGACCGTAATAATAGGTGTCGCATGAGATGACGATGGATTTGAACATATCCACAATACCGTGGCCGCCTTTTTTCCAGTCGCGGTATTGGTGGCTGCTACCGGGCAGATTGAAATAACCCGGATCGCTGATGGTGCGTTCGGGCGAACGTATTTTGTAATATAACCCCGCCAAGGCCATAAAGGGCTTGACTGTGGAACCGGCAGGATACTGGCCGCGCAACGCGCGGTTGTTGAGCGGCACATCGGGTGAATTATTCAATTCGTCCCAACTTTGCGAATCAATTCCATCAACAAACAGGCTGGGGTCATAGCCGGGTTTGCTGACAAAAGCAAGCATTTCACCGTTGTTCGGATCAATGGCAACCAGCGCCCCACGATGATTGCCAAACGACTGTTCGGCGATGTCCTGCAATTTTGCGTCAATGCTCAACACCAATGTATTGCCGGAAGCTGGCGGAGTGCGCGATAGCATCCGCACCACCCGTCCGCCCGAATCAATTTCGACCTGTTCCACACCGGTCGTTCCGTGCAATTCATTCTCGTAGCGCTGCTCCAACCCGGTTTTGCCAATATAGTCCGAGCCGCGATAATTGGCCGCCAACTCATTTTCTTCCAGCTGGTTTACGTCGGTTTGATTGATGCGTCCGATATAGCCAATCAAATGCGCTGTTTTTTCACCATACGGATAATTGCGAAACAGTCGCGCTTTGATTTCGACACCCGGAAACCGGTATTGCTGTGCTGCAAAGCGTGCAACCTCTTCGTCTGTGAGCCGGTTTCGAATCATCAATGTATCCGAATTTCGCCTTTCGGTAAGTAATTTTTTAAAACGCTTTCGATCCTTTTGGGTGATATTAACCAGGGTGGATAGCTCGTCTATCGTTTTCTCCAGATTGGCAGTTTTGCCTGAATTGATCTCCAGCGTATAGCCGGAATAATTGTGGGCCAACACTACGCCGTTTCGGTCAAGTATAAGGCCGCGATTTGGAACAATGGGAACAAGGGAGATACGGTTGCTTTCCGCCAGCGTTTGATAGTAGTCGTGGCGCACGGCTTGCAGATAAACCAGACGCGCCAGCAAAATTCCCAGCAACACCAATATAAAACCGATGCTGGTGGCCAACCGCAACTTGAAATGAAATATTTCGCGCTGTTGGTTTTTTAGTTCAACGTACTTTTTCATTCACGGGCCGCACGCATTCGCCGTGCCGTCTGAAACGCGATGTTGAGCGGTGCCCAAAGAAGAGTTGAAGTCAGGCATCCCAGAAAGTAGTACCACACCACATAGCCGTTTACTTGCCAATTAACCAAGGCGTAAACCAGATAGGTCAGCACAAAAATAATAAATACCTGGGTGGTTTGCTGGCGCAGATCAAACATTTTCAAACGGTTGTGCAACATTATTCCGCCAAAAGCGAGTACGGTATAGGCAAGTGCGTGTTGTCCGAATAAACTGGCATCCGCCACATCGGCGAGTATCCCGACAGCCCAGCACACCCCGATGCCGATACGAAAAGGTTTATGTATGCACCAGTGCAACATGACAACCGCGACAAAATCCGGGCGCAGCACCAACCAGATGCCTTCCCATGGCAACCCGTTCAGAAAGAGCGCAACCAATACAGTCATGACAATAAAAGAATGGCTGACCGGGCGTTGAATCTCGGAATTTTCCGGAGCAAGATAAGCCATTTATTTTTTGCGCTTCGCTTTCAAATTTTGTGATGCATCCGTTGTTGGCGACACTTCGTCCGGTCGATCTGGCAGTTTGGGCAAGTCTGATAAAACCAGCAAATGGCGATGTTTGTCCACTCCACCCAACGGCTGGCAGATAACACGCGCAAACGGATATGCGGCATCCCGCTCGATTTTTACGACTTTGGCAACGGGAATTCCCGGTGGGTAAATGCCGTCAATGCCGGAAGTGACAAGAACATCTTCATTCTGGATATCGGAGCTGACCGGCATATAGCGCAACGACAGCTGGCTGGTATCACCCGCGCCGAACAAGATCGTCCGCAGCCCGTTCCGCAATACCTGCACGGGTACGGTATGGTCCTTTTCGGTAATCAAAGTTACTTCTGAAACCCACGGATAGATGCGCGTGATTTGCCCGACAATACCAATGTCATCCATCACCACCTGCCCTATGTGCAAGTTTGAATCCGCGCCTTTATTGATCAGCACCCTGCGTTTGAAGACATCGCGCTCGGCGTAAATAATTTCTGCCAGCAACGCGTTAAATTCGGCGCGGTGCGGCAGCGACAGTAAATTGCGCAGCCGATTGTTCTCCTGCTGCAATGCCTGCCATTGCGATAATTGCGCGGCATCGCTTTTATGTCGACGTTGCAATAAATCGTTTTCATCTACCAGGCTGCGTTGCAGGGTGAAAAAATCGCTGCCTTGCTTCCACAATATGCTTGGCATGGTCGCGAGTCGCTGTATCGGTGAAACCAGCATGGACAATACATTGCGCGTGGATTCCAGATAGCGATAACGCGCATCTACGAACAGCAATAATAACGAGAGTACCGAGAAAAAAACTAGACGTACGGCGGGGCTTGGGCCGCGATTGAAAAACTGGAGAGATTGGGTGTGGTCCATATCAGATGACAGAGGACAGAGGGCAGAAGACAGAAATTTTGTTGCCGCTGCGCGGTATTTTTTTAATACAAGTGTGCCGCATAGCGGCACACAAAACCTCTGTCTTCTGTCCTCTGTCCTCTGTCATCTGACCACTACTCTGACGTAAAAATATTGGTGGATTTGTTATCCATGTTTTCGAGCGCGAGCCCCGAACCGCGAACCACACAGGTCAGCGGATCTTCGGCGATCAACACCGGCAAGCCGGTTTCTTCCATCAACAACCGATCCAAATCGCGCAGCAGCGCACCGCCGCCAGTCAGTATCATGCCTTTGTTGGCAATATCCGCACCCAGTTCCGGCGGAGTTTGTTCCAATGCGGTTTTGACCGCGCTGACGATGCTGTTCAGCGGATCAGTCAGTGCTTCAAGGATTTCGTTGCTGGAAATGGTGAAACTGCGTGGTACCCCTTCCGCCAGATTGCGCCCTTTCACTTCCATTTCGCGCACTTCGCTGCCGGGGAAGGCAGAACCGATAGTTTTCTTGATATGCTCTGCTGTTGTTTCGCCGATCAACATGCCGTAATTTCGCCGGATGTAATTGATGATGGCATCGTCGAATTTGTCGCCGCCAACGCGAACCGAACCCGAATAAACTGAACCGCCGAGCGAAATTACACCCACTTCCGTGGTGCCGCCGCCAATGTCGACGACCATGGAGCCGGTCGCTTCTTCTACCGGCAGCCCCGCGCCGATTGCCGCCGCCATCGGCTCTTCGATCAATTCAACGCGGCGCGCACCCGCACCTACGGCAGATTCACGAATCGCACGGCGTTCAACTTGTGTCGAACCGCAGGGGACACAAATGACAATGCGCGGGCTGGGGCTGAAAATGCCGCCCTTGTAAACTTTGCGAATAAATTGTTTGAGCATTTGCTCGGTTACGGTAAAGTCGGCGATTACACCGTCTTTCATCGGGCGAATTGCAACAATGTTGCCCGGCGTGCGCCCCTGCATTTGCTTGGCGGCCAAACCAACCTGCTGTATTACTTTTTTTCCGTTCGGGCCGCCTTCCTGTCGAATCGCGACAACCGAAGGTTCATCGAGCACAATACCTTGCCCTCGTAACCAGATAAGCGTATTGGCGGTACCAAGATCAATCGCCAGATCATTGGCAAAATAGCCGTTCAGAAATCCAAACATAGTCATTCCTCGATTAGTCTAAAGGGGTGCGCCAGCAAACTCCTTTATGATACCCTATTACCCTTATTTCAATAAAGTTTTTACTATGCCTATCAATAACACGGATGTTCAAAAAGTTGCGCGATTGGCGCGGCTGGCGATGAATCAAACAGAAATTGAAACGGCGCGTTCGCAATTGTCCGGAATTTTCACCCTGATTGCCGAGATGCAGGCTGTTGATACCGCGAACATCGCGCCGATGTCACATGCACAGGATGTATCCCAGCGGCTGCGCGAAGATATCGTGACAGAATCCGATCAGCGCGAGCTTTTTCAAGCCATTGCCCCGCAAGTCGAACAAGGGCTGTATCTGGTACCACAAGTCATTGAATAATTAAGGGAGAAAGGGGAAGGAAGAAGAGTAAAAGCGGCGCGGAGGTTTTCCCCTTTCCCCTTCCCTCTTCCCCCTTCCCCTCAAAAAAATGATAAACGCAAGCCTCAAACAACTCGGCGACACCCTGCGCGCCAAAAAAATATCCAGCGTCGAACTGACGCAGCTTTATCTCGACCGCATAGCGGCACTCAATCCCGGGCTTAACGCCTTCATTACCGTTCGTCCTGAAATATCGCTTGCACAGGCGAGCGAAGCCGATATCCGTATTGCCGCCGGCAAGGCCGATACGCTGACCGGTATCCCGATAGCGCAGAAAGACATCTTTTGCGCTAAAAATTGGCGCACCACCTGCGGATCAAAGATGCTTGAAAATTTTGTTTCACCTTACGATGCGCATATCATCGGACAGTTCAACCGCGCGGGCGCGGTGAATCTCGGCAAAACCAACATGGATGAGTTTGCTATGGGGTCATCCAACGAAACCTCCTATTTCGGCCCGGTAAAAAATCCATGGGATCGAAACGCCGTACCCGGCGGCAGCTCCGGTGGCTCGGCCTGTGCGGTGGCAGCCAGATTATGCGCGGCAGCCACGGGTACCGATACCGGCGGTTCAATTCGTCAACCCGCCGCGTTATGCGGCCTTTCGGGGTTGAAACCAACTTATGGCGTATGTTCGCGTTATGGCATGATCGCTTTCGCCTCCAGTCTGGATCAAGCGGGACCGATGGGACGGAGTGCGGAAGATATTGCGTTGCTGCTGAATGTCATGGCCGGATTTGATGAACGCGATTCCACTTCGTTGCAACGCGAAAAGGAAGACTATGCGCGCGACCTGGCGAAGCCGCTCAATGGGTTGCGTATTGGTTTGCCCAAAGAGTTTTTTGCCGAAGGATTGAGCGGTGACGTGGCGCAAGCCGTCGAGGTTGCCATTGCCGGATACAAAAAACTCGGCGCAACAGTTGTCGAGATCACCCTGCCGAATTCCAGCCTATCTGTGCCGGTGTATTACGTACTCGCCCCGGCGGAAGCATCGAGCAACCTGTCGCGTTTCGATGGTGTGCGTTATGGTTACCGCACACCGGAATACAGCGACCTTGCCGATATGTATGAAAAAAGCCGCGCACAGGGTTTTGGCACGGAAGTCAAACGCCGTATCATGATCGGCACTTATGTGTTGAGCCACGGCTACTACGATGCCTATTATCTTAAAGCGCAGAAAATCCGCCGCTTGATTGCACAGGATTTTACCGAAGCGTTCAAGCAATGCGATGTCATTATGGGGCCGACCTCCCCTTCCACCGCCTTCAAACTGGGCGAGAAAGGCGATGATCCGGTGCAGATGTATCTGTCCGACATTTACACCATCGCCGTCAATCTTGCGGGGCTGCCGGGTATGTCCATTCCCTGCGGCTTCGGTGCGAATGATATGCCTGTGGGATTGCAGATCATCGGCAACTATTTTGACGAGGCGCGCATGTTGAACGTGGCACATCAATATCAACTGGCGACGGATTGGCATAGCCGTTCGCCTCAAGGGATTTGAACATGACTTGGGAAATCGTCATCGGGCTGGAAACACATGTCCAACTCTCTACCAACACTAAAATATTTTCCGGTGCTTCAACTGCGTTTGGTGCGGGACCGAACACGCAGGCGGACGCGGTGAGCATCGCTTTGCCCGGTGTGCTGCCGGTGCTGAACAAGGGTGCGGTGGAGCGTGCGATCAAATTTGGCCTGGCCACCGGTGCGCATATCGCGCAGCATTCCGTGTTTGCGCGCAAGAATTACTTTTACCCCGATCTCCCAAAAGGCTATCAGATCAGCCAGTTTGATCTACCGGTGGTGGGGCAGGGCGCATTGACTATTCGGGTCGAACCGCTGTCTGGCCCTTCGACAAGCTCGGGGCTTCAGCCATACGAAAAAACCGTGCGTATTACCCGTGCACATCTGGAAGAAGATGCGGGCAAGTCGTTGCATGGCGACTTTCACGGTATGACCGGCATCGATCTGAACCGTGCCGGTACGCCGCTGCTGGAAATTGTGTCCGAGCCGGACATGTGTTCCGCTGCCGAAGCGGTAGCGTATGCCAAAGCGCTGCACACGCTGGTGCGCTGGATTGGTATCAGCGACGGCAACATGCAGGAAGGCTCATTTCGCTGCGATGTGAATGTTTCGGTGCGCAAACCCGGTGGGCCGCTCGGCACACGCCGTGAAATCAAGAACCTTAATTCTTTTAAATTCATGCAGCAGGCCATCGATTACGAAGTGCAATGGCAAATTCATACCATTGAAAATGGCGAAAAAATTCAGCAAGCCACCATATTATTCAATCCCGATACGGGTGAAACGCGCGCGATGCGCAGCAAGGAAGACGCGCACGACTATCGTTACTTTCCCGATCCCGATTTGTTGCCGCTTGAAATTTCTTCCACATGGATTGAACAAATTCGCAATACTTTGCCCGAGTTGCCGAAAACAAAACAAGCACGTTATGTAAACGATTTCGGTCTTTCGGCTTATGACGCGGGTATTCTCACCGCGTCGCGTGAGACGGCCAATTTTTTTGAATCGGCATTGAATGATGTTCCCGGTCAGGCCAAGTTATGCGCCAACTGGGTGATTGGCGAGGTAAACGCGCAATTGAACCGCGACGGGCTGGATATGGCTCAATGCCCGATCACCGCACAACAACTGGGTGGCATGTTGAAGCGCATTGATGACAGCACCCTTTCCAATTCCGGCGCGAAAGAAGTATTCCGTATCCTCTGGGCGGAAGGCGGGGATGCGGATACCATCATCGAAGCAAAAGGTTTGAAGCAGGTTTCGGACAGCGGCGCGATCGAGGCGCTGGTAGGTGAAATCATCGCGGGAAATGCCGACAAAGTCGCGGAATATCGTGCTGGCAAGGATAAACTGTTCGGTTTTTTTGTCGGATTGGCGATGAAAGCGAGCAAAGGCAAAGCCAATCCGGCGCAATTGAACGAAATTTTAAAGCAGAAACTTTCTTGAGGTCACGGTTTTGTTCTGGCTTTGCGTACCATGGCGATTACTTCGTTTAACACGCGAATATACTCTTCGGATTGAAGGCCGGTGATGAGATATTTGCCATCGACAACAAGCGCCGGTGTGCCGGTAATGCCATAACTGCGAATCATTTGTTTTGAACGGGTGACTTTGCTTTGCACCGAAAACGAGTTGTAAGCCGCCGAAAACTTTGCGCGATCCACTCCGCGTGGCACGATAACATCCAGCACTTTGGATTCTTCATTTAAAACGTTATTGTCCACATTCCAGACCTTGTAAAGCAGATCGTGCAATTGGTGCTGTTGCCCCAATGATTCGAGCGCATAAAAAGTGCGCGCCATCGGTTCCCAGGAATCACGGAAAACAACCGGAACATAAACAAGCTCCACATCCTTTGGCATGTTTTTTTCCCATGCCGCAATGTGCGGATGCAGATGAAAGCAATGCGAGCAACCGTAAAAGAAAAATTCCAATACTTCAATTTTCTGTGTGTTGGCCGGTTGTGGAGGGTTGAGCAACTTGAAATCCTTGCCCGGTTCCAATGCGGCGGCAGCACTGCCGCTGATGAATAAAATAGCCATAAAGAACAACTTTCTGATGGCAAACAGAAGATTGTAAATCGCATCTCCATCATTTGGCCGAATGGTTGAGGGTTGTATCGTGTTTTTCACTTATCACTCCTTAAGACTCGTTAAAAATATAACCGCATGCACACAGCGTTATGGGAACCTCTATAAATTCATTTTGCGGGCGAACCGCCGCGTCGCGTGCTCGCTCATTCCTCGCCTATCCATTTGATATGTCTCGTCATTCGCTGCGCGGCTCCTTGCGCTTCATCCCGCAAAATGAATTTATAGAGGCTCCCTTGTCACTGCGCCCGTGTTTGAGTGGCCTCGACCCCATTTTGTTTCAATAAATTACGCATAGTATTCATTTCATCCATATTGCTGTATGGGCCGGAACGCACACGGTGCCATATACCTTTGTCTGGAATGGTCACCGTCTGGATATTGGCCTCAATGCCCGCCATGGCAAGCTTCGCCTTAAATTTCTCCGCATCTTCCATATTTGAAAACGACCCGGCCTGCAAGAAATAGGACTCGGTCGAGACCGGCTTATTTTCTACCGGCTGCGGTTTGATCGGTTGTATTTTTTCGGGCGGTTTTACCGGTGGGGCGGCAAGCTTATCCGGTTTGTCTGTCAGCACCTTGTAAAATTCAAAGCGCGGTTTTCCATCGCTGACACCGGAAGCCACAGGTGTCGGTCTGGCGGTGGATGTTACGGTTTCCGCCGGTTTCTCTGCGGCTACAGGTTGTTTGCTTGCCCCTTGTTCTTTTTGCGTGAAAGGGCTCGGTGATTTCATGATATACCAAGCCAATCCGGCTGCCATGGTAACGCCGATGATCATTCCGACGAGAATGCCGGTCAATAACGTGCTGCTGCGATTGGGTGGCGTTGTGGGCTTATTGGCTATCGTGTTCCTGCTCATACATTACCTATTTCAATTTGCCGTTCAAAGTTGGATAGTTGTCCGTTCTCACATTTTTTCCGGTGCGCTAACGCCGAGAAGCGCTAAACCGTTGCGTATCACTTGCGCCACGGCGGCAATCAGTGCCAACCGTGCGCAGGTGACCGCTTCGTCATCAACCAGAAAACGCGAAGCATTATAGTAGCTGTGAAAATCGGCTGCCAAATCCTTCAGGTAAAACGCTACAAGATGCGGGGACAAATCCTGCGCGGCATTTTCGATGATTTGCGGATAATCAATCAAGTGTTGCAACAGTGATTTTTCGTAATCACTGTGCAATAACGCTACATCGGCCTCGCGCAGGCGCGCCGTTTCGCCGCCCCATTGCGCCAGTACGCTATGCACGCGTGCATGGGCATATTGCACATAGTAAACCGGATTCTCGTTACTTTGTGACTTTGCCAAATCCAGATCAAAATCAAGATGCTGATCGCTCTTGCGCATGACATAAAAGAAGCGCGTCGCGTCGTTTCCGACCTCTTTGCGCAAGTCGCGCAAAGTGACAAATTCCCCGCTGCGCGTGGACATGGCCGCCTTCTGCCCGTCGCGGTACAGCACCGCGAATTGCACCAGTGCGACAGTCAGCTTGTTGCTGTCCAGCCCCAAGGCCTTGAGTGCGCCGTTGACACGCGGAATATAACCGTGATGATCCGCCCCCCACACATTGATGATGCGGTCGAAACCGCGTTCAAACTTGTTCAGGTGATAGGCGATGTCTGAAGCAAAATAGGTGTATAAACCGTTGTCGCGTTGCACCACACGGTCTTTTTCATCGCCGAACGCGGTGGAGCGAAACCACCACGCGCCGTCCTGCTGGTACAGGTGATTACCGGACTTGAGCCTCTCGACCACGCGCGCCACGAGGCCGTTGTCGAACAGAGATTGTTCGGAAAACCACTCGTCGAAGTGCACGCCGAATTCGGCCAAGTCGTTGCGGCAATCGCCCAGTTGTTCGGTCAGCGCGTGGTTATGGATGTAGGCGTAGTCCTCGCCCAGCAGGCGCTTTGCGTTGGCAATCAGGGTATCGAGATGCGCGTCCGGTTGCCCGGCAAAATCGGGCACGTTGGCAAATATCCCATCAACCGGTCGAACAAATTTTGTGCCATGCGCCGCGCTGACTTGTTTCGCCATGTCGTACACATAGTTCCCCTGATAGGCATTCCCCGGAAAGACGAACTTTGCGCCGGACAATTCCAAATAACGCAGCCAGGTGGACAACGCGAGAATATCCATTTGCCGTCCGGCATCATTCACATAGTATTCGCGCGATACCTTGTAGCCAGCCGCATCCAGCACATTTGCCAGGCTCGCCCCGTAAGCCGCGCCGCGTCCATGCCCGACATGCAAAGGCCCGGTTGGATTGGCGGAAACAAACTCGATCTGCGCCTTGCGCCCCGCACCCAACATGCTGCGGCCATAAGCATCGCCCGATTGCAACACCGCTTTGATCACGGCTTGTTTGGCGGAGGCGGTAATAAACACATTGATGAAACCGGCACCGGCGATTTCCACTTTTTCGACCACTTCGGAAGCGGGCAAGGCATCAATCAAGGCCTGTGCGATGTCGCGCGGGGGCTTGCGCAATAGCTTGGCAAGTTGCATGGACAGACTGCACGCATAATCGCCATGCGTTGCCTGTTTCGGGCGTTCGATAACGATATCAGTTTGCACAGCTTCGGGAGCAACTGTCCGCAACGCCTGCGCGAATAAATCAGCCAGATGGGATTTGAAATTTACGGAAGAGATAAGACTCATGACGTGCCTGCAATATCGGGGTGCGGTTTTTTAGTTTCTTATGAGTTAAATGGTAATTACTCAAGTCTGTGTGCCTCCCTTCTCCCGCTTGCGGGATAGGGGCAGCCCCACAATTTTTTGCTGCCACCTGAACAGTTACGTTAAATGGTGTCAAAAAACAATAAGAATTTCTGCTGCTATCTGTGTAGGAGCGGGCTCCAGCCCGCGAGCTGTTAAATCGCGACCTGGAGGTCGCTCCCACGAGGGATTTTTTCGGCTCCGGCTTGTCCGGGTTGGGATTATAGCATTCATATTGAGCATGGCTTGTGCGCGCACGGTTAAGCAATTTTTGCAGAAATTTAGAGATATGGCTTACAAGATCACCCTGCTCATTACAAACAACATGAGATTACTCGTTTAATGTATTATTTTTTAAGTGTATTTTGTTTGTTTTTGACATGTAATAACTCTTTGTCCTGTAAAGAAAAAACCTTTTTTTACAGCTTGACTATTGGAGTTTTTTTTAATATAGTGGGATTAAGTGGTAAAAAGTGGGTAATAGTGGGGGTTACGGAAATGTTTCAGGGGGCTGATCAACTTAATCTGGATAGTAAAGGCAGGCTCGCTATACCGGCGCGGCATCGTGACGTGCTGCTCGCAAATTGTGCGGGCAAGCTGGTGTTGACCGCCGATCCGGATAAATGTTTGTTGGTCTATCCGGAATTTGAGTGGCAACCTATCCGCGACAAATTGATCAAACTCTCATCTTTCAACGCAAAAAGCCGCGCGTTGCAACGCGTTCTGGTTGGTTATGCCAATGCTGTTGAGATGGATGGAACAGGCCGCGTGTTGATTCCTCCAACCTTGCGCAGTTATGCCGCGTTGGACAAGTGCGTGATGCTGGTCGGTCAGGGCAATAAATTTGAATTGTGGGACGAGGGTAAATGGCAAGCGCGGCTGGAGGCTGATTTGTCTTTCGAGGAAGGAGAGTTGCCACCGGAGTTGGAAGGCTTTTCTTTGTGAGCGAGGCGGCCTCTCTGCCCCATACCACCGTATTGTTGAATGAAGCAGTCGAAGCGCTTGCGATCAAAACCGATGGTGTTTATGTGGATGGCACATTTGGGCGCGGCGGACATAGCAGAAAAATTCTCGATCAATTGGGCGATAGCGGCAAGTTGATTGCGCTGGATAAAGACCCGGCGGCCGTGGCGGCGGGCAAGGCGTGGAGCGATACGCGGTTTCGGATGGTGTATCGCGGCTTTGCACAGATGGCCGATGTGTTGCGCGAGCAGGATGTGCAGAAAGTGGACGGTATTCTGCTCGATTTGGGCGTTTCATCACCCCAGTTGGACGAGGCGGTGCGGGGTTTCAGTTTCAGGTTCGACGCGCCGCTGGATATGCGCATGGATACCGGCAGCGGGATGACAGCAGCGCAATGGCTGGCGACGGTGGGGGAAGATTTACTTACGGAGGTGATACGTGATTACGGCGAGGAACGGTTTGCTAAGCAGATTGCAAGAGCGGTTGTTGCTGCGCGCGCAACTCAACCCATCCGCACGACGCGGCAACTCGTCGAGCTGGTTGGTCAAGCGGTGCGTACCCGCGAGGCAGGACAGAATCCGGCGACACGCACCTTTCAGGCTATACGGATTTATCTCAATCGCGAAATCGAAGAGCTTGCGCGGGTTTTGCCAGTATGTGTGACGCATCTTAAAACGGGGGGGCGTTTGGTGGTGATCAGTTTTCATTCGCTGGAAGATCGTGTCGTGAAACATTTTATGCGCGATATGGCGGAAGGCGACAAGTTGCCGCGCGATGTTCCGATACGTGCCAGCGAAGTGCCGCAGGGCAGGATGCGTTTGATTGGCAAGGTTGTGCGGGCATCCGAAGCGGAAGTGAGTGCTAATCCACGGGCGCGCAGTGCGGTCATGCGCGTCGCGGAGCGCCGGAATGTTCCGTAACGGCAATGTGTTGAATTTTCTGCTGCTGGCTGCGGTGGTGGTATGCGCGCTCAGTGTCGTGACTTCGCAGCACAAGGCGCGCAAGTTGTTTGTTAAATTGCAAAGCGAAAAAGAGCATGCGCGGCAAATGGATGTGGAATGGGGGCAGTTGCAACTGGAACAAAGTACTTGGGCGACCCCCGCGCGTGTTGAAAAAATTGCGACACAACAATTGCAAATGCGGTTGCCAAAAAATGAGCAAATTCAATTTGTGAAGTTGGAATCTGACACCAGAGCAAACAAATAGCCATGAATTACACAGTGAGCGCACATCGGGATACAGTGGCAGGTTTGCCCGGATGGCGCGCCACGATGTTGTTCGCGCTGTTGCTGTCCGGATTGGCGGGGCTGCTTGTGCGCGGTGTCTATCTGCAAGGAATACGCAATGATTTTTTACAGGAAAAAGGTAACGCGCGGTATAGCCGCATAATCGAAGTCGGCGCACATCGCGGCATGATCACGGATCGCAACGGCGAGCCGCTTGCGGTCAGCACCCCGGTCGAATCGGTCTGGGCCAGTCCGCCGGATGCAGAAGCGGACAGCCAGCAGGTAAGACAGCTGGCGCAGATACTCGGCATGGCTCCGGAAGAGCTTAAAAACAAGCTGTTCGATACTTCGCGTGATTTTGTTTATCTCAAACGGCACTTGCCCCCCGATCAGTCCGGAAAAGTGGCGAGCTTGAATTTACCGGGCGTTTCACTGCAACGCGAATATCGCCGTTATTATCCGGCGGGTGAAGAGACTGCGCAGTTGCTGGGTTTTACCGGGCAGGATGACAACGGGCAGGAGGGGCTGGAGCTCTCTTTGCAGGAAAAGCTTGCCGGAAAATCCGGCAGCCAGCGTGTCATCAAGGATCGGCGCGGGCATATTGTCGAAGATGCCGGCAACTTGCATGCGCCCAAGCCGGGCAGCAATATCGTATTGAGCCTGGATAGCAAGGTGCAGCATCTCGCGTATCGCGAACTGGAAGGCGCGGTCAGAGAACATCGTGCCAAGGCCGGTGCGGTGGTCGTTCTTGATGCCCGTAGTGGCGAAGTGCTGGCACTCGCCAACTATCCCGCCTATAACCCGAACAACCGTGGAAAAATCAGCAGCCAGGCGATGCGTAATCGCGCCATAGCCGATCTTTTCGAGCCGGGTTCGACAATGAAACCGTTTACTGTGGCAACGGCGATCGAGCAGGGCAAGGTGCGCCCGGAAACGCTCATTAACACCGAACGCGGCGTGTACACAATAGGCAACAAAAAAATTCACGACTCACATCCTGATTCAGTGCTGACGGTAGCGCAGGTGATACAGAAATCCAGCAATGTCGGCGCGGCAAAAATTGCTTTGTCGATGGAGGCAGACGTGTTGTGGCAAAGTTTGTCAAACAGCGGTTTTGGCATGCAGACCGGCAGCGGGTTTCCCGGCGAAGCGGTGGGCAAGTTGCGGGCCCCAAAAACATGGCGGCCCATTGAACAAGCCACGATGTCATACGGGCACGGTATTTCCGTGAACCTGCTGCAACTGGCGCGCGCCTACACGATTTTTGCCGGGGATGGCGAATTGAAGTCTATCTCAATGCTCAAGCTGGATACCGTGCCCTCCGGGAAAAAAGTATTTTCCAGAGAAACGGTAGGTGCGCTGCGCGGTATGTTGGAGTTGGCCGTGCAGCCGGGCGGAACCGCACCTCTGGCGCAAGTGGCCGGTTATCGGGTGGCCGGAAAAACCGGTACGGCCCATAAACTGGAAAACGGCCATTACGTTAATCGTTATGTTGCTTCTTTTGTGGGGTTCGCACCGGCCTCAAACCCGCGCCTGATTGTGGCGGTAATGATCGATGAACCGGGAAACGGGCAATATTACGGCGGGCTCGTTGCCGCACCCGTGTTCAGCAAGGTTGTGGGCGAAGTGTTGCGGGCGTTTAACGTGCCGAACGATGCGCCGCTGGACAATGTCCTTGCTCCGCAGGAAGACATCGTTAAGGAAGAGGTATGACGAGTCAGATGACAGAAGACAGAAGACAGAAGACAGAAGCGTTGTCGCGGCTGTGCCGCGTGCTTGATATAACGTGCAGCGAAGCTGCACTCAACAATCTGTCCTCTGTCCTCTGTCCTCTGTCCTCTGACAGCCGTGCCGTGCAACAGGGCGATACATTCGTCTCCTATCCCGGCGAAAAGACAGATGGTCGCCAGTTCATCGCGCAGGCGATTGCGCGGGGAGCAAAGGCGGTGATCTGGGAAGCGAGGCATTTTGTCTGGAATTC
>Ga0315281_10002571_pt1 | contig 26861 bp, 33 predicted proteins | sample YL17G07_0_MG_FD_204540 | JGI IMG/M metagenome (GOLD analysis project Ga0315281, IMG submission 204540) | Sediment microbial communities from Yellowstone Lake, YNP, Wyoming, USA - YL17G07_0 | ecosystem: Environmental > Aquatic > Freshwater > Lake > Sediment | place: USA: Wyoming | collected... | reverse complement strand
GCCGCAATTTTTTGAAAAAACCGACCTGCCGTTTACCAAGTACCTGATAGATGACTGGAGAGGCTCTCGTGCTTCTTTGAATCAGAGTGCTCATATCCGGTTTTAATATATAGCCCTTTTATTAATATAGAAATCCGGGGAATTACTGCATGAAATTTGGAATTGTAGTGAACGAAGGTCCTTACCAGCGCCAGTCTAGCGATTCAGCCTATCTGTTTTGCAAAGCGGCAATTGCAAAGGGCCATAATGTTGATCGAGTATTCTTCTATCACGATGGCGTGAATAACGCCACGAAACTGACTGATCCACCCCAGGATGATCGCCATATCGTCAATCGCTGGAGCAAGCTTGCTGAAGAGCATAAGGTTGATCTTGTTGTCTGCGTCGCAGCTGCTATGCGTCGCGGTATCAGGGACGAAAACCTTGCAACCGGTTTCCGTATTTCAGGACTGGGGCAGCTTGTTGAAATGGGGATACAGTCCGATCGTTTGGTTGTATTCGGCGATTAAGGAGAAAACTGATGAGCGATATTAAAAAATTTATGTTTGTCAATCGTAAGGCGCCTTACGGCACCATTTACGCGCTTGAGTCGTTGGAAGTTGTTCTGATTACGGCTGCATTTGATCAAGATGTGTCTCTGGTATTTCTTGATGACGGTGTGTACCAGTTGAAAAAAGGGCAACAAACCAAAGGCATCGAAACCAAGAACTTCTCCACAACCTACCGTGCACTTGAAGGTTATGACATCGAAAAGCTTTATGTTGAAAAAGAATCGATGGATGCGCGTGGCTTGACCGAAGATGACCTGTTGGTTGACGTTACAGTTTTAACAAGCAAGGAAATGGGCGAATTGATGGGGCAGCAGGACGTAGTTCTTAGCTTCTAACGTCTTGGGTTTCTGACAATTCAAATTTCCCGGAAAGGTAAAAAAGAATGCTTCATATCATTAACAGATCTGTATTAGATGACACCGCTTTTGACTCGTGCCTGCGCGTAGCTGCACCCGGAGAGATATTGCTTATTGAGGATGCAGTATATGCTGCGGCCAAAGGTAATGTGCTTGAGGCGAAAGTACGCGAAATTCAAAGTCGCTTCAAGATTCATGTCTTGATGCCCGATCTTGAAGCAAGAGGTCTAGGTGACCGCGTCATTGACGGAGTTACGCCTGTAGACTACGGCGGCTTCGTTGATCTTGTTGCCGCAAACAAAAATTGCCAATCCTGGCTATAACACCACGTAATAACCATTAGGAGAAACACAATGCCTCATATCGAAGTTAACGGTAAAAGCTACGAAACCGACGAAGAAGGATATCTGCTTAATCTGGCAGAATGGAACATGGACGTTGCTGCTTACATCGCAACTACTGAAAACCTGACCATGACCGATAATCATTGGGAAGTTATTAACTTCCTGCGTGAATATTATGACGAATACCAGATCGCTCCAGCTGTTCGTGTGCTGACTAAAGCAATCGGTAAAAAGTTTGGTCCTGAAAAGGGTACCAGCCAGTATCTGTACGAACTGTTCCCATATGGCCCAGGCAAACAAGCTTGTAAGGTTGCCGGCCTGCCAAAGCCAACTGGTTGCATCTAAATCTATTTAGAAAGCAATTGCACATCCCGCTCAACACCTAGATTCTGAATGACCATGACAATAATGTTCGCAGTTCTTTTTTACTTTGCAGCGGGATTGTTTGCTGTTGGATTAAGTTACCGTATTTACACCTATGCGCGCACTCCAGCGCCATTAAAAATTCCTACAACACCGGCACCGCGTACGCGTGCTGGCGTCGTTATGCTGATGGCCAGAGAAGTATTATTCTTTCAAAGCCTGTTCAAGGCAAGCATATGGACTTGGATGTTCAGCGCGATGTTCCACGCTGGTTTAGCTTTGGTTCTGTTGCGTCATGTTCGTTATTTTATCGATCCAGTCTGGGCGTGGGTTGAATTTATACAACCCTTTGGTATTTATGCTGGATTCCTGATGGTTGCAGGTTTGATGGGGCTATGGGCACGTCGTTTTTTTGTTGACCGCGTTCGCTATATCTCTACACCGTCTGACCACTTGATGCTTGCCTTGCTGGTTGCTATCGGCACCTCTGGTCTGGTCATGAAATTCATCACCCATACGGACATTGTTGCGATCAAAAATTTCTTTATGGGGCTCATGAGCTTCAGTATTTACACTCTACCTTCAGATACGATGATCTATATGCACCTGTCACTGATAGCGTTGCTCATGATCATCTTTCCGTTCAGCAAATTGTTACACGCGCCGGGTGTATTTTTCTCTCCCAGCCGCAATCAGGTTGAGAATTCGCGTGATGTACGTCACATTGCTCCTTGGGCAGCAAAACTGGAATCTGGAAAATAATAATGGCTACAGAAATCAAAGCTCCACCCTATAGAGTATTCAATATTGCACCGGCAGTTAAGCCAGGTGCCATGGAAAATTCCAAAACCTTTGTTGCAAACGACAAGATTCAAGCAGCTTTAGGTTTCCCTGTTTTTGAAGTTGCGGATTGGCACGACAAAGCAATAGGAAAAATGGGCGAATTACTGGGCAAGTATCGCTCCCTCAAAGTTTATATGGATGCCTGCGTGCATTGCGGCGCCTGCTCCGACAAATGCCATTATTTCATCGGCACTGGCGATCCCAAGAACATGCCTGTCGCAAGGCAGGACCTTATGCGCAGCATATATCGCCGCTACTTCACACTGCCTGGAAAGATTTTCCCCTGGCTGGTTGGCGCGCGCGACTTGACCCGTGAAGTACTGGACGAATGGTATAACTATTTCCACCAATGCTCAGAGTGCCGCCGCTGTTCAGTATTCTGCCCGTACGGTATCGACACGGCTGAAATTACAATGGCCGCCAGAGAGATTCTGGATTCCGCCGGTTATGGCCAAAAATATTCCAATGAAATTATTGGCAAGGTTCATGCTATCGGTAATAACCTGGGCTTGCCCAAGCCGGCCCTTATGGATACGCTGGAAGGGCTGGAAGAAGATACAAAAGAAGATACCGGTTTCGATGTTCGCTTTCCGCTGGATGTAAAGGGTGCTGAAGTTTTACTAATCACCCCTTCTGCTGATTTCTTCGCAGAGCCGCATATCGACAGCCTGATCGGCTATGCCAAAGTATTTCATGCCGCCGGAATCAGCTGGACGCTTTCATCGATGTCTTCCGAAGCCGGTAATTTCGGCATGTTTGTCGGCAACTACGAACAGATGCGCAAAATTGCTTTACGCATACGTCAAGCCGCGCTTGAGTTGGGTGTTAAACGTATTGTGGTTGGAGAATGCGGCCACGCGTGGCGCGTTGCTTACAGCTTCTGGAATACATTGATTGGCGTGGGCGATGGCGGCAAAGATCCTTACGCGATTGAATTGCAAAAACAGCTTGATCATCGCTATAAACAGCCCATGCATATTTGCGAATTGACGTGGGATCTGGCAGAAAAGAAAATCATTACCTTCGATAAAGAAGCGAATGACAAACACATTATCACCTTCCATGATTCCTGCAACGTCGCGCGCGGTTCAGGCATGGGCGACATGTACGGCGGTCAATTTGAAATTCCGCGCAATATTGTTAAAGCTGTAGCCAATCATTTTTATGAAATGCCCGAAGGCACGACACACGAGCAAACTTTCTGCTGCGGTGGCGGCGGTGGATTATTGACCGACGACTTGCTCGATCTGCGCATCAAAGGCTCTCTACCGCGCATGGAAGCATTGCAGCATGTTGCCGATGCGCACGGCGTAAATTTCATGGCCTGCATCTGCGCAATCTGCAAGGCACAGTTTACAAAAGTATTACCTTATTACGGTTTCGACAGGCGCTTGATCGGTGGTGTACACCAACTGGTCAGCAATGCAATCAAGCTTGGCGACAAATAAAAACACAAGTCATAATTCAGGAGATAGTAAATGTCAGCAACTACGGAAGAAAAAGTTCTAAATTTCCGCCGCTTTAAAGACGGTGATTCAAAAGGCACGCCTTTGCGCGATCATATTTTCCAGGCAAGTTACACCTATAAATGCCCGACTTATATTCAGTCCACTCCGCCATGTCAGGGCAGTTGCCCTGCCGGTGAAGATATTCGCGGTTACTTGGCCATCACACGCGGCACTGAGAAACCGCCCGCAGGTGTGACTTGGCAAGAATATGCATGGCGCAGACTGACATCAGCCAATCCATTCCCATCCGTTATGGGTCGTGTATGCCCTGCCCCTTGCGAATCTGGTTGCAACCGTAATGAAGTAGAAGATCATGTCGGCATCAACTCGGTTGAGCATTTCCTCGGCGAATATGCGATTACGAATAATCTTAAATATGTAAATACCAGCAAGCCTACCGGCAAGAAAGTTGCGATACTCGGCGGTGGCCCCGGCGGCTTGTCCTGTGCTTACCAGCTGGTACTCAAAGGCCACGATGTGACTATTTTTGACGACCACGAATTGTTGGGCGGCATGATGCGTTACGGTATTCCTGGCTTCCGTACTCCGCGTGAAGTGCTGGATGCAGAAATTAACCGTATTATCGAGTTGGGCGTTAAAACCCGCATGAAATGCCGTGTAGGCAAGGACATCACGCTGGAACAAATCCGCAAAGAGTTTGATGCGGTATTCCTCGGCATGGGTGCTCAAGCTGGCCGTGCATTGCCTGTTCCAGACTCAGATGCACCTAATGTGGTAACAGCCACCTCGTTCCTCGAAGCCTTTAACCAGGGCCGTCTGCAGCACGTGGGCAAGCGCGTGGTGGTGGTGGGTGGTGGTGATACCTCTATCGACGTTGCTACTGTTGCGCGTCGTCTGGGCCATATCGAAAAAGCCAATCCTACCGATCTGGATAAGGCAATCGCAGGGCACATGGCACATGACGTTGCCTCTATCTCAGCAAAACAAGGTGCAGAGGTTACGCTGATTTCGATTTTCCCAGTCGACAAGATGGCGGCTAACAAACACGAAATCGAACAAGCACTGGCTGAAGGAATTGCCATCTTGGGCGGTCTGATGCCCGTTGGCGTAGTTAAAACCAATGGCCGCGCCACTGCATTGCGCGTAGCAAAGTGCGAAGCGAAAATTGCAGGCGGCAAGCTCGACATCAAGAAAATCGAAGGTTCTGAATACGATATCGAGGGCGACTTGATCGTATCCGCGATTGGTCAGGCAGTTGACTTCACCGGATTGGAAGAATTCGACAATGGCAAAGGCGCAATTTCAACCGACCGTAACTATCAGATTACCGGCAAGCCAGGAGTATTTGCCGGTGGCGACGTCATCAAACCACATCTGTTAACCACTGCTATCGGCCATGGCTCAATCGCTGCCGATGGTATCGATCAGTTCCTCGCCGGGCACGAACTTGGCAAACGTCCAAAAATTGACGCGCACCAGTTTGACCTGATGAGAAAAATGCTTGAAAAGGGTTTACCGCTGACTGAATCTCATGAACCTATGCGCGGAACAGATCGCTCAACCGCAGCCGTGCACAATTTTGACAATCGCTCGGATCGTTACGTGATTCCACATGAAGAACTATTCCTGGGTCATTTTGCCTTTACACCCCGTATTCAACGAAACATCATTACGCTCGATAAGCAAACTGCACTGGGCAACTTTGAAGAGCGTATCGAAGCGTTATCCGAGAAGCAAGCTATCGACGAAGGCAAGCGCTGCATGAGTTGCGGCATGTGCTTTGAGTGCGACAATTGTGTGGTGTACTGCCCGCAGACTGCTGTGTTCCGCGTACCGAAAGCCAAGTCTACTCTGGGCCGTTATGTTGATACCGACTATAACAAGTGCATCGGCTGCCATATCTGCGCAGACGTTTGTCCTACCGGTTATATTCAAATGGGCCTGGGTGAATAATGAAAATGGCGATTCGACTCACTGCGATTCTTTTCTCGATATTTATCGCGACGTCAGTTTATGCGTCTGATAAATCACCTGTACCTCATCTTGATATAGGTAAAGGCGGGCAGTGCGTCGAGGAAGACCATGCGTTAATGCGCAAAACGCATATGAATCTGCTCAAGCACCAGCGCGATGAAACAATGCGCAAAGGTATACGCGGGCAAAAGTACAGCCTGGCTGAATGCGTTGAATGTCATGCCAGCACCAAGACCAACAGCGTGCTCGGCAGCAACGAAGCGTTCTGTCAGGGATGCCACGCTTATGCCGCAGTGAAACTGGATTGCTTTGAATGCCACTCAAACAAGCGCAAAGTGACGGTGGAGGCAAGCAAATGAGTGAGACTAAATTGACTACCCAGACAAACCTTGATCTCAAACCAAATCTGGATCGTCGGGAATTCCTGACCAAATCATCAATTGGTCTTGCCGGCCTGGCAATCGCTCCCGGCATGCTGTTGTTTGATATGGCCCATGCGCGCCCGCAGGGTGAAGCAGCAAGTAAAACTGTGCGCTGGGGCATGCTGATCGACAACAATAAATGTGAAACCGGCTGTAATGATTGTGTCACAGCCTGCAACACTGAAAACGGCCTGTCTGGCGGAACCAAGCCCACCGATTCACAATGGATACGCAAGGTTCAACTGAAAGACAACTTAACCGGTCGCGTTTCCTCCTTGCCCATGATGTGCCAGCATTGTGAGCACCCACCCTGTGTGGACGTGTGTCCTACCCAGGCTTCGTTCAAGCGTGCTGACGGCATTGTGTTGGTGGATAAACACATCTGTATCGGTTGTCGTTACTGCGTGATGGCCTGCCCTTATCAGGCTAGATCGTTTGTACACGAAGTGCTGACTGATCAAAAACCTGAAGTGCCTCGCGGCAAGGGTACCGTAGAAAGTTGCACCCTGTGCGTGCATCGCATCGACAAAGGTGAAACAACAGCCTGCGCCGATGCCTGCAGCAAAGCAGGACACAATGCGATTTTGTTTGGCGACCTGAACGATCTGGAAAGTGCCATTTCAAAACGCATCCGTGCGGTCGCCTCTACCCAGGTCAGATCCGATCTGGGTTTGAACACTGGCATACGTTACGAAGGAATATAATCCCAATGTCCTCTACCTCCTTTAAACGCAACGAATCGCTCTACTTCTACGCTCTGGCTGCCTTGGGACTGTTTATCGTGTTCCTCGGTTATCTGGGTATGCACATGATGGAAGAACATGGCCATATCGTCTCCGGCATGAATAATAAAGTTGTTTGGGGTCTGCCCCACGTCTTTGCCATCTTCATGATTGTTGCAGCATCCGGCGTGCTCAATATCGGCTCTATCGGCACGGTATTCGGACAGACTCCATACAAAACCAGAACTCCGCTGGCGGCTATCATCGCTGTTGGTTTACTGGCTGGCGGTTTGGCTGTACTGATGCTGGACCTTGGACGCCCTGACCGTATCATCGTCGCAGCGACCTACTTTAATCCGACCTCGGTATTTGCGTGGAACATTTTCCTGTACAGCGGATTCTTCGGTTTGGCCGTGGTTTATCTGTGGACATCCATGGAGAAGCGCATGTATGTCTGGTCCAAACCTGCTGGCTTGGCGATGTTCGCATGGCGCGTCATCCTAACCTCCGGTACCGGCCTGATCTTCGCCTTCCTGGTTGTGCGTCAGGCCTACGCTTCTGCTTTGCTGCCACCGATGTTCATCGTGCTTTCCTTTGCCTGGGGTATGGCTGTTTTCCTGCTCGTGCAGGCCGCAATGTATGCGTGGAACTGCAAAGTTATTGATGCAGACATGCAGCGCCGCATGAAGAATTTACTGGGCCTGTTTGTCATCAGCTCTTTGTATCTGGTAGCTGCTTACCATATGACCAACCTTTACTTTGCCAAGCAAACCGCATTTGAAATGTTTATCCTGCGTGACGGCGGTATTTATCCGAAGCTCTTCTGGGGCGGCTATGTCTTGCTGGGCAGCCTGCTGCCGCTGGCACTTGTCTATACTCCGGGGCTGGGCGGAACAAAATCAGTAGTGACAGCCTCAGCTCTGGTGGTTATTGGCAGTTTCGCTTTCCTGTATGTCTTCATCATCGGCGGACAGGCTTTCCCGCTTTCTATCTTCCCCGGCTATGAAGTCAGCAGCAGCTTCGGCGATGGCGCAATCGGATATTACACGCCTTCTCTGCCGGAAACACTGCTCGGTTTTGGCGGCCTCGCAATCGCTTATCTGATTACGTTGATCGGTAGCAGAGTATTTAAAACCATGCCGCATGACGCAGTATTAGCAGCGACAAACAAACACGATTGACGTTATGAACAGGGTGCTGATTTCTGCAGCCCATAAATCTTCCGGAAAAACCACGGTTAGTATTGGTCTGTGTGCCGCGCTCAAAAAGCGCGGCATTGTCGTTCAGCCCTATAAAAAAGGGCCGGACTACATTGACCCCATGTGGTTGACACTGGCCAGCGGACGAGCTTGCCGCAATCTGGATTTCTACCTGATGGAGCGCGATGAAGTGATCACTTCCTTTGTCCGCAACAGCGCTGAATTCAACCTGGTGGAGGGCAACAAGGGTCTGTACGACGGCTTGGCGCTGGATGGCAGCAACAGTAACGCCGCGCTTGCCAAGGCGCTGGATTTGCCCGTTGTGCTGGTCATTGATGCGCGAGGCATGACACGCGGTATTGCCCCGTTGATCCTTGGTTATCAGGCTTTCGACAAAGAGATCAACATAGCCGGTGTGATTCTGAACAACCTGGGCGGCAGCAGACATGAATCCAAGTTACGCGAAGTCATTGCCCACTACACCGATGTACCTGTGATAGGTGCGATACAACACGATGCACGCCTGACCATTATCGAGCGCCACCTTGGACTAATGCCCAGCAATGAATCCAGTGAGTCTGTCGCCAGAATCAATGCGCTCGGTGCGGCAATTGAAAGCCAGGTGGATATTGACAAGCTGATTGCTATATCTGCCAAGCCCCCCCTCAAGGTACATTTAGCCACCGCTACAACAGTCACATTTCCATCAACTAACACAGTCAAAATAGGTATAGCGCAAGATCGCGCTTTCGGTTTCTACTATGCCGACGACCTCGACGCTCTTGTAGCTGCTGGCGCTGAAATTATTCCCTTTGATACCACCAGCGATAAGCACCTGCCGAATGTTGACGCACTGTTTATCGGTGGCGGCTTCCCGGAAGTCTTTGCAGCAGAACTTGAAGCGAATAGCTCAATGCGCAGCGACATCAAAAATGCAATTGATCAGGGCATGCCTGTTTATGCAGAGTGTGGAGGACTGATGTATTTGTCCAGGCAGATTTCATACAAGGGCAACACGCATGCAATGGTAGGGGCTATACCCGGCGATGTGGTCATGCATGACAAACCAGTAGGCCGGGGCTATGTGCATTTAACTGAGAGCACTCAGCACCCATGGCTACAGCCATCAGATTCAGCAAAAAACATCAAGGCGCATGAATTTCATTATTCGAGCCTGGAGAATCTTCCTGCAGATGCAAAATATGCATATCGGGTAACACGCGGCTATGGAGTCGACGGCAAGCATGACGGGTATATTAAAAACAACCTGCTCGCCTGCTACGCCCATCTGCGCAGTGTGAATAACAATCCCTGGGCATCTCGTTTCGTAGCACGCATCAGGCAACTCAACCAAGTAAAAAAAGCAATTGAGCTGCATGCCACGCACTGATCATTTGTAATCTTTCGCAACAACATTAATTGAACAAGAACTCGGGTTGAAATGGATTATTTACCAATTTTTTTAAATGTAAAAGGAAAGAAATGTCTCGTCGTGGGCGGTGGAGAAGTTTCCTTTAGAAAAACTTCGATGCTGCTGCAAGCCGGAGCGCTTGTCACCATTGTCTCCCCCGAGTTGATTCCGCAATTAGTCAACCTGGCCGGGACTACCCATATAGCGGATCGTTTCAAACCGCCTCATCTCGATGACCATATCCTGGTTGTTGCGGCAACTGACGATCAGGCAACCAACGAAGCCGTTTCGACTGAAGCCAAACGCAGAAATATTCCGGTGAATGTAGTGGACAACCCTGAGCTCTGCACCTTCATCATGCCTGCAATTCTCGATCGCTCTCCGATTATCGTTGCATTTTCCAGTGGCGGTGCGTCGCCGGTTTTGATACGCATGCTGCGAGGCAAACTTGAAACCTTGATTCCCCACGCTTACAGCCAACTTGCAACATTTTCTTCTCGCTTCAGGGCCACCGTTAAAACGCGCATCATCAACCCAGCCACAAGGCGCATCTTCTGGGAAAACGTATTTGAAGGCCCTATTGCAGAAAAAATATTTGCCGGTGACGAAGCCTCTGCCGAGACGATGCTGCAAGCAATGATTGAAAGCGAAAGTAAGGGCAAACAAAAAACGATAGGTGAAGTTTATCTGGTAGGTGCAGGCCCCGGCGACCCGGATCTGCTCACATTCAAAGCCCTCAGACTCATGCAAAAAGCCGAAGTCGTGCTGTACGATAACCTCGTTTCCAAACCCATACTGGATATGACGCGGCGGGATGCAGAACGCATCTTCGTCGGCAAAATGCGCGGCAACCATACCCTGCCGCAGGAGGGTATTAATGACCTGCTGGTACGCCTGGCACTTGAAGGCAAACGTGTGTTGCGCCTGAAAGGCGGCGACCCGTTTATTTTCGGTCGCGGCGGCGAAGAAATCGAAAAGCTGGCCGAACATAAAATAAACTTTCAAGTTGTCCCGGGCATCACCGCTGCATCGGGTGTTTCCACCTATGCAGGCATACCGCTTACACATCGCGACTATGCACAATCCTGCGTGTTTGTAACCGGCCATCTGAAAGATAACAGCATGGATCTGGACTGGGAAATGCTTGCGCGCCCCAAGCAGACCATCGTTGTCTATATGGGTTTGCAGGGGCTGGAAATGCTGTGCGCACAACTGATCAAACACGGTTTGTCCGGCAGTACGCCAGCAGCTATCGTGCAGCAGGGCACTACCCAAAATCAGCGCGTACTGAGCGGCACGCTTGCATCCTTGCCAAATAACCCTGAGGTCAAAACATTACACGCACCCACGCTCATCATCATCGGAGGTGTAGTCAGCCTGCGGGAGAAGTTAACCTGGTTCAAGCCGGGCAAATAAATCAATTAATGTACAAATAACACTACACAAGCAGTGGCGAATGTAGCATGATTGCGTTACGGAACGCACATCCAGGCACCGTATAAGGGAAGAGTCACCAACTAATAAAGACAGGAGAATAAGAATGAAAAGAATCAAGGTAATCTTTTTTGCAGTACTGTTTCTGTTTGGTATAAATGCTGCATTTGCTGATGATCAACTGCTTAAACCTTTCGTCCTCGCATCGAAAGGCGCGGGTGATATGACAGCCAAAATAGATGCTACAAAAGCAGCGTTGACTGCGAATGGATTTGCCATAGCCGGTACTTATTCTCCCTACCCATCCGCGATGATACTGATCGTAACCAACGATGAGCTAAAGAAAAATGCCGCAGAGTCCGAACATGGCGGCTTTGGTGCCGCACAAAGAATAGCTGTTACCAAGGTCAAAAATGAAATCCAGGTCAGCTACACCAACCCTGTTTATATGGCTAATGTTTATCGTATGAAGAACGATCTAAAAGACATTGCATCCAAACTGCAAACAGCTTTGGGTAAACTGGAGGAATTTGGCGCAAAGGGTATGACCGCAAGCGATGCACATAAATATCACTACATGTTCAGCATGCCGTATTTTGATGAGCCTCTCGTTTTGGCTGAATATCCAAGCTATGATGAAGCCTTGGCTGCAGTTGAAACAGGGCTTGCTTCAGGCAAAGAAGGTGTATCAAAAGTATTCCTGGTGAACATCCCGGGCAAACAGGAAACGCTCTTCGGCGTATCCATGACCGGCAAACCAGGCAAAGCCAAAGTGGCAACGGATGCAGCGCCGGGCGTGTTCGAACAATTTTGAACCCTGATGGTTGGTGCAGATGAAGCAGACCAATACATCATGAGCGAAATTGATTTTAAAGATATCAAATCCACAGCACATCTTCCCTATGAGATTTTAGTTTCCGGGAAACAAGTACTCGCGCTGCATGCAAAATTCCGTATCGCTCAAAGTTTTCCAGACCTGAAAATGGCGGGATCACATAGTTTTGTGAATATCATGAGTTCACCTGATGCAATCTATAAAGCATTGAAAAAAACAGTAGCAATGGAGAAGTAATTCCAATAGTTCCAGGCGGTCTCTGTTACTTAACTCTTATTACAAACCTGATAAAAGTTTATTAGCAGGGATTTCTGAATTAGAATATCTTCTTGCAAATGGAGATAACAATGTCTGAAACTAATCTCGTTCAAATCACGCAATATCGATATTTATTTCTTGCAGTATCTGGCGTTACCATTAAATGCGCAACAGCCGTTCACAGATACTCGTCTTTTCTTCGTACCCCTACAATAAGCACCAACTTTATCAAGGCGAAATAACTGTGCCTTCCTTGGACATTTTGAATGCCTTTCGCCAACTGCTCGGTACAGATAATGTACTAACAGGCCCTTCTACAACGCCTTACTGCAAGGACAAGCGCGGCAATTACAGCGGCAATGCTTTGGCCGTGTTGTTTCCAGCAGACACCCAACAAGTCAGCGCCGTAGTCTCCCTGTGCGCCTCACAGCAAATCGCAATCGTGCCACAAGGGGGCAACACCAGCTTGTGCGGCGCCTCCGTACCTGTTAGCGATTTAGCACAGCAAGTTGTCATCAACTTATCGCACATGAAAGGCGTGCGATCAGTTGATGTAGTTAATTACACAATGACCGTTGAAGCGGGTTGTACACTGGCTCACATTCGTGACGTTGCAGCGCAGAATAACCGTCTATTCCCGCTCAGTTTGAGTGCCATAGAAACACACTGTGAAATAGGCGGGAACCTTTCGACCAATGCGGGTGGAGTAGGTGTGTTGCGTTACGGCAATACCCGCGATCTTGTACTTGGGCTTGAAGTGGTATTGCCGGATGGCCGTATCTGGAATGGTCTGCGCAGCTTGCGCAAGGACAATAGCGGCTATGACCTCAAGCAATTATTTATCGGTGCCGAAGGTACATTGGGCATCATTACCGCTGCTGTTTTAAGACTGTTTCCGCGCCCGCAATCCCAAGCTACTGCGTGCCTTGCGGTGCGCGACCCCGAGGCTGCAGTTGCATTGCTTGCACATCTCCGTGCCAGCTGCGGCGACCGCATCAGCGCATTTGAAATTATTGGTCGTCCCTGTATCGATTTAGTATTACGACACTTCCCCGACACAAGCGAACCTTTTCAACAATCGTTCAAATGGATGGTCATCACCGATCTTTCAGATGTCTTGCAGGTACCTCTGGATTCGGCGTTAAAAAATGCACTCAATAGTTTTGATGACGGCCTGCTGGAATACTACGTCACAGATAATCAGGATGAATCAGCTGCCTGGTGGAAATTGCGCAAATATATCAGCGATGCGCAAAAGATTGAAGGTACTAGTATTAAGCATGATGTATCAGTACCTATCAGCAGCGTGGCAGCATTCATCGAAAAATCAGATGCCGCGTTAAAACAGGAATTCCCCGGAATCCGTATTGTTGCCTTTGGCCATATAGGAGATGGCAACATCCACTACAATGCGTCCATGCCTGATCCGATTCAAAATGAAAAACTATTTTCTACCAGCCATAAGGTTAACCGCATCGTATACGATATCGTCGCACAACTGAATGGCAGCATCAGTGCTGAGCACGGCCTGGGACAACTGAAACGAGATGAGATACGACGTTACAAATCCCCATTGGAACTGGATTTAATGCACAAGATCAAAAATGCGCTTGATCCGCAGCAGTTGATGAATCCGGGAAAATTGATATAGTTCACATAATGGCGAACGGTTAAATTTTATTGCTAAAACTCAGGAACAAAAAACCATGACAAACATGCTTCAATCGGAAAAGTTGGTCATCGGGCTGGTCTCAATCAGTGACAGAGCCAGCACAGGCGTTTATCAGGATGCAGGCCTGCCGGCATTACAACAGTGGTTCACGCAAGCGCTCAGCAGCCCCTGGCAAGCCATTACGAGACTGATACCGGATGAGCAGCCGATCATTGAAGCCAATTTGATCGAGCTGGCAGACGACGAAGGTTGCCACCTGATACTCACCACTGGAGGCACCGGCCCAGCCCCCCGCGATGTCACACCGGAAGCCACACTTGCAGTGGCCCATAAAGTATTGCCAGGCTTCGGCGAACAGATGCGCGCAGTCAGCCTGAAGTATGTGCCGACAGCCATTCTGTCGCGCCAAGTGGGAGTCACGCGTGGGAAATGCCTGATTATCAATCTGCCCGGACAACCCAAGGCAATCAAGGAAACACTCGATGGAATTTTTGCCGCCGTGCCCTATTGCATCGACTTGATCGGCGGGCCTTATATTGAAACCAATGCTGACGTCATCACCGCCTTCCGCCCAAAATCTGCACTACGTCCCAAATAAATCTTTCAACAACCAGCTCAGCCAAGCACCTCTACTTTGGCCGTACCTGTGGCCATTTCTCCTATCACTGCTGCATGTGCAAAACCCTCACGTGCAAACAACGCGAGAATTTCATCCACACAAGATGGATCACACGACACCAGCAAACCGCCCGATGTTTGCGGATCGGTCAGCAACGTTTTCTGCACGGGTGAAATGTTTTTGCCCAATACAACATCGTGCCCATATCCCGCCCAATTACGCTCCGAAGCGCCGGTGACACAACCATTGGTGGCCAATTCAAAAACCTTCGGCAGCAGCGGAATTTTAGCCATCTCCAGCTTCGCCGTTAATCCCGCACCGCGCGCCATCTCCAGCATATGCCCCAACAAACCAAAGCCGGTCACATCAGTCATAGCATGCACGCCGGATAAATTAGACAAAGCAATTCCGGGTTTATTCAGTTTGGTCGTACTCGCTATCATCGTGGCGTAACCGGCTGCGTCCAGCTCATCTTTTTTCAGGGCTGCCGATAACACGCCAACCCCCAGCGGCTTGCCGAGTATCAGCTTATCGCCAGCTTTGGCACCCGCATTGCGTTTGACTCTGCTTGGATGCACCAGTCCCATTACTACGAGTCCATATATCGGTTCAACCGAATCGATGGTGTGACCACCGCCAATCGGAATGCCCGCTTCGGCGCAAATCGACTCTCCACCCTGCAAAATCTTGCCAATAATATCGACCGGCAACTTGTTAATCGGCATTCCAACCAATGCCAAGGCCATGATGGGAGTACCACCCATGGCGTATATGTCAGAAATTGCATTGGTCGCTGCAATGCGGCCAAAGTCATACGGGTCATCGACGATCGGCATAAAGAAGTCAGTCGTCGCGATCAGCGCCTGCTCATCATTGAGCTTATATACTGCGGCATCGTCGGAAGTTTCGATACCGACCATCAACTCCTTCGGCACCGGAAAGCCCGTTGAACTCTTTAGAATCTCGGCAAGAATACCCGGCGCAATTTTGCAACCGCAGCCGCCGCCATGTGAAAATGAAGTCAGTTTGATCTGCTGCTCGTTCATGCCTGTACCCATTATTTATTGAACAAATCTATCATCACTGTGAAAGTACGTAATTATGCACCAACTGGGACGCTCCCTCGCCCCGTCTGTGGGGAAAGCGAAGCGAGGGGCCGGGTTAGGGTGAGAGGCGATGTTTTGATAAAACAGATAGTTTACAGCGCATGTGTCTTGAGCCAGTCTTGCAATGCGGCATCCATGCGAGTTTGCCAGCCTGCGCCGGTGGCACGAAAAGTTTCCACCACTTTAGGCGATAGCCGGATAGTAATGCGCTCCTTGGTAGGGGCAACTTGCGTACCTCTTGGGCGACGCGAGAGTTTAGCTTGCAGCGTTTTGCCCAGCCCCGAAAAAGCCTTAGCCGAACGCGCTTCAGCTTCAGTCCATTCCGGATTGTCTGCATCAACCAACTCAGGATTTGGTTTGCGTTTCATAAATCGTTACCTCCCGTTTATTTGCCTTTCTAAAGTTGACTACGCGAATACCATCGTGCGTTTCCACAAACACCAAAGCGTGCAACCGTTTATCAAGCCAGCCCAAAGCACGAATGCGCACTTCTCCATAGTCCCTTCGTTGGTCTGACGAAAAAAGTGCGGTTTCAAATTCAAAACTCACTACCAGATCAAACGACAAGCCGCGCAACTCGATATTTCGGGTGCTTTTAGCCAGATCAAAGGTGATTTCCATTAATCATATTGTATGCACAAAATGAGTGCAGGTCAAGGTAAAATGCTCCCGCCATTACAGTCACAACATAACGTAGATTCATTGAACAAGACTGATGGAGGTTATGGATTGAAAGAAATCGGCAAACATTTCGGGCGGCATTATTCGAGGGGGAGTCGTATCATTAGTGGACAAAGAGGGGGGAGGCAAAAGACCAGACCTGACATTTGGTCTCTCTTGATCTCTATTACACAATCTATCTCTCGATCAATTCATTGGGAGTTTTGGCTCACTGCTCTTGATTAGCGGGACAGGGCAGATATTGATTTGATCATGGACATAATTCATCACGCTACCAGCAGTCAGTTTTAATGCCGTAGATATGTCAAAACCTGCGCTGCTCAAACCTTTTGCGGTCCATTTATTGCAAGTGTTTAGTAAATGATAAACGCCTACGCCATCGTAAAACTGGCTGTCACCATAGATTCCATTTTTTTGTTCTACTATTTGACCTAGTGCATTTCGTGAAAAACTATTTGCAATAAAGTCAATTAGTGATGAAGCTCCAGCATCGCTTAGACATATTTTTTGTACATCGCTATTTGGGAAGAATTGAAACACGTCATCTGGTACAGCCACTGCATGAATGACAGAACCTGATGACCAAAACATCGCTCTGAATGTTAACCCGGTTGTAATCTCATTAGCCTGGTAAAAGCCCTTATCACCCCAGCCAAACTCGATAAATGGCGTATTTCTGAAGCGTTTTTTTAATCCCGGAAGTCGTGCTTGAATTTCTTTGGCTGGCAATACCAATCCGGTATGCCAACCGTGATTTACCACATATATTTCCCTATGTCCGGTTAGTGGTGCATTTTCAGGTGGGTTAACCACATTGGGAAGCGATGAACACCCTGTTACTAGAGAAAACAGGATACAGCAGGAGATTACTTTTATCATATTGAAAAATATTCAGGGCATCAGGGGTTTAACTAGAACAATAGATTTCAGACTCGTATTACTTTTTACTAACAACCTTGCTATCTGCAAATGACCAACCTCTTACACCTGCTGAAAACCTGATCGTGCTGGCGATACAGAAACACAAAGCAACTCCAGGAGTTTAATTAGGGAGAATAAAGGCTACTTGTGACTAAGAAATTGTGCAATGAACCAGATCAAACTGAATCAATTTATGTTTTGCAGCTACGCTACATTCAGATCTACATTGGTTGAAGACTTTAACATTTCAACAGTATGTTTAAATCCAAACGCCATTGCAATTTCCATAGGAGTTTTGTTATCTTTATTGATCACATTCAAATCGACACCGTAATCAAGCAAGGCTTGCATCATTTCATTATTGCCTTGTTCTGCAACAATGTGCGCTGGCGAGGTTCCATCTTGCAGGAAATTTACTTCAACGTTCATATGCAACAAGTGTTTCAGTTTGCTCAGGTTACCGGTTCTGATTGCTTCAAGTACTGCCTTGCGTGATTGGTCACTATCCGTTCTTTTTGTAGCAACATCTGTGGGCAGCAATTTATAAATATGATTTAGCAGAGAAATTAAAACCAGAAGAATCAGGGTTACGATCATCACTAACGGATCAACCTTAACAACCGATGCCAGCTGTTCAGGAAGATTCGCCCCAAGGGCCAAGACAGTAACAATCAAAAACAGCATCCAGCGCAGATATCGAAACAGGGCAATAATGACTACACCCGCCAACACACTCAACAAAATATCTTTATTAATATACTCACTGATCATGCTGTCAGGCAAATTCGCCGCTACACTTAAAAGTATGACAACAGCAAGCATAATCATTTCATTTAATTTCAGCTCTAGTTTCATTCTGGCACCTTTAGTGTATGAGTGACATTCATTTGCTATGTGTATTAGCGTCTTTTTTCAGGAATACTTGAATTTACCCAGCGAGCAACCTACATTTTTAGTATTACACTTGTCTTTAATTTTAGAATTAAATGGATTCAACTGAAGATTCAGAAAATTTATTCTGCTTGCCAATGTCCCGACTTGCCACCCTTTTTTTCTAACAGGCGAATCTGCGTCATTGTCATGCCCCTATCAACTGCTTTGCACATATCATAGATGGTAAGCAAGGCGATATTTACCGCAGTCAGAGCTTCCATCTCTACACCGGTGCGCCCTAATGTTTCTGCAGTAACTGTACATTCGACGGCGCTATTTTTCTCATCCATCTTAAACTCAACTGCCACGCTGGTCAGATACAAGGGGTGACAGAGCGGAATCAACTCTGAAGTACGCTTGCTGCCTTGTATCGCAGCAATACGTGCAATCCCCAGCACATCGCCTTTTTTAGCCGAGCCGGTTGCAATGAGCTGCAAGGTACTGGCATGCATCTCAATACGGCCTGTTGCCTTGGCAATGCGGCGTGTCTCGCTCTTCTCGCCGACATCCACCATATGCGCCTGGCCTTGTTTGTCGAAGTGCGTTAATCCGTTATCCATATATACTTCTTTCATCTGATAATTATTTATGCTGCCAACGTTGCATACGCTGCACATCGCTGTCTTTTGTGACTACCCACTCACCGCCTTGCGGCTTCACCTCTTTTTTCCAGAATGGCGCGTCTGTCTTCAAATAGTCAATAATAAATTCACACGCAGAAAATGCATTTCCGCGATGTGATGAAGCAGTCGCCACCAGCACGATCTGGTCATTCGGCCCCAATGTACCGACACGATGGATTACGCGTACACCCAGCAGTTCCCAGCGTTTGTTGGCCTCGGCGATAATCTTGTTCAACGCCTTCTCGCTCATGCCGGGGTAATGTTCGACGTAAATATTTTCCACCTTGTCGCTGTAGCTCAAATCGCGTACCAGCCCGACAAAGCTGACCATCGCGCCCACATTATTGCTCATCGCGCGCAGTACAGCCATTTCAGCACCCACATCAAAATCTTCATGCTGTATCACAACACTCATATCAACCTCCCGAAATGGGTGAGAACACCGCCACTTCATCGTTCGCGTTGATAGCCGCATCCATGCCTGCAAATTCCTGGTTGATTGCACAGCGCACGCGGCTCTCGGTCAGCTCTTGCGCCCAGTTGTCACCGCGTGCGCGCAGCCAGGCCAGCAGTTCGCCCAACGTTTTTATATTCGCCGCAACCTCAACCGTTTCATCCGCGAGCTTCAAACTCTCGCTGGGGCGGCCAAAATATAGAATTTTGATTTTCATAATGACTATGCCAGAGAAAAATATTTAAGAATAAAACCTGCAACCTGTTGCGGATCATTGATGTCGAGTTGCGGCAATTTAATATCGCTGCGCGTGTCGGTGGCGAGCGCGATAAAATGTTTGTCGTCCTGATGCAAATGCGGGTGGCCGGTTTCGCTGCGATGTACTTCAATCTTGGGGATATTGGAAAACTTGTATCCCTCCACCAGCACCAGATCGCAAGGTGTCAGTCTGCTGCACAACTCTTCCAGGCTGGGTTCAGCCTCCTCCACCAATTCGTGCATTAAAGCCCAACGAAATCCCGATACCACCAGCACTTCTCGTGCACCAGCTTCGCGATGGCGAAAACTATCCTTGCCGGGTTTATCGATATCAAATTTGTGATGCGCATGTTTGATCACTGCCACGCAAATGCCACGAGCCATAAGTAGCGGAATCACTTTTTCCAACAGCGTTGTTTTGCCGCTGCCGGAAAAGCCTGCAAAGCCGATTATTTTTTGTGCTGCCATTACATCCTCTCAGGACTGTCGTTCCTTCATCGGCATCTGGTTGGCCCGTGCCAAATCTTCCTGCGTATTGATATTGTCAAAATCACACTCATTAACAAATACCACTTCGCATAACCGCAAGCAATCCAACCAATCATTTACCTTGCGCTTGCCCGAGCCGAGGTACGCTTGCAACTTGCTCAACACGCTTTTATTGTACAACACAATAGTTGGCTGCCTGCGCCCAGCCACCACCGCCACAGAGGCCTCTGCTGCATTTGCAATATGCGAATTCAGCAGACGTGAAATAAAATCATCCGGCAAAAAAGGGGTATCGCAAGGCACAGATAAAACATACTGTGTTTGCGCAATACCAAGCGCAGCTTCCAAACCGGCTAGGGGGCCAGGCCAATTGGGCCTTTGATCGGCAATCACCCGATAGCCAAATTTTGCGTAGACATCCTGTGATTCATTCGCGCTAAGCAGTATTTCCTGACTCTCACGTTTCACCGCCTCAACCACCCAACTGACCAAAGCCCTTCCATGCAAACTTTGCAAGCCTTTATCCCCGCCCATGCGTGTGCCCTGCCCTCCAGCCAGAATAACGGTTGTAAGCGGAATTTTACGAATAGACATCCAAGATTGCCGATATATACATACGGGATGTTCATTATAAAGCTTTAGAACAAAGCTGAAGCTTGCATTTTTAGGTCAGTGCAAAAGCTTATGCTTGAAAAGTGAAATAGCTGCCTCGGGAAAATATTGTTGCCAATATTTTGGATCATATCCAGATCAATGCAATCTGGGTTCTTATTTAAACACTCCTGATCTCACAAACCCTATAAGATGAGCTGCAGTGAATGCAAGAGTTTTTTCCGGCTTTATTTAAACAAAATAAGCGCTTTTTGCAAGGTGATCCAAATACCCCAAGCCAGCGGAATACCCACGGCCGACCATGCCAGCAAGATCATAAATGGGTGACTTCCCGACCCCACATCCGACGCTATTGCAGCGCCGCCTGCAGATTGGGCCATGTCGCGTTCGTGCGCAAGCTTTCTTTCGGTAGCCAGCTCTTCATCTGTCATAAAATATTTATCTTCAATCGGGCGCACCAGTGCATTGCACATCAAGCCCAATAACAGCAGGCCCGCCATGATGTACATCGTCACATCATAAGCCAGCGCTTTGGGCACACCATGTGAAAGTTGATATTCGCGAATGTAGTTCACCAGCACCGGACCGAGTACTCCCGCTGTTGCCCAGGCAGTCAACAAACGGCCATGTATCGCACCCACCATCTGCGTGCCGAACATATCTGCGAGATAAGCGGGCACCGTTGCAAAACCACCGCCATACATCGACAAAATAATACTGAACGCAACAACAAACAGCGCAACACTACCGGTATGGCCCAGAGATGGCACCGATACATACAGAATAAAACCGAGCGTAAAAAACACATAGTAGGTGGCTTTGCGACCGATATAGTCCGAGAATGAAGCCCAGATAAAACGACCGGCGATATTGAACAGTGACAGCAAACCGGTAAAGCCAGCGGCAATCGCGGCAATCTGCAATTTCTGATCGGCGGTCAGCACATTAAATGCTGCATCAATGCCGATCAATCGGCCTGCAAATACCTCCTGCAACAGCGGCGAAGCCATCCCGATCACACCGATACCGGCGGTTACGTTTAAGCACAACACGCCCCAGATCATCCAGAACTGCGGAATACCCCACACCTTGCTGACATGCACATGTTTTTGCGTAATCATCTCGCTGCCAGCTTGTGCAAGCGGTAGTGTCCAGCCTGCCGGTTTCCAACCTGTTGGCGGCACGCGATAACCGAATGCGCCCGCCATCATGAATACAAAATATATCGCCGCCATCACCAGAAAAGTTTCCCATACACCCACTGACGTGGGCGTGGCGAAATATTTCATCAACTCATTGGCCATTGGCGCACCTATCATCGCGCCGCCGCCAAAACCCATAATCGCCATACCGGTTGCCATACCGCGGTGATCCGGAAACCATTTGATCAATGTCGAAACAGGTGAAATGTAACCCAAACCCAGACCGATGCCACCTATCACGCCAGAACCCAGCCACAGCAACACAATTTGATGGGTATACACGCCCGCCGCCGAAATCACCAGACCACCCGCCCAGCACAATGCTGCCACGACACCCGCCTTGCGCGGGCCTGCATGCTCCAGCCAGCCACCAAATACCGCCGCCGAACTACCGAGGAGTACAAAGAAGAGGGTATACATCCAGCCCAGCGTTGAAATCTGCCAATCGCAACTGGATGAAAAAATTTGCGCAAAAAAACCCATGTCGGGGGCGCATGCTACCGCACTGCTGATTCCGACCGCCTTTGACAGGGGTAACCAGAACACCGAAAAACCATATGCCATACCGATACACAAATGTATTGCCAATGCAGCTGGCGGCACCAGCCAGCGGTTAAAGCCTGAATTGGCGATAGTGCGTTCTTTATCCAGAAAATCAAACAATGCCATCTACTTCTCCTCCTGTGGGTTTATTAAGGCTGGTCAACACTCTTTAAAGGGAATTCGGAGCCAATCAAAAAGCTGAAACTATACTTGATATGCCACCACTTTGAGTAGTGATATTTCCTATTTCCCGCATGATGAAAATGGATGTTTACACTACGCATTTTATCTGTACCCCTGCAAAAAAAATTCCCATTCAGCCGTAAGAAACTTACACCAAACAAATTGGCCTTCATTCCGTTTATAATATGAATGTCATGTCTCAAAAAATCATAAACATCGCAAATATTTCTCAAAGCAACGTATCACCTGCGTCCCCTTCCGTGCTTGAAACTCCTACAGGTGTGTTGCTGGACAAGCTCTCTCGCCCGCTTCAGGACTTGCGCATTTCCCTGACTGACCGTTGCAATTTCCGCTGCGTATATTGCATGCCCAGAGAAATTTTTGATAAAGACCACGCCTTTTTGCCGCGCGCGTCCCTGCTCAGTTTCGAGGAGATTATCCGCATCACAAATATTTTTGTTGCCCATGGCGTAAGCAAAATCCGCCTGACAGGCGGCGAGCCGCTGTTGCGCAAGCACATAGAAGTTTTGATTGAGCAACTTGCAAAAATAAAAACTATCGACGGCAAAAATCTTGACCTGACCCTTACTACAAATGGCTCGCTATTGGCCAAAAAAGCGCAAGCACTGAAAGACGCCGGGCTAACCCGCGTAACCGTATCGCTGGATTCACTGAATGACGATACATTCAAGCGCATGAACGATGCCGACTTCCCCGTGTCGGATGTGCTGGAAGGACTTGAAGTAGCCCGGGCTGTCGGCCTCGATTCAATCAAAATCAATATGGTGGTTAAAGGCGGTCTCAACGATCAGGAAATTGTGCCGATGGCCCGCCACTTCAAAAACACGCCGTACATTCTGCGCTTTATTGAATATATGGATGTTGGCGCTTCGAATGGCTGGCAAATGAATGAGGTGATACCATCGTACGAAGTGGTAAAACGTATTTCTGCCGAAATGCCGCTGGAACGCATTCCACCTAAAAATGCCAGCGATACCGCAGAGCACTGGCGTTATGCGGATGGCACGGGAGAAATCGGCTTGATTTCCAGCGTCACCCAACCATTTTGCCATAGCTGTGTGCGTGCCAGAATTTCCACCGAAGGCGTGCTTTACAACTGCCTGTTTGCAAACAGCGGCTTCGATCTGCGCGCACTGTTGCGCAACAATAAATCAGACCAAGAAATTTCCACTGCCATAGCCCATGTCTGGCGTGCACGCGATGATCGCTATTCCGAATTACGCAGCGCTCAAACTGATGGCATAAACCATTCCACTAAAAAAATCGAGATGTCTTACATTGGCGGATAATGGTTTAGCATGTTTTTATAACTGATTTTTATTCACAACCTTTCATTAATTATTTTAGGACTTCTATGCCATCCATATCCAAACAGATTCTCGGTTTCTACTTTCTATTGATTACACTGGGCGGCGCTTTATCCGTATTGGTATACATAAACGGCAACACCATCTCTGCCGCCACCGCCTCATTAGTAGAAACAGATTTGCCGCTGCTCGATAACATCTCAAAGCTGCGTTTTGCCATATTTGCACAAAAACCTATTCTCTACGAATACTATGCAAACACAGACCGCGATATTTTTCAGAAGCGCTTCGCTGACAGTAAAAATACAATTAAAGCTGGCTTGTACATGCTCCCAAGAGACGATCAGGGTCAGGCTTTTCTTACACAAATTGAATTTCAGGTGTCAGAAATTTCACGCCTCGCAGAACAACTGGATCAGACGCTTGGTAACAATACAGTCGACTGGGACAAGGCACGGGACATCCTGGTTGAAGTGAGTACCACCGAAGGCAAAGTCACACCGTTGATCGATGGCTTTGTCAGCCTGAATCAAAAACATGTTGCCAACATAAGCGCAATGGCAAAATCACGCATGCAGCTCATTATTCAACTGGTGATTGGATTTGTCATTATCGTTTTTATATTCGCAATTTTGCTGGGAAAGAATGTTCAGACTCGTCTTGAAAACAAGTACTGAGACTCATAAATAGCGAGACAAAATGAAATGGACAGATTTTTTTGCAGGGCAAGGCGCGAGGAAGGCGCATAGTTATTCATATGCAACGACGAGCAACGCCGCCATGCGGAAAAATCTGCCGTTTCATGTTTCGATATTTATGAGTCTCAGTACTAGCGCTGCATATCATTCGTCCCTTTGGTATAGGGACGAATGATCATATATGCAGGCATCAGTTTTCCATTTCTCCTGGCTAATGGTCGGGGATAGTTGAGAGATGCGCCAATTTGTATGCATTTTCTTCCCAGTTTTTCCCGTCAAATTGCTCAATTGTGACTTCCCCGATATTACCCTCATCAAGGCATCGTAGGTTGACGCTGAAACCATCCGGGTTTGACCGTGGAACATAGAACGATTTTATTCCGCAGACTCTGCAGAAAAAATGCTTGGCTGCGCCAATGCCAAATGTATAGGTCGTGAGACTTTCTTCGCCCGATAACAGATGAAAATGTGCCGCAGGCACAATTAGGTGAAGAAACTCTGACTTTGAACATATCGAACAATTGCACTCTTGTACCAATAGATTTTCCGGCGCGTCCACATCGTAGCGTATTGCGCCGCAATGACAACCACCTTTATGGACTGGCACGACTCAAACTCCCTTCATTGTTTAGCCACAGAACTCGGACGATAATTTCGGAGCATAACGTAAAGGTAACCTGTTGAGGAGCGTGCCGCTTTTGGCGCGTCCCTCTCGAACGTGGCTTGGGCATCATTACGGCTTGCCCATGACTTTTGTTTGCAAATCGTTTAGGTAACCATGAATGTTCTTGGTATGACCAAAGATGAACCGGGAGACAAAACGGAATACGGGATTATAAACCTCTCCGTCCTCGGTAATGGTGAGGGTAGCACCCTCAGGGGTTGCTTCAAAATCAAGCGTCCACGTACCACCAAAAGGAAGTTTTGTATCGGCAATTCGCCTTACGAGGCGTTTGTTGGGAACGGACTCTACCGTCTCATAGGGAATACCTTCACTATGAGAATCGGTTTCTTTCCATACGGGATGCCCGTTCATGTCGGGTAGACGCTCAACCGCACTGACGCCACTGCGCCATGCGGGGTAAGCACTATAATTTGTGACGGCCTCCCACAGTTGCTCGGCACTGACACGAAAGCGGGCTGACTCACTGACACGATGCTTTTCTGGTAGTAGAAGACCAACACCGATAATCACAGCGGCAAGAGCCACGAGTCCGACAACCAAGCCAACTATCCATTTCATTTTTTATTCTCCATTTTTAAGTGTGTACGGAAACTAAATGGATGACGCCCCTCTCGAACGAATGCTAGGTCGCTGCGTCACAGCCAACGACGAACCTTCGATGCATAGCTACTGTAACCCTCACCAAACTTTGCTTTAAGGTAGCGCTCTTCTCGTAGGATCACACCCCAATTTGAAGCTTTATCGTGGTGCACTTATCTGAAGATTAAGGGTGTCTACTTAACGTTGGGCGTGAGCGGTTGCTTATTACAAGGCATAGAATGATAATCACATTTCCTGTGCATTATGGAGTTCGCCATGAAAGTGTATTCAGCGGTAATTGAACGGTGCCCACAAACTGGCCTGTTCGTTGGATTTGTTCCCGGTTTTCCCGGTGCTCATTCCCAGGGTGAAACTCTGGATGAAGTAAACCACAACTTACACGATGTCATTTCAATGCTTTTGGAAGATGGCGAACCTGTGTTGGAGTCGGAGTTTGTTGGGGTTCAAAACGTCGCAGTCGCTTGAGTTATGGGCAATATTCCCGTTCTCAAGCCCAATGAAGTCATCGCCATTCTCATCAAACTCGGCTTCTCCGAAGTCCGTCAACGCGGATCACATAAACAATTTCGTGATACGGCAGGCCGCTGCACAACGGTTCCATTTCATCAAGGCCGTGACATCTCGCCAATCTTGCTGCGTCAAATAGCCAAAGACATCGGTCTCGCACTTGATGAGTTTCTCAAGCATAAATGACAGCGGGGTTTTCCCGATTCGGAAATATCTGGCAGCCTGTGGCAAACAGCTGGCAGTGGATATTTGTCCGACCTGATTTATCGACATTGAAGGGGCAATATCAAAGGGGCAACCTTCATTTCTGTCGAATATATTCAATATGTCGAGACTGACCCTACTTATTCCTGAAATCTTTATCACTATATATTCTCCATTAAATTAATTTTTTGTTCAATGTATGCACCCGTGACGCAGATACCTAACGTAAAGCTAAGGGGCACCGCGCTTTTGCGGCGTCCCGCTTGAGCGCCGGGTTAGGGTGCGGACTCTCGACCCAACCACTGCGCCTGGACAAAGAAAAAACAAACCACCAGAAAAAACCATAACGCCCAACCCCCCTT